>OGJZ01001301.1_pt1 | contig 24027 bp, 19 predicted proteins | sample 1572321 | NCBI WGS metagenome assembly OGJZ01 (sample SAMEA2582086, study PRJEB24529) | metagenome | biome: Human gut stool | place: China | collected 2011 | reverse complement strand
TTCCCAAAAGGCAATTCATCTCACCACCTAAAGAGGATGGGAGAATTCTTGCAAAGTGTTGTTAAATATCGTTTACAATCACATTTAGGGTAGGATTCCTCTGGAATCCTGCCCTGTTTTAAATCATACATAGATTCCTGATATTCATTCTTTGATTCTTTATCGATTTGTTTTCAGATACGATAGATTAAAAATAGTTAGATTTGTCTCTAGATTTTATGACTTGTTTAAATATTGTTTTAGACTTCCTGGCATTCTTTTACCGCTTTTGCAAACTCATCCTCATTCATTCCCATAATTGATGCTGCTGTCTTGACGTCGATCTTATGCTCCTGCAGCAGTTTTAAAAGTATATCCATTTTCCCCTGCTGCAGTCCTTCTTTCTGCCCTTGCCGCCTTTCTTCATCCAACATTTCACCAAACAACATATAATTTTCCTCCATTCCCCGATTTTTCTTTAAATCTGTGATCTGTGTCCGAAGTTTCGTGATAAGCAGATCATTTTCTTCCTTTTCCTTCCCGGCATCAGGCTCACCGATCCACTTTAAGAAACGTACAAGTTCCTGTCCTATCCCTGTCTCAATTTTCCCTTTCGTGTTCAGAAAAATCTTGCAGGTTCCATCCTCCAGAAGTTCCCCATCTTCTCTGCAGGTTTCCACAAATGTATACCTGTATCGCTCTCTTCCGAATGGATCAAATGTGCAGATAAAGATCACGATACTCTGCGGCAGCCTTGCAAAATCTTCCCCTGTCTTCAAAGCATCCATATCCATCTGTCCTTGATAATACCTGCTTCTTTTCGGCAGATTTTTTATTGTCCGTTGTCTGCATCTCCACATTATAGACCGTTCCATGTTCATCATCCGCATACACATCAAGACGGACACCTCTTGTTTCCGGATTTACAAAGAGAACATGTTCCGCATGAACCATTACTTTTCTTATCGGGATTCCCAGAATCCGCTCCAGCACTCCCCTGCAGCTTTCCGCATCGGACATGACCGCCGCAAACATAAACGCATCCTTAAATTCAAGTTCCTGATATGTTTTTCTCATGTTTTCCTTTCTTTTTCAGGAACCTTTTGTATGATTTTCTTCATTATAAACCAGCTGCGGACCAGTCTCAAGTTATCAAACGTTTAAAATTATAAAGTTTATATAAACTTTAATTTCGTGTAAAAACGACTCTGATATCAATAATGGGACTGCCGTACTAACTGATATGCTAATGCGACAGCCCCAAAAATAAGTTTTTTATTCTATTTTACCACCGGATCCAGATCTTTCCGCCGAATTTCCAGTTTCCGTAGAGAAGCCGGCCGAACAGACACAGGCAGACGGCGGCGAAAAAGAGGAGTGTGAGGCGGTCGGAGCCTGCGAATGTTGTGAGCAGGGCGAGGAAAGAAGTCAGGGCAAGATACAAAAGGTTCATTCCCTGAAAGCGGATGAAACGGTCTTTTTCATGGATCTTATCGTTCTTCTGAATCCGCTCGTAGGACTTTCCTTTTCCCTTTAACAGCCAGGTACCAATCACGGCCCATTCAATCGTTAAAATACAGAGTATATACTTTGTGAACATGTGCCCTCCTCCTTCACTCCATTATTCTATTTTGACTCGTAAAGAACTACACTTCCCTGTGCCAGGCTCTTTTTCACGTCGATCACTCTCTGGTTCGCGCTGCCTTTCCAGTGCAGGGTCACATCTTTTTCCGCTTCAACGAACGGGCCGTCGACGAGAACATCCACATATTTTAAGAACGGGAGGTCTTTGATGTCTTCCCAGAGAAATCCTGTATACAGCCAGATGGTCTTTTCCGGGAATTTTTTGTGGATCTCCTCGATGAGATTTCCTGTCTCCTTCCGGTTCTGCCAGTGGAGCGGGTCACCGCCGGAAAAGGTCACCCCGGAGATCCAGGCTGGGGAAAGTGCCTCAAAAAGCTCCTCTTTCGCTGCCTCATCGAACGGAAGTCCGCCCTTCACATCCCATGTCACCGGATTCTGGCAGCCCGGACAAGCATGGCTGCAGCCTGCCAGCCATAAGACTGTGCGCAGGCCATCACCGTTTAACATGTCCTCTTTTGTTATGTTGTGGTATCGCATTTTCTTTATCCTTTATCTGTATTCTTCAGTGTTCATATTCTTGTTTTTATTGGCATAAAAACAAGAATCTCTCGGAAGTCCGCCCTATACGTCTTTAGGCAGAAAAATGCTTATGCAAGCAAGCTTGCAACACATTTTTATGAGTTCTGTCTCGCTCGTTTGCAGTGCTCATATTCTTGTTTTCATTTACATGAAAACAAGAATCTCTCGGGCGTTCGCCCTATACGGATTCAGGCAGAAAAATGCTTATGCAAGCAAGCTTGCAACACATTTTTATGCCTGAATCCGTGCACTGCAAACTGGTTTTATCACATGCTCTTTCTCTCAGCGATCTCGGCCATCTTCGCATCATTCAGTCTCGTATCGCCTTTTACGCGGGAATAGCTCAGATATCCATTCATCCGGTCGATCTTCGTGAGGTTTTTGCTTCCGCAGACCGGGCACACATCCATATTCAGTTCCTCGTGCCCGCAGTCATCGCAGTAGGACAGGGACAGGTTTACTCCCTCGTAGAATCCCATCTTCATGGCGCGGCGGACCAGGGAGCGGATCGCCTCTTTGTTGTAGTCGATCGGGTACTTCACATACTGGATCTTTCCGCCGTTGGAGAGCTCCCAGAACCGGTGTTCCAGATTCTGCTTCTGGATTGGGGTGATGTCCTCAGTCACATGGCAGTGGAAGCCGTTGCTGACGTACTCGCGGTCAGAGACATTCTCAATGATTCCGTACTTCTTCCTGAACTGCTTTACCTGCAGACCGCAGAGATTCTCCGCCGGTGTGGCGTAGATCGCATAGAGGTTTCCGTCCTCATGCTTAAACTGCTCCACCTTCTCGTTGATATGCTTTAACACCTCGATGGCAAAGGCGCCGTCCTCCACCAGGGATTTTCCGTTATAAAGTCTCTGGAGCTCGTTGAACGCCGTGATTCCAAAGGACGCCGTCGCGGTCTTTAAGAGCGGCTTGATCTTATCGTGAAGCCCCAAATGTCCGCCGTAGAATCCGCCCTCGCAGTAGGCAAGCGGGTTCGTGGAGGCACGCATCTCGCCGAGGTACGCGTAGGTACGGATATGGATCTTACGGATCAGCTCCAGGTAGTAGTCGAGGACCACATAGAAATCCCTGCTCTCCTGTCTCGCCTTCGCGAGGATCATCGGAAGATGCAGGCTCACAACGCCGATATTGAAGCGGCCAACAAACACCGGAACGTCATTCTCGTCCGCCGGTTCCATGCCGCCTCTCTCATACCACGGGGAAAGAAAGGCGCGGCATCCCATGGGGCTTATGATCTTTCCATACTTTTTATACATGCTGGCGATATATCCCTCACCGCTCAATGACAGCCAGTCCGGATACATCGTCTTTGAGGAACACTCGATTCCTGCCTCGAAGACGTCCTCCAGCTCTTTTCCCGGTCCGTGGAGGTTCTCATCATATAAAAATACAAGCTTCGGGAACAGTACCGGCTTCTTGTGGCCTTCTTTTCCCTGACCTTTCTTTCTGACGTTCAGCATCGTGATAGTGGCCATCTTCGCGAAGCGGCTTGTTCCGGTTCCCGCTGTCATGGTGATAAACGGGTAGTCACCGCGGCTGGAGGAAACAGAGTTAAACTTGTACTCCCATCCCTGGAATCCCTGTTCCATCTCGCGCTGAACGTCGTTCCATGCCACTTCTTTTGCCTTCTCCTCATCGAGACCAAGGTCAATATACTTTGTGATATACTTTCCGTAAGATTTCTCCGCGTAAGGCGCCAGGATATTCTCCACGTTCGGCACCGTAAAACCGCCATACTGCTGGCTTGCGGCACTCAGGACAATATCGCCGATAACGTCAAAGGCCACATCCAGGGTCTTCGGCTCGTTGTACCAGATATTTCCCATCTCAAATCCGCCGCTTAAGACCTCATTGACATCAAAGAGGCAGCAGTTCATCGTATCACGGCGCGCGGACATGTCGTGGATATAGATATAGCCATCGCGGCATGCCTGAAGTTCTTCAACGGTCATAAAGAACTTCTGGTATAAGGATTTATTTAACTCGTTGAAGATCAGGCTCCGCTTCGTGGAGACCAGGGCGCTGTCGGTGTTGCTGTTTTCCTTGTCGCCAATATACATGATGGACTGGCTCTTTTTGTAGACCTCATCCAACATCTGGACGAAATCCTGCTTGTAGTTGCGGTAATCGCGGTAGCTCTTCGCGACCACCGGGTTGACGCGCTCCAGGGCGCCCTCGACGATATTGTGCATCTGGGCGATCGGCACCTCTGACTGGTCCAGTTCCTCCGCCTTCTCCTCCACGAACTCACAGATAAATTTGCTCTCAGCCTTTGAGAAGATTATCATCGCACGGTTTGCGGACTTGTTCACCGCCGCCAGGACTTTCTGGACATTGAATTCTTCTTTTGTCCCGTCTTTCTTGATCACTTTGATCTCACTGCATTTCATGATATGGAATCCTCCTCATCGGTTTCGCTGTTGTCTTCGCTTTCTATTTCTTTCTCTATCTCTGTATTGCTTATGATTGTGCCACTTTCATTTTCTTCTGTTTTTTCCATTCCAGTTTCCGAATCTACCGGTTCTTCTGCCGTCCCCGCATCCTTTTCCGGCTCATCGATCAGATGACCTTCCTCGTCGATTTTAAGGTTCAGCTCCTCCTCGACCTCGCTCCGGATTTCCTCCCGCTGCTCCACATTCATCTCCGGGAGCTGTTCCGTGGATCCGACTCCGAAGCGGCGCAGAAATTCCTCCGTCGTGGCAAAAAGTGCCGGTCTTCCAGGCGCATCGAGACGGCCCGCCTCATACACCAGGTCATACTCCACAAGGCGGTTCACCGCGTGATCCGACTTTACTCCCCGGATCTTCTCGATATCTGCCTTCGTCACCGGCTGCTTGTAGGCGATGATCGCCAGCGTCTCCATCACCACGTCCGACAGCACCTGCTTCTTTGGTGTCGCCGCCACGCGGATCAGATGTTCATAATAGTCGGTGCGGCTGCACATCTGGTAGCTGTCATCGAGACGCACAATCTGCATGCCCGCCTTTCTCTTGTCATATTTCTCCTTCAGGCGCTCCACGGCCTGGATGGCCGTCTCCTCATCCGATTCCAACGCTGCCGCAAGCTGGCGGATCTCCACAGACTGCCCCATGGTAAACAGCACGGACTCCACAACGGACTCCTGCTTTTTCAGATTTTCCACCCTCATTCATTTTCCTCCACAGTGGTATTCTCCTACTCATACTGGTAACGGAACTGTCCGATTTTTTACAGTCCCGCGCAGTAAATGCGCAAACCTACTGAGCAGTTGTGACATCGATAGCAATATCCTCTTCTTCGCCTTCCGGCTCAAGAGATTCTATGCACATGTCGTCAAAGAGATGTTCCTGGGTCAGATGGATCTTCCCCACCTTCATGAGCTCTAAAAGTGCCAGGAACGTCACGACGACCTCTGTCTTGTCGTTCTGCTTTTCCAGCATCTGCCGGAAGCTGAATTTCCGGTGCTTTCTGGCATATCCCAGAACAGAGGTGATCTTGTCCTCCAGACTCACCGGATCTTTTTTGATGGTTCCGAAGGTGCTGCGGACCGGGTCGATCTTATCCTGCTGCCGCTTCATCACCGACTCGAAGATCTTCTGAAGCTTCGTGAGCGTCACTCCGTCCAGGAGCTTATCGAGATCCATCGGCTCTGCATATTCCTTGACCTCCGGCGGGATCGTCGGATCCTTGTAGAACACCCGGTCCGCCCCGGACTCCATGTCCTTAAGTTCCTCCGACATCAGCCGGTATTTCTTATATTCCAGGAGACGCATCACAAGTTCCGCTCTCGGATCTTCCTCCTCGCCCTCCTCATTCACTTCTTTCGGCAGCAGCATCCGCGCCTTGATGTCGAGAAGCGTCGCCGCCATCACAAGGAATTCGCTGACCACATCCAGATTTTCCTCATCCATCTGCCGCACGTACTCCATATACTGGTCCGTGATCTCGGCGATCGGGATATCGTAGATATTCACTTTGTTTTTTTCAATCAGATGGAGAAGAAGATCCAGCGGACCTTCAAACTTTTCCAGTTTGTACGATAATTCCATATGCACCTCAAGTATGTTTTCACAGTCTTCCATTCAGAAATCCCATGTCCAACAATTCAATATATAACCGCAAAAAAGAATGTGCGTATGCACACTCTTCATCACGCCGTTCACATTTTGTCCCTACTGCTGCGTATCAGCCCCGCAGAGCCTCACAACAACCACCTGTGGTTTATCATTCAGCCTGATATTGATCGAGTGGGTCCCAAGTCCCCGCCCGACGATCATCCGGCTCTTTTCTCTTCCTTTTCCCGGAAGTTCAAAATATCCCGCACAGCGCGGATAAAAGAACTGGTACTGGGGTGTCATGACTCCGCCCACAAGCGGAAGCCGGATGGTTCCGCCATGAAAATGTCCGGAAAGTGTGAGATCCGCTCCCCACGCCGCATACTCCTCAAAAAACAGCGGAGAATGGGCCAGAAGAAGACAGAACTTTTCAGGGTCCGGCTCTCCCAGGGTCTCCTTCAAAAGACCCTCAGGGATCTCTCCCGACCGCGGCCGATAGGCGCTCTTTGGAAGATCCAGTCCATAGATCCTGATATCGCTGTCGAGATCCGCCGCCTCGTTGGAGAGATAACGGATTCCCGCATCTTCCAGGGCCATCCGGTAATGTTCATAAGTTTCCCCGTAAACATCTGTCTTCCAGACCATCCGGCTCTCATGATTTCCGTTTCCGCAGTACACCGGAAACTCCTTCGCAAGCTCTGTCAGAAGCGCCAGCGGGATCCTGACATCAGAATTTCCCCTCTTTGCGACCATTCCGTCCCCGCCAAAAAGCACGGCATCTGGTTTCACCTTCCGCACGGTCTCAAGCAGACGGCTGTTCTCTTCCCCGAATTCTTTATTGTGGAGATCAGTCAGGAAGACGATGGTCTTTCCCTGTCCGTGGATCTTCTCCGAGGCGATCCGGTACTTTTCCGTTACAAGGCAGTCCCTCTCATACCGGGAACGTGCCAGGCAGCCGGCCCCAAAAGCCATGACACTGGCTGCCAGAAACACTGCTGTTCCCAAATCGGATTACTCCTCCTCAAATACTCGGATCCCGCGCTCAACAACGCCTGCGAATGCCTGTGCATAGCTCTTGTACTCCGGATGCTTTGCGATGATCTTATCCATAACTTCCTTCATCTCTCCGCTGATGATGACGGTGCATCCTACTGCCTTCTTATTTGTGGAACGGTTCTCGTACACGTCCTGCATTACTTTTACTCTTTCTTTCATGATCAATACTCCTTTTTATTTTTACTGTACCCATGCGCCGTCTGCGCCGACTACATACTTGTTATCGATCGTGGTATTTTTCGCGATCTTTCCCTCCGCGTCGAGATAGAACCACTTACCGGAATCCTGTCTCCATGCGCTCTTTACCATCTTTCCGTTTGTCTCAAAATAGTGCCACTCGGTGCCGAACATCTTCCATCCGGTTACCATCTTTCCGTCCGTATCAAAACCGAAATCAGCGGCATCGATCGTGTAGATCGTTCCTACTGCCTTTGTTCCGTCGGCAAACTCGTATCTCCAGCTGCCGTTATCCTGTACCCAGTGTCCGGCAGTTGTCTGCTTTCCTGCGGATGTGCTTCCGGACTTCTCTGTATTGACATACTGATAGCCATAGTCCAGCATCTTCTTTGTATCCTCATAGTGGGTGCTCTTGGATTTTAAGATCACCGCAACCATACGGACGCCGTTTTTCTCCACGCAGGTCACAAGAGTATTTCCTGCCTTGGAAGTATATCCCGTCTTTCCGCCGACGATTCCCGCATAATATCTGGAATCGTTCGGGTAGAGCATCTTGTGGCCCGGAGTGATGGTTCTTGCCGCTGCTGCCTTTGTCGCCGGGAACTTGTAGCTCAGTGTGGAGTCGATCTCGCAGAGCGTCTTATTTGCGAAGGCCGCAGCTGCGATCTTCGCCATATCGCGGCATGTAGTATACTGCTGATCGGAATTTAAGCCGTTTGGATTCACGAAATGTGTGTTCGTGCAGCCGAGCTCCGCCGCTCTCGCGTTCATGAGCTCCGCGAAGGCGGAAATACTGCCGGAGACATGCTCCGCGAGTCCGTTTGCGACCTCATTGGCAGATTTTAAAAGCAGGGCATAGAGGCTGTCCTTCACGGAGACCTGGTCGCCCTCCACGAGTCCGATCTTCACAGCTCCGGACTCCAGGTTTGTGACTGCTGTCTTTGAGAATGTCACCTTGTCGTCCAGGTTTGCTTTTTCCAGCACGAGAAGCGCTGTCATAAGCTTTGTGGTGCTGGCTGGAGCAAGCTTCTCATCGGCATTCTTCTCGAAGAGAACTCTTCCGTTCGTCACATCGTAGAGGATTCCGGCCTCCGCGGAGATCGTCGGCTTTGCGATGGCATCCGCTGCCGCTTTTGCCTCTGCGCTCACCTGGCTCTGACCGGCTGTGTTTGTTGTATTATTTGATGTATTGGGCTTGCTGTCCTCATATCCCGGACCGCCCTCGTTTCCAGCCTGGGGATTCTGGGTCGTGTTTGTCGTCTGTTTGTTCTGGCTGGTGGCCTGTTTATCGCTGTCCCGGATGATCGTAGCCGCCTGCACCGGCTGTGCCGCAAAAATGGCACATGCAAGTGCGACCGGGATAAATCTGTTCATTTTTCTCATTTTTCTTTCCTCATTTTTCTTTCCTCATTTTCCTTCTCTATGCTACCATAGACCCACCGAAAAAGCTTTGCAATTTTCTGTCGATTTTCTTATGTCGCTTCAAGCGTTCCCGTCTACGTCTCGCGCTGACAGGAACCGTATGTCCGTCTGATACGGGCATATCGCTTATATATCTTCGTCCAGCATACGAATGAGGTCTTCTCTCGTGATACTGCTGAGCGCTCCTGTTCCTTCCGTCACCACGGTATCCGCCAGATCCCGCTTCATCTCCTGAAGCTTCAGGATATTCTCCTCGATGGTGTGCTTCGTGATGAGTTTGAATACGGAGACCTGGTTCTCCTGCCCGATCCTGTGGGCGCGGTCTGTGGCCTGGTTCTGTGCCGCCACGTTCCACCACGGATCGTAGTGGATCACCACATCCGCCGCAGTGAGGTTTAATCCGGTTCCGCCGGCCTTCAGTGAGATTAAGAACACCATCACATCGTCCTTCTGGAACGAAGACGCCATCTGCACGCGGTCCCGCTTCGGCGTGGAGCCGGTGAGCAGGTAGAACGGGATCTTCTCCTTCTTTAAGCGCTTCGCGATGATCTCAAGCATCGATGTAAACTGGGAGAATAGGAGGATCTTATGTCCCGCAGATGTTCCGTTTAAGAGAAGCTCCATACAGGTATCGAGCTTCGCGGATCCACCTTTGTAGCCATCAAAGCATAGAGACGGCTCGCAACAGATCTGGCGCAGACGCATGAGCTCCGCGAGGATCTGCATCCGCTCTTTTCCGTAATCTCCGTCAGTTCCCTCCATGAGCTGTTCCTTTAAGGAAGCTGCCGCCGCCGTGTAGAGGTCTTTCTGCTCGCCCTCCATGTTGGAGTAGAGAACCGTCTCTAATTTATCCGGAAGTTCCTTTAAGACATCTTTCTTTAAACGCCTCAAAATAAACGGTCCCGTAAGCTTTTTTAACTGAACCAGGGCATTTGGATCCTGGTCCCTCACGATCGGCATCTCAAACGCACGCTTAAACTTCTGTGACGTGAATAAAAATCCCGGCATCAGGAAGTCAAAGATACTCCAGAGTTCCCCAAGATGGTTCTCGATGGGTGTTCCTGTCAGGGCAAATCTCGTCTTTGCCGGAACAGCCTTCACGGATTTCGCTGCCTGTGTGGAGGAATTCTTGATGTACTGGGCCTCGTCAATGATCTCGAAGCGGAATTCCTTTTCATGGTACCAGAGAATATCGCGCTTTAAGAGGTCGTAGGACGTAATGATCACATCCGGGCGCTCCTTCTCATAAGCTGCGAACATCTCCTCGCGCTCTGCCTGGTTCCCCGCCGCCGTCATGATCTTAAGCTCCGGGGCGAACTGGGCAAACTCGTTCTCCCAGTTGTATACCAGGGATGCCGGACACACCACGAGAGACGTGCCGCCGTTCTCTGCCTTTTCATCCAGCAAAAGGGCGATGACCTGGATCGTCTTTCCCAGACCCATCTCGTCCGCAAGGATTCCGCCGAAGCCGTAGGCATCCAGGCTCTTTAACCACCGGTAGCCCACCTTCTGGTAGCTTCGAAGCGTCGATGCAAGGCGTTTCGGTATCTCATAATCGCTGTCCTCCACGTCCTTCATGCCACGGACCACAGCCTTGAACAGCTGGTCGCGGTACACGCTGACGCTCTTATCCTCTTTTAACGCCGCGTCCAGGAACATAGCGCGGTATGCAGGGAGCTTTATCGTGTCAGAACCCACAAGTTCCTTCGCGACACCGAGCTGTTCCGCGATCTTTGCGACCGTGAGAAGTCCGCCATCCCCCAGAGTCAGGAAATCGCCGTTCTTCATCCGGTAAAAGCTCTTTTTCTTTCCGTAAGCCGCCAGCACCGCAGCGAGTTCTTCCCGCGGAAGCGCCCCAGTGTCTACCTCAAGTTCCAGCCATCTTCCCAGCGTCCGTACCTGGACCGATGTGCTCACCGGCGGCAGGACGCGGATCTTCTTGAAGGACTCGGACACGAACACATCCCCGGTATCCATGAATTTCTTCATGCCCTCGGAGATCAGACGATATACCGCCTCATCGTCATTCTTGATCACGAGGTTTCCGGATCCGTCTTCCGTATACTTAAAGTAGGTGGTGATCAGCTGGCTCACCTTGAATTCTCCCGGGACATCCCGGCAGATCTCTTTCGGGACATTCTCGTCCGCCAGCGGGTGAAAGGAGAAATCGCCGTAGGCGAGCTCTGGACGCAGGGTGACGGTTCCAGCGGCATCGCTGTCAAAATAGAAGGAGGCCTTCAATTCCTTCGGGCGGTAGCTCTCAAGATCCACGCCCTCGGAGCGGATCAGTCCGAAAGGCTCCAGCTTTCTCAAAACTCTCTCATAAAAGAGCGGCATGTCCCGGTCATTGACGGAGACTTCATTCTCCGCATCAAGCCCCATGACCATGTATTCCATGAATACGGTCAGGCACTCCGTGTAGTCTGGATCGCAGCGGCAGATCGATTCTTGGTCCGCGATAAATAAGGACTTTTCGCCGGAAAAGGCCATAATGTCCTTGTCAACAGTGACCTTGATCCCGTCCCGTCCCTCTTTCTTTACAACAGCGGTAAATGTAGGATTTTCCCGTTTTACCGTCAGCATTCTCTTTTTTTTCCGGTAATCCTCACACTCGATGGTCTGACCGTCCATGATGGCAAAGAACCGCTCTCGTCCGGCTTTTCCCAGGATCAGTTCTTTTAACGCCGGCTCTGCTTCCATGGAAAACCGGCCGTTTCCGCGGTACTGTTCCCTAAAAAAGCCGACACGTTCCATGATGAGAAGCGCCAACGCCCGGCTCTCCTCATCAAAAGCCTGAAGACTGTGATGGAACGCCAGCCCTTTTCCGTACTGGACAAGGCTCATGGTTTCCATCGCCTTCGCAAAGGCTGTCAGATCCTTCACCGGGTACTGTTTTTCACGGCCCACCGTGAAGCGGACCCGCACCTGGTCTCTTGAGATCGTAACGATAGGGATCAGACGGTAATGTCCCTCCTCGGAGGCCCCCATGATCCGGCTCACCTCGCGGTTCGTGTACTCCCGGACCATAAACCGGACTTTCTGGGATGTGGAAACCGGATGTTTCGACTCCCTGCTCTCTCTCCGGAGCCATTCCGCAAGCAGGGCATGGGCATGCGGGCACATGGGGATCCCGTCGGGTCCCTGTGTGCAGGATACTCCGCAAAAGCCGAGATTTCTTCCCGTTTTACTGATATGCGAACAAGAGTAGTCAAAATTCTGACTACCCTTGCGCAGGATACGGACACGGTATTCATCTTCCCCGTCCATGACGGTTCCCCTGATCTCTGTCTCGCCTTTCCAGAAGGTTTCGGCAGTAAGTTCCGTTACTTCCATATCATTCCGTCCCCCCGGTTTGTTTTATTGCTTTCCAGCCCTGAAACGGATCGTTCCGCACTTCGTGCTCCCACGATCCTGACTTCATTCGCAATCCAGCCTGTCGGCTTACTTGCTCATGAAGTTTTGCCTGTCATATGTCTATGCATCTGTGCAGGCAAGCCTGCCCTTCTGCATAGCCGCATGACAGGCTGTTTCATCACATCCGTTCCGGTGCGCTGAATCCCAGAACGTTAATGCATGTCATTAACACATCACGTGTTAACGTAACAAGGCTGATGTAACCCGCCTGTTTCTTCCTGTCTTCCTCAGCGATGATCTTCGTCTCATGGTAGAAGTGGTTTAACGCGTTGGAGAGCTCGTAAATGTAAGCACAGATCTTATGCGGCGCAAGCTCCTCGAAGCAGGTAAGCATCACATCGCTGTACCGGGAGAGGGCGAGCATCAAGGTCTTCTCCGGCTCTGCGGACGGCGGAAGGATCTCGCCATTCTCTATATTTTCACAGGTATCGCTGTATTTCTTTAAGATGGAGTTGATTCTCGCGATCGTGTAGAGAACATACGGACCTGTATTTCCCTCAAAGGAAGTAAATCTGTCGATATCGAAGACATAGTCCTTTGTGGCCTGGTTAGAGAGATCGCCGTATTTTAAGGCAGCGAGACCTACGATCTCAGCCGTTTTTTTCGCCTCATCCTCAGAAACGGTACGGTTCTCCATGATACGGTTGTAAGCCGCCTCATCGATATCCGCAATCAGGTTCTCAAGGCGCATAACGCCGCCTTCTCTCGTCTTAAACGGTTTTCCGTCCTTTCCATTCATGGTACCGAACCCGACAAAATCCATCTTCCGGTCTGCCGGAACGATCCCTGCCTTCTTTGCGACACGGAAGACCTGTGTAAAGTGGAGTTCCTGACGCTTGTCCACTACGTAGATATAGTGATCCGGCTTGAAATCTTCTTCTCTCTCAACGATGGTCGCAAGATCGGAAGTCGCGTAGAGGGCCGCGCCATCGGATTTTCTTACGATACACGGCGGAAGCTCCTTGGTATCGGTCGGCTCGGCGATATCAACAACGAGAGCGCCCTGGCTCTCATATGCAAGTCCTTTATCCTGGAGGTCCTTGATCAGGTCCGGGATATACGGCTGCGCGTCGCTCTCACCTTTCCACAGGTCGAAATCCACGTCAAGGTTTGCGTAGTTTCTCTTTAAATCTTTTAAGGAAACATTCATGATATGCTTCCAGATCGCGCGGTACGGCGCGTATCCGCTCTGAAGCTTGAAGGTCGCCTCTTGGGCGCGCTCCTTGAATGCCTCGTCAACCTTGGATTTTCCGCTGGCTGCCGGGTAGATCTCCTCAAGCTCAGAGATCGTAAACGGCGCTTCCTCCGGATACTCTCCGGTAAAGCTCTCGTCAAAGTACGGAAGCTCCGGCTTTCTGTCCTTTAATTCCTCGATGATAAGGCCCATCTGGAGTCCCCAGTCACCGAGATGAACGTCTCCGATGACCTTGTGGCCCACAAAGCGTCCCATACGCTTTAACGCCTCACCGATCACCGCGGAACGGAGATGTCCGACGTGGAGCGGCTTTGCGACGTTTGCTCCGCCGTAGTCGATAACGATTGTCTCCGGCTTCTCGACCTCGTCCATTCCGAGCTTCTTTGCACCCTTCATTCCGTTCATGTAGCCGGAAAGGAAAGCCGGGTCTAATTTCAAGTTGATGAATCCCGGCATAACGGCATTCACTTCTTCAAATACTTCGCTGTCTTTTAACTGTTCTACTACACCGTTCGCGATATCGATCGGTTTCTTTTTATATGTCTTTGCGGCTGCCATCGCGCCGTTGCACTGGTATTCGCAGAGATCCGGTCGGTTGGACAGAGTCACTTTTGCAAAGTTCTCATCGTAACCGTTCGCCGCAAAAGCTTTTTTCATCTCATCCGTGATGATATCCAGAATTTTTTTCATCTGATTTTCTCCTTTTTTCGCGTGCCAGTCTGCATCATTTTCCCGCGCCATACCAAAAACATGGCAATTGCAGACACAGACTTATACAGTAACTATCATTATACCGTATCGCGGTAGAAAAATCCATAGTTCTGTTGATATTTTTGTTATCGTCCACGCATGACATAAACAGGAACCGATCCTGCCGATAGTTCGAATTTCAACGCGACAAAACCCACGACTGTCACTGGATTGTACGGCATTTTCACTCCAGAAACCTCCTGCCCGTGTGCAGAAAGAAATAGGAGCTGTTTTCGGTTATGGTCTGAACACGTCATGGGCAGGCATATTGGGGAGGAACATCGAACTGCCAGGTTTCAATGAAAGACCTGGCAGTTGAAAATATCATCTTATCTTTTACGCTTCCCCGATCACGCTCGTCGCGAAATTCACCGAAGCCATAGCGTCCTTACAATAGGCATCCGCCCCGATGGCATCTGCATACTCCTGTGTCAGGACTGCACCGCCAACCATGACCTTCACCCATGGTGCATCCTTCCGGAGCGCCTTGATGGTGTCCTCCATTGCCGGAACAGTTGTCGTCATGAGGGCACTGAGTCCCACCACCGGCACGTGCTCCTTCACTGCCGCTTCCACGATGTTCTCTGGCGGCACATCGCGTCCGAGATCCATCACGTCAAAACTGTAGTTCTCCAGAAGGACCTTCACGATATTCTTTCCGATATCGTGGATATCACCCTTTACCGTGGCGAGGATCACTTTTCCCTTCTTCTCCTGTACCTCACCGCTGGCCTCCATGGACTCTTTCACGACGGCGAACGCTGCCTTCGCCGCCTCCGCACTCATCAAAAGCTGCGGGAGGAACACGGTTCCGGCTTCAAAGCCTTTTCCTACCTCGTCGAGGGCTGGGATCATATCCGTATTGATGAGCTCTAAGGCATCCGTGTCCTTCAAGGCGAGTTTCGCTGCATCGGCTGCCGCCTGAGACATTCCCTTTACAATGCTCTTTTTTAACGCAGATCCGGTATCTGCCGCTCCTGACGCGGATGCGGTTCCGGTACTGCCCACATTTTCATCACCTGCTGATCCGTTCACCCCGGCTGCCTGGTTCACCGACGCCGCCTTTAAGATCTCTTTCTGTCTCTTCTTCTCCGCTTCCTTCGGACCATAGATTCCCACATATCCCGCGCAGTTCTCATCCTGAGCTGACAGCACAAGGAAGCTGTCATAGGCCTGCATCATGGCTTCCAGATTCGGATTCACGATCCCCGCAGAAAGTCCGTTCTGCATTGCGAGAAGGAAGAAAGAAGAGTTGATGTTCTCACGCATCGGAAGTCCGAAGGACACGTTGGAGACACCGAGGACTGTCTTTCCTCCAAGCTCATCCCACACTCTTCTCACGGTCTCCAGTGTTGTGAGCGCCCCGTTCTTATCGGAGCTCACCGCCATGCAGAGACAGTCCACGAGAATATCCTTTTTCGGGATCCCGTAGGACGCCGCTGTCTCGTAGATCTTTCTCGCAACAGCAAGTCGTCCGTCCGCCGTCTCCGGAATTCCGTTCTCATCGAGAGCCAGAGCAACCACCACGCCGCCATAATGCTTTACCAGGGGGAAGATCTGCTCCATGACCTCTTTCTTTCCGTTTACCGAGTTGATCAGCGGTTTCCCGTTATAGATCCTGAGCGCCCGCTCCATGGCCACCGGGTCGGAGGTGTCGATCTGAAGAGGCAGATCCAGAACACCCTGAAGTTCCTTTACCACGTCCACCATCATCTGGGGTTCATCGATCCCCGGAAGTCCCACGTTGACATCCAGAACATCGGCGCGGCTCTCCTGCTGGGCAACACCCATGGATAAAATATAGGTCAGATCCTTATCCTTCAATGCCTGCTTGAATTTCGGCTTTCCCGTCGGGTTGATCCGCTCCCCGATCAGGATCGGTCTGCCGCCGAATGTCACTGCATGGGAGTAGGACGAGATCACCGTGCGGTTTTTGTCCGTAATTTCACAGACAGGAATATCATCGCAGGCAAGCTTTGTCTTATGAATGTGTTCCGGTGTCGTTCCGCAGCAGCCGCCGAGTACCGTCGCCCCGTTTCTCGCCATATCCTGCATCGCCGCGGCAAACTCATCGGCGTCGATATCGTAGACCGTCTTTCCGCCCTCGCTTCTCGGCAATCCGGCATTGGGATTGACAAGGATCGGGGTGGAAGACACCTTCGCCATATCTCTCATAAACGGCAGCAGCTGGATCGGCCCGAGACCACAGTTTAAACCGATCACATCGGCTCCCAGTCCCTCTAAGAGTGCCGTCACAGACTCCACGTTGCCCCCTGTCAGCATCTTTCCCTTTTCGTCCAGCGTGACGGTCGCAAATACCGGCAGATCACTGTTCTCCTTCGCCGCCAGAACTGCCGCCTTCAGCTCATATCCATCTCCCATGGTCTCGATGATCACAAGATCCGCGCCAGCCTCTTTTCCGATGAGGACCACCTCTTTATAGGCCTCATAGGCATCCTCAAACTCCAGATCGCCGTATGGCTTTAAGAGTTTTCCCGTCGGTCCCATGTCCAGAGCCGCGTAACCATGTCCGGCCGCCGCGATGGCGTTTTTTGCATTTCGAACCGCCGCCGTCACGATCTCTTTTACGGAATATCCATCCTCCGCTTTAAATTTAAAATGGTTTGCGCCGAAGGTATTCGTCGTCACCACGTCAGATCCCGCATCGAGGTACTCCCTGTGGATCTCAGTAATGATCTCCGGTCTGGAAAGATTCCATGTCTCCGGGAGTTCGCCCGGCTTCAGACCCCGGGCCTGTAAAAGACTTCCCATACCTCCGTCAAAATAAATCCGTCTCTCCCTCATCAGTTCCAGAATTCCCATGGCTCTCTCCTATCTTCTTCAACTTATCTTCTGAAGGCGCAGTCTTTCTTTCCGCACGCCTCGCACCCCTCGATCACACAGGCTGCCGGTGTCCGGCTCACCCCGATCACCGCTGTCACCGATTTCGAGGGCAGCATCAGAAATCCCTCTGTCAGTGTGATCCCGATCCTCTTTCCTGCCTCCAGTCCGTCAAGGATCTGTTTCTGGACCGATAATGGGAAATCCCCGTAACCCGGTGAAAATCTTGGTCTCAGATAAAGACCTTTTTCCAGATATTCCTTTTTCCACCCGGCATTCAGCTCATTGCAGTAAGCCTCCACCATCGCTGCCGCCGCTGCCTGCATGACCACTGCTTTTGCGACCGAAAGCTTTCCGTACCGGGCGAGAAGTCTGTCTACCTCCGCCCCCACGGTGGCCGCCATCACAAGCACAGACTCACAGCCGGACAGGTTCTTTTTTAAGTTTGCGCTCTTTACCCGGAAGCAGCCGCCATCGATGGTTCCGTCCTCTTCCACAGAGAGCGGATACTCCCGCACGAGGTGTCTGAACTCCGCCGCGCGTTCTGCTTCCCGGATGCATTCCTCCAAAAGCCGTTCCGTCTCCGGATCCGGTTCATGTTTTCCAAGCCCCAGATATCGGAGCGCTTCTTTTCTGTCCGTCTGCATGATTTGAACGAGTTCCTTCCTTATTATAATAGATCGTATAACCGGCAGTTAAGCTTCCCATAACCAGAGGTTAAACTATTTCTCTTCCTATGATCTGTCCGCATATTCTTTCCCTGACAGATCTTTATCAGCATATCACGTCCGATCCGCCATCGTCCAATATATCCGCCATGTGTCTGGTTATAGTTTTTTCTTATTGCCATTCAGCATGCTACATGCCTTCAAATTTCCGGATCTCCTCCAGATATTTCTGTCCCAACGGGCTCAGGGCGATCCCTTTTCTCTTTAAGTATCCGATAGTCATGACCTCGTCGGACTTTAATTTCACCGCCCAGTAATCGGAACCGTTTAAATTATCACAGAGGATGCCGGAACAGAGGGTATATCCGTTAAGGCCTACCATCAGATTTAACAGAGTTGCCCGGTCATTGGCCTTGATCAGCTGTTTATAGCTGTAGGTGCTCAGCACCTCCTCCGCAAAATAGAAGGAGTTGTAATTTCCCTGTTCAAAGGAAAGACACGGATACTCCTGAAGCTCCTCGATGGTGATCTCCTTCTGGTTCGCTAACGGATGACCTTTCCAGAGATATACATAGATCCCGCAGTCCATAAGCGGGCAGAATTCCAGGTCGGACTCATCGAAAAGCTTTGTGAGCACTTTCCGGTTGAAATCGTTCAGATACAGAATCCCGATCTCACTCCTGAACGTCTTCACATCCTCAATGACCTCATAGGTCTTCTCTTCCCGGACCGCGAACTCGTACTCATCCATACCGAACTGCTTTACCATCTCGATAAACGCGTTTACCGCGAAGGTGTAATGCTGCATGGAAACGCCGAATTTCTTCTTCACGTTCTTTTTCTCAATATACCGGGATTCCATCAGCTTATACTGTTCCGTTACCTGTCTCGCGTAGCCTAAGAACTCCTGTCCTTCCGGTGTCAGGACAACGCCGCGGTTGCTTCTCTTAAAAAGCTCTGTCCCGATCTCATTTTCCAGCTCCTTGAGCGCCAACGAAAGGCTGGGCTGGGATATGAAAAGAAGCTTCGCCGCTTCATTCATGGAACCGGTATCCGCGATGGTGATCACATACTTTAACTGCGTCAGCGTCATAACACGTCTCCTTTCGGGTGGATCCGGGCCTGTTGTTTTCCCTTCCCGGCTCCTGATATGTCAAATTTTATCCACTGTGAGTCATTTTGTCAATCCGAACCGCCATTCCGCAAAGGCACACCAGCTCTGGTCGTTGCGGTCCATGCGCTGCTGGGCCAAACTGCAACATTTTTTTGTTAAAAAATTAATTTGCTTGACATTCTGAAACAAACTCCCTATAATTCAAAATAATCTTTAACCGCTTCACTGCACATCGACAGAGTGTTGAATGGTTATCATGATAACAAGTTCCAGAGGAGGAATCAATTATGAAAAAAAGAGTTTTAAGTTTAAGCCTTGCACTTGCAATGGCGGCTTCTTTAACTGCCTGCGGAAGCTCATCTTCCACAACCGAGACAACTGCCGCTGCAGCAGCTGACGCAACAACAGCCGCTGCTGGCGCTTTCAGCGAAGCATCTTCCGACAAAGGATTCAAGATCGGCGGTATCGGCCCGGTCACAGGCGCGGCTGCTGTATATGGTCTCGCAGTTAAGAACGGCGCACAGATCGCTGTTGATGAGATCAACGCTGACGGCGGTATCAACGGATACCAGATCGAGTTTAATTTCCAGGATGACGAGCACGACGCCGAGAAATCCGTCAATGCCTACAACACATTAAAAGACTGGGGCATGCAGGTCCTCATGGGAACTGTAACCTCCGCTCCGTGTGTAGCTGTTGCAGATAAGACGAATGCTGACAATATGTTCCAGATCACACCGTCCGGCTCCTCTGTTGAGTGTGCGCAGAACCCGAACGTGTTCCGTGTATGCTTCTCCGATCCGGATCAGGGTGCTGCATCCGCAACTTACATTGCTGAGAACAAGCTTGCGGAAAAGATCGCAGTGATCTACGACAGCTCCGATGTATACTCCAGCGGTATCTACGAGAAATTCGCTGCTGAGGCTGCAAACCAGGGTCTTGAGATCGTGGACGCCGAGGCATTCACTGCAGATTCCAACAAGGACTTCTCCACACAGCTCCAGAAGGCAAAGGACGCAGGCGCTGACCTCGTATTCCTTCCGATCTACTACACAGAGGCATCCCTGATCCTCAAGCAGGCTGACACCATGGGCTACGCTCCGAAATTCTTCGGCTGCGACGGTATGGACGGTATCCTTCAGGTTGAAAACTTTGATACAAAGCTTGCTGAAGGTTTAATGCTCTTAACTCCGTTTGCTGCTGACGCTCAGGATGAGCTTACCCAGAAATTTGTAACTTCTTACAAAGAGAACTATGGCGAGACTCCGATCCAGTTCGCTGCTGACGCATATGACGCGATCTACGCGATCAAAGCTGCCATGGAAGAGGCTGACATCACACCGGATACATCTGTAAGCGATACCTGCGATAAGATGAAAGAGGCTATGTTAAAGATCAAAGTCAATGGTCTTACCGGTGAAGACATGACATGGACAGAGGATGGCGAACCGCACAAGGCACCGAAGGCTGTCAAAGTCGTAGACGGCGCATATCAGGCGATGTAATCGATCATTTAAGAATGGCATCATGTTAAGAGGATTGTCGCTTCGGCAATCCTCTTGTTTCTTTCACGGCCCTGCGTTGTGATGTGCCTGAACTGTTCCCCGAAAAACTGGCCCACAGCTAATGAAAGCATACCGAGGTGTAAAATTTATGACGGGTTTTATCAACTACTTAATCAATGGAATCAGCCTTGGCAGTGTCTACGCGATCATCGCGCTTGGATACACCATGGTCTATGGAATCGCGAAAATGTTAAACTTCGCCCATGGCGATATCATCATGGTCGGAAGCTACGTGGTCTTTATCACGACACACAGTATGGGAATGCCGGTCTTCTTAAGCGTTCTCCTTTCTGTCATCGTGTGTACCGTGCTCGGTATCGTCATTGAGCGTGTCGCCTACAAACCGCTGCGTGACGCTTCTCCGCTGTCCGTCCTGATCACGGCTATCGGCGTCAGCTACTTATTACAGAACGTCGCTCTCCTCTTATTCGGAGCCGACACAAAGTCCTTTACCTCTGTCGTAACGATCCCGGCTCTGAAGTTCGCGGACGGTGCCATCACAGTGACCGGTGAGACTCTCGTGACGATCGTTTCCTGTATCGTGATCATGATCGGACTTACCACCTTTATCAACAAGACGAAGGCCGGCCAGGCCATGCTCGCCGTATCGGAAGACCGCGGTGCCGCCACCCTGATGGGGGTAAACGTAAACGGAACCATTGCGCTCACATTCGCGATCGGCTCCGCCCTCGCTGCCGTGGCCGGTGTTTTACTCTGCTCCGCCTATCCGTCCCTGACTCCTTACACAGGATCCATGCCAGGCATCAAGGCCTTCGTGGCTGCCGTATTCGGCGGAATCGGTTCCATCCCCGGCGCGTTGATCGGCGGAATCCTTCTGGGAATCATTGAGATCCTGTCAAAAGCATATATTTCTTCCCAGCTCTCCGACGCGATCGTATTCTCCGTCCTGATCATCGTCCTCTTAGTACGTCCGACCGGAATACTGGGCAAAAAACTGAACGAGAAAGTGTAGGTGATTCCCATGAAAAGTACAGCAAAAAAGAAAATCTTTATCAACAATATGATCACGCTCGGCATGGTCGTTGCTGCCTGGATCATCATGGAAGTGCTCATGGGCACCGGACATGTATCCAGCCTTTTAAAGGGACTCCTCGTTCCTTTCTGTATCTACGTGATCATGGCGGTTTCCTTAAACCTGACCGTCGGAATCCTCGGTGAGCTGAGCCTCGGACATGCAGGATTTATGTGTGTCGGCGCCTTCTCCGGCGCCCTCTTCTCCAAATGCATGAAGGGCGCGATCGATCCGACCGTAAGCCTTGTGATCGCCATTTTTATCGGCGCTGCCGTTGCTGCCGTTTTCGGCATTCTGATCGGCATCCCGGTCCTGCGTCTGCGCGGTGACTATCTCGCCATCGTGACTCTTGCCTTCGGCGAGATCATCAAGAACCTTGTAAACGCCGTATTCCTCGGACGCGACGCTGACGGCTTCCACATCTCCTTCAAGGACTCCATGTCCCTAGGCTTAAAGGATGGCGGCGAAGTCCTCATCAAGGGTCCTCAGGGGATCACAGGAACTCCGCAGGCAGCTACCTTCACGATCGGCATCATTCTGGTCCTGATCACACTGATCATCGTCATGAACCTTGTAAATTCCAGAACCGGCCGCGCGATCATGTCCATCCGTGACAACCGCATCGCCGCTGAGTCCATCGGAATCAACATCACAAAATACAAGCTGCTGGCGTTCAGCATCTCCGCTGCTCTGGCAGGCGTTGCAGGCGTTCTCTATGCCCACAACCTTACGACACTTACTGCTCTCCCGAAGAACTTCGGATACAACATGTCCATCATGATCCTTGTATACGTGGTTCTCGGCGGAATCGGAAGCATCCGTGGATCCGTGATCTCAACCGTCATCCTCTACCTGCTTCCGGAGCTTTTAAGAGGTTTAAACAACTACCGTATGCTGATCTACGCCATCGTCCTGATCCTTGCGATGCTCTTCAACTCTGCGCCGCAGTTCATCACGCTCCGCAAGCGGATCTTCGGCGGCTTAAAACCGCAGCATGCTGCCCATTCCGGAAAGGAGGAAGCTTAAAATGTCAGACATGTTAAGTGTAAAAGGATTAAGCATCTCCTTCGGAGGCTTAAAGGCAGTCAATAATTTTGCCATCAACATCGAAAAGGGTCAGCTCTATGGTCTTATCGGACCAAACGGTGCCGGGAAGACCACGATCTTCAACCTCCTGACAGGCGTTTACAAGCCGGATACAGGAACGATCCTCTTAGACGGCCAGAACCTTACAGGAAAGTCCACCACCGACATCAACAAAGCCGGTATCGCCCGTACGTTCCAGAACATCCGCCTTTTCAAGGATCTCTCCGTTCTCGACAACGTAAAAGCAGGACTTCACAACCACTATACCTACTCCACTCTTGAGGGAATCCTCCGCCTTCCGCGGTACTACAAGGTGGAAAAAGAGATGGATGAGAAAGCCATGGAACTCTTAAAGGTATTCGGACTCGACGGAGAATGTGATTTTAAGGCCTCCAACCTTCCTTACGGAAAACAGAGAAAGCTCGAGATCGCCCGCGCCCTTGCGACGGAGCCGAAGCTTCTTCTTCTCGATGAGCCGGCTGCCGGCATGAACCCCAACGAGACCGCAGAGCTGATGGATACGATCCGCTTCGTCCGCGACCATTTCGGAATGACGATCCTCCTAATCGAGCACGATATGAAGCTCGTCAGCGGTATCTGTGAGCGTCTTACCGTCTTAAACTTTGGTCAGGTCCTCTGCACAGGTCCTACTCAGGAAGTCTTAAGCAATCCGGAAGTTATCAAAGCTTATCTCGGTGAATAGGAGGAGAACAATCATGGCAATGTTAGAAGTAAGAGATCTGGAAGTCTACTACGGCGTGATCCAGGCGTTAAAAGGAATCTCCTTCGATGTAAATCAGGGAGAGATCGTCGCTCTGATCGGTGCCAACGGTGCCGGAAAGACGACAACACTGCACACCGTGACGGGTCTTTTGAGCGCCCGTTCCGGACATATCATGTACGAAGGAACCGATATCACAAAGATCCCTGGCTACAAGCTCGTCAGCATGGGAATCGCCCATGTTCCGGAGGGACGCCGCGTCTTCTCCACCCTCACCGTTCTCCAGAATCTGAAGCTCGGTGCCTACACAAGAAAAGATAAGGCAGAGATGGATACGACGCTCAATATGATCTATCAGCGTTTCCCGCGTTTAAAGGAGCGTGTGAACCAGCCGGCCGGTACTCTCTCCGGCGGTGAGCAGCAGATGCTCGCCATGGGACGCGCCCTCATGAGCCATCCGAAGCTCATCGTTCTCGACGAGCCGTCCATGGGGCTGTCCCCGATCTATGTAAATGAAGTCTTCGACATCATCCAGAGCATCAACCGCGACGGCGTGACGGTTCTCTTAGTCGAGCAGAACGCGAAAAAAGCGCTCTCCATCGCGAATCAGGCGTATGTACTGGAGACCGGTAAGATCGTTTTGAGCGGCGACGCGAAGCAGCTCATGAATGATGATAAGGTTAAAAAGGCTTATTTGAGTGAATAATCAGAAGTTACGGTCTGTGCCTGGCACAGACCGTATTTTTGTTACAGTACACGGGCACTCCATGCCCGCGCACTGTAACAGGATTTTGCCGATG
>OGJZ01001298.1_pt1 | contig 24059 bp, 20 predicted proteins | sample 1572321 | NCBI WGS metagenome assembly OGJZ01 (sample SAMEA2582086, study PRJEB24529) | metagenome | biome: Human gut stool | place: China | collected 2011 | reverse complement strand
AAATATTTATATAATTTATTTGTTTTTAAATTAATATAATAAAAAGTAAGTAAAATAAAAAAGTAATTAATTAGTAATATAAGATAATTGATAAATATGTTATATTTTAAAATGATTAATTATACTTTAAAATATTAAACTTGGATTTATATAATTTTTAAATTAATTCTTTATAGAAGGGAGAAATACGATGAAGCCTATATTTAAAGTAAGTTTATATTTTCTTATAGTATTAGTTTTATCTATAGTAGGGCCAATGTTTGTGACGCCAGTACTATATAAGATAGGATTAGTGCCGCCATTAGTTTTAATGGTAATACACATAATATTTTTCATAGTGCCAGCAATAATATATATAATTGTAACTAAGAGTAATTATAAAAAGGTTTTTAGCTTTAAAAAACCAAAGGGAAAAGATGTATTCTTTTCTATATTAATAGCAGCTTTAGCGCTTCCAATAATGACATTCTTCTCATATACATCAAGTTTCTTTTATACAAATGATGTAGCCTTAGTTTTAGATCAAATGAGAGCATATCCATTATGGTTAATGATTTTAGTTGTAGGGGTAACACCTGCCATAACAGAAGAAATAACTATAAGAGGTATTGCCTTATCAGGATTTGAATTTAAAAGTAAAAATGTAGCTGCAATAATGACAGGAATAATGTTTGGTATTCTTCATTTAAATGCACATCAATTTTTATATGCTACAGCCATGGGAATAATTTTAGCTTATGTAGTAAGGGCTACAGGAAGTATATTTTTATCAATGTTAATCCATTTTCTAATTAATTCATGGAATTTAATTCAGCAAAGAATAGTTAGTCAAGGAATAACTACAGAGGATTTAGTACATTCTATGGACTCTATAAAAAATATTCCAATAGAATTAAAAATAGGAGTGTTCTTATATTATTTAATTGCTGCAATAGTATCTGCATTTTTAATTAGTTACCTAATAAGAAAGATGGAAAAGAGAAACTTCGATATAACTTTAGATGAGTTAGATGTTGCAACAAGAGTTTCTTATAAAGAAGAGAGAGTAATAAATGCACCATTTATAATAAGTGTAATGGTATTTATTGTATATACCTTCTTTATAATGAAGGGGTAATAAAAAGTTGTTGTAATATTATTTGAAAATGGGCTTATTTTTGCATTTATGAGTTTAAAAAAATAGCAAATAAGCTTTAAAAAAGGAATAAGAATTCCTTTTTATTCTAAGTATAAATTTGCTTGTGCAAACTTTATACTATGAAACTTTTTAAAGGTATATATATAAGACAAAATAGCTTTTATAGTAATTAAAAACTATTTTCTCTATAGACTAAAAAAAAGGAACTGTTTGGGAGAACAGTTCCTTTTTATTAAATTGTGTGGTTAACTTAAGAGTGTATTAAGCTATTAGTATTATTGACTGATAATTAAAAAAATATACCAATTAATATATTTTAAATTTTTTACCTAGAATAGTGTTTTTATATTCTAAGGTTGCATCTGTAAAGAAATGAGAAATTTTCTTGTCTGCAACTATTTTAATACCATTATCCATAAACACATCATCATTTTCACGCTGTTCATCCAGAACAACTTCAATATTTAAGCCTGCTCAGCCAGAGGAACAAGCTTTTATTCTAAGGGCATCTTTATCACTATTATCAAGCATATCTTTAACTTTATCTAAAGTGTTTGGATGTATTTTAACCTTCATAATAAAAACCTCCTTATAAATTTTAGTGAATTTAATATATAAATTAACTTTATTTATTAAATTATATACTCTTATTAAAAAGGGAGCTATAGTATGTAATTTTAAGTGTGAATAAAAAAATAGTGTTATGATTTTTTTATATATTTGAATAATAATATATGAATTTAGAAACAATATGAATATTTATATGATAAAATAGTTTTATTAACAAAATGTTCAAAAAGTGCTTGAAATTTTACCCGAAAGTGATATTATAAATTATATAAGGAATAACAATTATTAATTAATATGGCTTAAAAATTATTTATTTGGAAAAATAATTTTAATTGTGTTTTTTCAAATAAGTGATTTGTAGGAGGTTTTTTATTATGAAAAGTTTAAAAGGTACTAAAACTGCTGAAAATCTAATGAAATCATTCGCTGGTGAATGCCAAGCAAGAACAAGATATACTTATTTTTCAAGTACAGCTAGAAAAGAAGGTTATGTTCAAATATCAAATATATTTTTAGAAACTGCTGAAAATGAAAAAGAACACGCTAAGAGATTTTATAAATTCTTAAAAGACGATCTTCAAGGAGAAGCTGTAGAAATAAATGCTGCTTACCCAGTAGAATTACCTACAGATACATTAACTAACTTAAAATTTGCTGCTGACGGAGAACATGATGAATTAAGTAATCTTTATCCATCATTTGCTGATGTAGCTGACGAAGAAGGATTCCCAGAAGTAGCTGCTGCTTTCAGAATGATAGCTAAAGCAGAAACTGCTCACTATAATAGATTTATGAAATTAGCTAAAAACATTGAAGAAGGAAAAGTATTCAAAAAAGATGAAGTAGTACTTTGGAAATGTGGAAACTGTGGATTTATTTGGGAAGGTGCAGAAGCTCCATTAAAATGCCCTGCATGCTTACATCCACAAGCTTATTTTGAAGTTTTCAAAGAAACTTATTAAAAAATAGATTTATTCATGCTTAACTCGTATAATTTTATCAATTGAATGTAAATATAATAAACTAAAACTTATTTCAGAGAGAAGAAATTCTCTCTGATTTTTTTATAAATAAAGAGCGTATATCAAAATAACTTTTGATATACGCTCTATAAATTTGAAGTTTTAATGTAGTGGATAACTAAATACCACCATTTTACTTTCATCATTTATTGGTCTCCAAAATTGAATTTCATCAATTAAAAGCTCCCTATCAAAGTTATAATCTTGAAGTTTTGTATAAGCTGACTCAAACTCATCCTCTCCCCATACTCTCTGTGCAAAATATGGATTAGCTAAGGATACATGAAGTTGCCATGTATCTGGGTTAGAAGTCAATTTAAATCCTTCTTTTGATAAATTCTCATAAAGTTCTCTAGAAAGTTTCTTTATTACTCCACTTTCTTCATCTACTTTTAAATTTACAGACCTATAAGGCTCTCCAAACTTAATCAGTCCATTTAAATGAACTTCAAATTTTTTATATGATTTTAAAGTGTTTTTTACTACTTCATTTAATTTATCCATATCAGGATCTTCAATTACAGCTAAGGTAATATGAAGCATAGGAAGGTTCTCATAAAGTTTATATTCATTTGAAATGGATTCTTGCAATGGCTTTATTATTGCATAGGAAACCTTATCAAATAGTGCCACTAAGTAATATAGCATAGATAAACCCCTTTCTTACTAGTTTGTACAATTTATACCAAGTATTTAATCTATTATATCATATAGAAACTTAGGAAGACTACAAATAGACCTTATTACAATAGGATATACATACTTAGGAAATTGGTTGATTTTACTTAAAAGTAGTATTAATAAAATAATTTATTTTATTTTAAGGTAATATTAAATTTTGAGAACAAATTTTAAAAAGATGTATATATTAGTTTATTGAGGGAATTTATGAGAAATCTAAAAAGCTTTTAGTAAACCGAAAGTAAAAAAGAGATAAATTTTATGGAGAGGAAGAAAAATATATTTGAAAAACTAAAGTTAGATAATATACTATATATAATGTATATTAGAGAGTTTAAAAAGAAGTTTATTTAATATATATTTTAGTTTGAAATTTTTGAAAGGTGGAATAGGGAAATGGTAGAAAGCAGAGTAAGTAGATTAAATAAGAAAAAATCATCTAAGATGTCAGTTCTATATAATATAGTTGGAATTTGCTTTTTAGCTTTAATTTTATTTGTTGGTAGTCAAATGTTTCTTTAATAATTGATTATTTGGTTGGAATCTATTTGCATAGATATAAGTTCTGTATAAAGAAGTTATTTTTTATAGTTAAGGAAATTATTTTCTTTATATGGATAAGATTAGTGTAAATAAAAATTCCAGCTAAAAATATTTAGTATTTTACATAATATGAGGTTTAGTTTAGAAAATAAATTTATTTGTTAAGGGATAGTATTTTGAGTTCATATATTTTATGAGATTATTTTTATAGAGATTTTTAGATAAGGAGATAGAAGTTAAATGAGTATTTTAATAGTTAAAAATATGAATCATGGCTTTGGAGATAGAGCTATATTTGAAGATGTGTCTTTCAGACTTTTAAAGGGGGAGCACGTTGGACTTATAGGAGCAAATGGAGAAGGTAAATCAACTTTCATGAACATAATTACAGGTAAACTTATGCCAGATGAGGGAGATGTTCAATGGAGTAACAAGGTTAGAGTTGGTTACATGGATCAGCATGCCAAGCTTGAGAAAGGTAAAACTATAAGAGAAGTTTTAAGAGAAGCATTTCAGTATCTTTTTGATATGGAAATTGAAATGAATGGTCTTTATGAGAGAATGGGTGAAATGTCAGAGGATGAGATGACTAAAGCCTTAGAAAGAACAGCTACAATTCAAGATATGTTAGATCATAATGGATTTTATATGATAGATGCAAAGGTTGAAGAGGTTGCAGCTGGATTAGGTCTTAGAGATGTTGGATTAGACAAGGATGTTACTGATTTAAGTGGAGGACAAAGAACTAAGGTTTTATTAGCTAAACTTTTATTAGAAACACCAGACATATTACTTCTAGATGAGCCTACAAACTACCTTGATGAGGAACATATAGCTTGGCTTAAGAACTATTTAATAGGATATGAAAATGCCTTTATATTAATATCACATGATATTCCATTTTTAAATAGTGTAGTAAATGTAATATACCATGTTGAAAATAGAGCCTTAACTAGATACACAGGTGATTATGATAACTTTATGAGAGTATATGAAGCTAACAAGAAGCAATTAGAGGCTGCTTATGAAAGACAACAGGCTGAAATAGCTAAACTTGAAGACTTCGTTGCTAGAAATAAGGCTAGAGTTGCTACAACAGGTATGGCAAGAGCTAGACAAAAGAAATTAGATAAAATGGATAGAATTGAGCTTGCTGCTGAGAAACCAAAACCAGAGTTTAACTTTAAGCAAGGAAGAACTTCAGGTAAATTAATCTTTGAAGCAAGGGATTTAGTTATAGGATATGATGAGCCACTTAGTAAACCACTTAACATAAGAATGGAAAGAGGACAAAAAATAGCCTTAGTTGGAGCTAATGGACTTGGAAAATCAACACTTCTAAAAAGCTTAATGGGATTAATAAAACCAATAAGTGGAGAGGTTGAAACAGGAGATTACCAAAGCATAGGATACTTCGAGCAAGAAATAAAAGAAGCAAACTATAATTCATGTATAGAAGAAGTGTGGCAAGAGTTTCCTGGATACACTCAATACGAAGTAAGAAGTGCCCTAGCTAAATGTGGATTAACAACTAAGCACATAGAAAGCTCAGTAGCAGTATTAAGTGGGGGAGAACAAGCTAAGGTAAGACTTTGTAAGCTAATAAACAAAGAAACAAACATACTTATCCTAGACGAGCCAACAAACCACTTAGACGTTGAAGCTAAAGATGAATTAAAGAGAGCATTAAAAGAATATAAAGGAAGCATACTTTTAGTTTGCCATGAACCTGAATTCTATAGAGATGTAGTAACAGATGTGTGGAATTGCGAAGAATGGACTACTAAGATTGTATAATAAATGATTAAATAAATGAAAGCTATGGTTTAAAAACCATAGCTTTTAATTTTATCATCAAGTAGTTTATTTCTGTTAGTTTTATAGATTTTTAGAATAATGAAAAGTGAACCGTACCATAAATAGGTGCGGTTTCTGATTATTTAAATAAATATAGTAGACTTAAATTTACTATCTATTTAATAGAAATTTTTTGATTTAAAATGTATAATATTTCTATAGTAGTAATAAGGAGTAAAGTATGAAGAATGTTATTATAAAAAATTTTTTAAAACAATTTAAAGAAAAATTTGAGATAGAAGAGAATGATGAAGCGCTAGTATTTGAACAATTTATAAATTACTGTATATTAAATAATCATATTATAGATTCAGAAAAGAATTTTAATGAAATGGATACTGGGACTGCAAAAGCTATAGATGGTGTAGCTATATTAATAAATAATAAAATGATATTAAATGAGGAAGATTTAATGCAGTTAATAGCTAATAAAACTGTATTATCAGTAGATTTTATATTTGTACAAACTAAGTCAGCAGATCATTTTGATGATAAAGAAGTTAATTACTTTTTTAAATACATAAAAAAATTCATAGAGGAAGAAGAGTGTTCTATTAAAGAGTTAGAAAAATTTTGGGAAATCAAAAACATAATATATGAAAATTCTCACTTATTTAGAAAAGGAAATCCGAATTGTATTATGTATTATGCAAATTGTTCAAGTACAACTGAGTTAAGTTCAGATTTAAAAGAAACTATTGAAGAAGGAAAACGAGCAATAGAAAATACAAGTTTAATTTCAGAAAAATTAGAATTTATTCCTTTAGGGATTAAAGAAATTCAAAAGTTGTATAGGAAAATAGATGCAGATTTAGAGGCACAGTTTAATTTCCCTAAACACGTTACTTTTTCATATGATGATGATAAAATAACATCAGCATATTTTGGAATAGTGGATATACGAGAGTATGTAAAGTTATTACTAGACTCAGAAACAAAAGGAATAAAAAATGTTTTTGAGGATAATATAAGGGATTATTTAGGGGTAGAAAATAATGATGTTAACAGAAATATGAAAGAAAGACTACTAGGAGAAGAATCACAACTTTTTGGTATTTTAAATAATGGTGTTACAATTGTTGCAGATGAAATTAAACCTGTTGGAGAGAAATTTAATCTTATCAATTATCAAGTCGTTAATGGATGTCAAACTAGTAACGTAATTTTTGAAAATATTGGAGATTTAGAGGATAAAAATATAGCTATTCCATTAAAAATAATAGCTACGAAAGATGAAGCTACAAAAAATGAAATAATTAAATCTACTAATAGTCAGACTGGATTAAAGCCAGAACAATTAGATGCACTTAATAGTTTTCATAGAATGCTAGAAGATTTTTATTATTCAAAAAATAATTTGATAAAAGGAAATAAAAATAAGATAAAGTTATATTATGAAAGAAGATTGAATCAATATAGAAATGAAGATATTCCTCAGACAAAAATTATAAATATATCTAAACAAATCAAGTCGGTTGCATCTATGTTTTTAGATAATCCACATGGTGTATCAGGTCATTATGGTACAGTTATTAAAAAAGTTAAAGATAATATTTTTAAAGAGAATGATAAGCCGGAGGTATATTATGTAAGTGCCTTATTGTTATATTATGTAGAGTCATTCTTTAGAAAAAATAGAGAATATAAATCGATGTCTCGAATGAAATGGCATATTTTAATGACAATAAAACATATGCATGAAAAAAAAGATTTTTCGGATAAATTAAATAGTAAAGAAGTTGTTAAGCTTTGTAAATCTATTGAAAAAGAATTAAGTAATGAAGAGTCAGCTAATATGTTAATAATGAATGCTATAAATATAATAAATGATATGATTAAGGAAAAAGACTTAGATATAAATGATAGGAAAATTTTTGAAAGAAAAGAAACCACAGAATACTTAAAGGAGTTTCTCTTTAAGATAGAAAGTTTTCAATTAAGAATTAGTCTTTAAAAAAGTAATTTAGATGTAAATGTATTGGAGATAAAAAATCTACATATTGGAATATTATAAAATTAGTTGTTAGATATTATAATATTAAACGGTAAGATAAAGAAATAAGTTATGTGAACACAAAAAGATAATCTAAAAATATTAATTTAAATAATTTTATATGAGGAGATAAAACTTATGTAATATGTATTTAATGTTATAGAAAAGAATGAAGATATTTATAAGTTTGGAGCGAAAATTATACTAAATGACGAAATAATATTTCAAAATATATTGACAGTTAAATATGATAAAAATGAAGAAATGGTTTATTTGAACTTAATGAAAATTAATGGGTTAATAAGGGATAAGTCTATTAGAGCTTATTTTATTAATAATCTAAAAAGCTTTATTAAAAGTTATTAATAATAAATAAATTAATTTGAAGATTAAGAGAAAATAATAGTTATTTGAGTGTCATATATAGTCTAGATAGAAATAATAATTCTAAATTATTTGAAATATTTTAGTAGTAAAGAAAAACCTCACTTAATATTGATATGAAGAACCATACCATAAATAAGTATGGTTTTTACTAAAATTGGATAATGAAAAAGTAGTTATAAGTAATTAAGCTGTTGTAAAATAACAACTTGATATATTTATTTAAAATGGAATAATACGTAATAATAAAAATATTAACTAATAAATAAATGTATTATATATGAATTAATAATTTTTCTGATAATATATAGATAAATGGGAATTTGATGAAATAATGGAGAGTACATAAATGGTTTTATTAGTCGTTGATACACAAAAATTATTAGTAAATAGTAAATTATATAATTTTGAAAATTTTATTACAAATATTAGGGAATTAATTAATACATCAAGAAAAAATAACATTGAAGTATTATATGTAATACATGATGATGGAGTAGAAAGTGATTTAACAAAAGGAAAAGATGGATTTGAAGTTTACGAAGAATTTAAGCCTATGGAACAAGAAAAAGTGTTTGTAAAAAATGTAAATAGTTCATTTAGAGGAACTGGTTTGTTAGAATATTTAAGAGAAAAGGGTGAAAAAGATATAATTGTTGTTGGACTTCAAACTGATAAATGTATTGATGCTACCATAAAGTGTGGTTTTGAACATGGATTTAATATAATTGTACCAAGCTATGCTAACTCAACTGTTGATAATGAGTTCTTTAGTGGAGAGCAAAGTTATAAGTATTATAATGAATTTATGTGGAATGATAGATATGCTAAATGTATTTCTATTAATACGGTATTTAATATGTTGGAACGCTAAATAGAGTATATTTAATGAATAATTTTAATCTATTACAAAATAAATCTAAAATATAAATATATATTATAGTTAAGAATAATATATTTAATAAGATATTACTTACAATAAACTTCTATGTGTAATTAGATTACATATAGAAGTTTTTATATTTTAGGGAGGATTAATGATGTAGTAAAAGAAGGACAAGTACCTATTAAGGGTATTCCTTCTTCTTTTATGTTGAGAAATGTTGGGTTAAAGGTATTAAATTTATATATTGTGTTATAGAGGAATAGTAGCAATGAAAAGATTATAATATTTAGGTTCGTATATTGGGTATATAGTATAATTTTATTATACATATGTAATATGTAAATTTTAATTTGTATAGAGAATAGTTAAGAAATTAATTATTTGAGAAGGAGTAAAAGATGGATTATAAATATTATGAACGCAAAATTAATGATGTAATATTGAAATGTCCTATCGAGGCTGGGGTTGAGATACTTGTTTATAATGTGATTGATAGTACCATAAAATCAGACAAGCTGTCACTTGTAGATATTAACCGTCTTCGTAAAGATAGAGATGAAAGATTAACAACGGATGCAGGTATTCCAGATATGGCAGTTTTATCTGAAGATTTTAAGTATCGTATGGATATTGGAAAAGTATATGGTTTTATAGAAGTAAAAGCAACAAATAAGTCTCTTTCTGAAACAATTCAAGTAGAAGAACAGAAAAAAGGGATTTCACATTATTTGTACACAAATGGATTAGTTTGGAAGTATTTTAAAGATGGAAATTATAAATGGGAAGTAATATTGGCATATTCAGAAAGTAAAGAATGCAGAACAGCTCACTCACAAGCTATATCTATAAATAAGAATAGATTTAATACACTTATAGATAAACTAGAAGATATTAATTGGGTATAATAAATAGATTTAAGGTTTTATCAAATTTAACTAATAGTTGAATTTGATAAAACCTTATTTAATACCAATACAGAGACCGTACCATAAATAACTGAGATTTTTGCTAAAATTATAAATAAAAATATGGTTATAAGATATTAAGATTAGTACTTAATTTTTATTTTCTAGCGATTTTTCAGTAGTGGTTATAGCTGACAAAGAAGTTTCTAGGTTAGTACTAATCTTTAAATTACATATTAAGTGGGTAAAATATTTAAATTTTGCTTATATTTTATAATATAAAAGAGCTATTATTTTAATATTTTATCCTTTAGTGACGGAGTTGTGACGTATTTTTGACGGAGTTGAAACCTGAGTTTTTCTAGTGATATCAATGGTTTTGACGGAAGTGACGGACTTTTTCCTTTTCTGTAGTATACAGAAAAAAATAATAAAATATATAGATAAAAAAATATATAGTATACATGTATACATAGAAATAGAAAAAAGTCCGTCAAAGTCCGTCATAGGTCCTTCTAAGTAAGTTATATCAAGGGTTTAAGGCATGTGACGGATTTATAAAAGTCTGGTACAAGTCTGTCACAATACTTTTAGAGATTAAATTTACATGGGCTAAGCAGTAAAAAAGATTCTATTTATGATAGAATTTTCTTATTAAGAAGAGAATCCTATGAATAATGTAAAATTTATTTTTGGAGATAATTTTGTTATTCTTTATTAGGATAAGTTAGAAATATCATAGGAGAGTAAGGGGATTGGTGGAATGAAAAATAATGATTCAAAGATAAGTAAATACATAAGTTTAATACTAAGACATAAGCCAGAAGAAATAGGATTAAAACTAGATGAGCATGGATATTTAGGTGTATTAGATTTGATAGAGGGGCTAAATAAGTCCTATGAAGGATTTAGCATGGATGATTTAGAAAGAATAGTTAGAGAAGATTCAAAGGGTAGATATTCTTTCAATGAGGATAAGAGCAAAATAAGAGCTAATCAAGGTCATTCAATTAAAGTAGATCTAGGCTTAGAGCCTATTAAGCCACCAAAGGTTTTATATCATGGTACTGGAAGAAAATATTTAGAGTCAATTTTGAAAAATGGACTTATAAAGAAGGAAAGACAGTATGTTCATTTATCAAAGGATATAGAAACTGCAAGCATTGTTGGAAAAAGACATGGTGATTTAGTTATTTTAGAAGTAGATTCAGAGAGTATGTTTAATGATGGAATTAAGTTTTATTTATCTAAAAATAATGTATGACTTTGTGACTATGTTAAGGTGGAATATATAAAAGAAATAAGTTTATTATAAAAACTAGGAAATAATATAGTGGCACAAATAAATAATAAAGATAATATGAAAATAAGTAATATATAAATGCAAGTAAATTGGATAATATCTATTTACTTGCATTTATTTTGTGTATAAATAATAAATAGATTTAAATATTATTGAAATGAAAATACTAATATGCTAGTATACTAATAAGGGGTTTGAACTTTATTGTCAAAATTAAACTATTCATAAAATATAATGTTCACGTAAAAGTAGTGATACTAATTACATATATGCCTTAAAATAAATAATAGTAGGTGAAATGAATGAGTAATATTTTAGATAACTTTAATAAGCAAAAAGATTTTTTAATTTGTATAGATTCTGATGGATGCGCAATAGATACTATGGATATAAAGCATATAAAGTGCTTTGGGCCATGTATGGTAACAGAATGGAATCTTGAAGAGTGGAAAGAACCTATACTAGAGAGATGGAATGAAGTTAATCTTTATACATTAACTAGAGGTATAAATAGATTCAAGGGGTTAGCTGTAGCGCTTATAGAAATTAATGAAAAATATATAACAATAGAAGGATTAGATGAATTTGTAAGATGGACTGAAGAAACTAAAGAGCTTTCAAATGAATCCTTAGAAGTTGAAATAGAAAAAACAAATAATATTTGTTTAAAAAAGGCTTTAGAATGGTCTAAGTCAGTAAACAAATCAATTGATTTATTAAGTGATGATGAAAAATGTCCATTTGAAGGAGTAAAAGAAGCTATTATATTAGCTAAAAAAGTTGCAGATATAGCAATAGTATCATCTGCAAATGAAAAAGCAGTTTTAGATGAGTGGAATAAACATGGTCTTTTAGAAAATGTTGATATAGTTTTAACTCAAAACATTGGATCAAAATCTTATTGTATAAATAAACTTATTGCAAAAGGATATAGTAGAAATAATGTATTAATGGTTGGAGATGCTTTAGGAGATCTTAAGGCAGCTGAAGAGAACGAAGCTTTATATTACCCAATAATGGTTAGAAAAGAAAAAGAATCATGGATTAGATTTTCTAAAGAGGCTTTAGAAAGATTTACTAGTAATTCTTATTATGGTGAATACCAAGAGAAAGTTATAGCTGAATTTAAAGAAAATTTATCTAAATAAAGCTATCTAACGAGGAGATGGAGTAAGTATGAATGAGTTAGGATTTAGAAGTAAAAAGGTTTTGGGCTTTGGAGAGATAATGTTAAGGCTTACTCCTCCAAATAACCAAAAAATAATACAAGCAAATTCCTTTGAAGCTGTGTATTCAGGCGGAGAAGCAAATGTAATAGCAAGTCTTGCCATATTAGGACATGATACTAAATTTGTAACTAAACTTCCAGATAATTATCTAGGAAAAAAGGTTATTAGTAAATTTAGAGGTTATAATGTTGATGTAAACGATATTGTGATTGGAGAAGGTAGATTAGGAGTATATTACTCTGAAATTGGACATGGTCTTAGAAGTACTGAAGTTATATATGATAGAAAATATTCTGCAATATCTATGGCCTCAAAGGATGAATTTAATATAGATAATATGCTAAAAGGTGTTGGATTAGTTCATTTATCGGGAATAACTCCAGCTTTAAGTAAGGATTTAAAAATGCTTATAATAGAGATTGCAAAGGAATGCAAAAAGAAAGGTATTTTAGTTTCCTATGATTCAAATTATAGATCAAAATTATGGTCTATAGATGAAGCAAAGGAAGTATTAGAGGAAATATTAAATTATGTAGATTTTGCTTTTTTAGGATCTCTAGATATGATTAATATATTAAAATTTGAGGATAATAGCTTAGATTTTGATGAAAAATTACAATATCATTATGAAATGTTATTTAAAAAATATCCAAACTTAAGATATGCAGCTTGTACTAAAAGGATTGTAAATTCAATTAATAATAATACTTTAAAAGGCTACCTATTTAATGGAAAAGAATTATTAAAATCAAATTCATATACTTTTGATATATTAGATAGAGTTGGTGGTGGAGATGCATTTACAGCAGGAATTTTACATGGAATTTTAAATGAAATGCCAAACGAAAGAGTTGTTGAGTTTGGAACATGTGCTAGTTCACTAAAGCATTCAATAATAGGTGATATAAATATAATTGATGAAGATACTATTAATTCAGTTATAGATAATGGTTTATGCAATGTAAAAAGATAATAAAATCATATACATTTTTATAATAAAAAGGGTAAAAAATTTATATTTTAGGAGGAATTATATATGTTATATCCAATAATTACAGAATCAAGACAATTAATAGACTTAAGTGGTATATGGAAATTCAAATTAAATGAAGGAAATGGTTTAACAGAAGAGTTAAGTAAAGCACCATTAGAAGATACCATAGAAATGGCTGTACCATCATCTTATAATGATTTAGTAGAAAGTCAAGAAGTAAGAGATCATGTTGGATGGGTATGGTATGAAAGAAACTTTACTATTCCTAAAACATTACTTAATGAAAGAATAGTATTAAGATTTGGCTCAGCAACACATGAAGCAAAGGTATATTTAAATGGAGAATTATTAGTTGAGCATAAGGGAGGATTTACTCCTTTTGAGGCTGAGATAAATGATTTATTAGTATCAGGGGATAATAGATTAACTGTAGCAGTTAATAATATAATTGATGAAACTACTTTACCAGTAGGATTAGTAAAAGAAGTTGAAATTGATGGGAAAAAAGTTATAAAAAATTCAGTTAACTTTGATTTCTTTAATTATGCAGGTATACATAGACCAGTTAAAATATATACAACACCAAAGAGTTATGTAGAAGACATAACTATTGTTACAGATTTTAAAGAAAACAATGGATATGTTAATTATGAAGTACAAGCTGTAGGTAAATGTAATATTAAAGTAACTATAATTGATGAAGAAAATAATATAGTTGCAGAAGGAGAAGGTAAGGAAGGAAAGCTTACTATAAATAATGTACATTTATGGGAGCCTATGAATGCATATCTTTATAAGTTAAAAGTAGAATTATTAGATGATGAAGAAATCATTGATACTTATTTTGAAGAATTCGGAGTAAGAACTGTTGAAGTAAAAGATGGTAAATTCTTAATAAATAATAAACCTTTTTACTTTAAGGGCTTTGGTAAACATGAGGATTCTTATGTTAATGGAAGAGGAATAAATGAAGCCATCAATATAAAAGACTTTAACTTAATGAAGTGGATTGGAGCAAATTCTTTCAGAACATCTCATTATCCATATTCTGAAGAAATAATGAGACTTGCAGATAGAGAAGGTATAGTTGTAATTGATGAAACGCCAGCTGTTGGATTACATTTAAACTTTATGGCAACAGGATTTGGTGGTGATGCTCCTAAAAGAGATACATGGAAAGAAATTGGTACTAAAGAAGCTCATGAAAGAATTTTAAGAGAATTAGTTTCTAGAGATAAGAATCATCCATGTGTTGTAATGTGGTCTGTAGCAAATGAGCCAGACTCAGATTCAGAAGGAGCAAAAGAATATTTTGAACCATTAATAAAATTAACTAAAGAATTAGATCCACAAAAAAGACCTGTTACCGTAGTTACTTATTTAATGTCTACACCGGATAGATGTAAGGTTGGAGACATAGTAGATGTATTATGTTTAAATAGATATTATGGATGGTATGTAGCTGGAGGCGATTTAGAGGAAGCTAAGAGAATGTTAGAGGATGAATTAAAAGGATGGGAAGAGAGATGTCCTAAGACTCCTATAATGTTTACTGAATATGGAGCAGATACTGTTGCAGGGCTTCATGACACAGTTCCAGTTATGTTTACTGAAGAATATCAAGTAGAATATTATAAGGCAAATCATGAAGTTATGGATAAGTGTAAAAACTTTGTTGGTGAACAAGTATGGAACTTTGCTGATTTTGCTACAAGCCAAGGAATTATAAGAGTTCAAGGAAATAAAAAGGGTATATTTACTAGAGAAAGAAAGCCTAAAATGATAGCTCATTCTTTACGTGAAAGATGGACAAATATACCGGAATTTGGATACAAAAAATAAAATTTTATTAGTTTTTATTTTAAAAATTAGGTATGCATTGTGTACCTAATTTTTCTTATGTTATAATGGCATATACTAGTGTACTAGATTTTAAGGTTTAAAATTAAGTTTTTAGATAAATATAAGGGGAGGAATTTTAAGATGATTCTTTATGAAAAATTGGATAAGGAAACTTGTAAAGAGTATGTTTATAGAGTACTAAAAGATAATATTATGTCATTAGAACTAAGTCCAGGTGAGATATTAAGTGAATCTGATTTATCAAAAAAATTAAATGTATCAAGAACACCTATAAGGGAAGTATTAATAAAGCTTAAGGCTGAAAAATTAATAGAGGTTAAGCCACAAGCAGGTACTTATGTTTCTCAAATAGATTGGAATTTAATAGAAGAAGCTATTTTTATTAGATATAACCTAGAAAAAGAAGCATTAAAAGAAGCTTGTGAAAATTTCTCAGAAGATACATTAATTGAAATGGAAAAGTGTTTATTTGCTCAAAAGTTAGTTGCACAAAAGGGAAATAATTTATTAGAGTTTCATAATTTAGATAAAGAATTCCATAAGTTAATATTTATTGGGATAAATAAATCTAATGTATGGGAATCTATCTGTAATATAAGTACTCATTATAATAGAATGAGATTATTAGCAGAGATAAGGTTAAATAAAGAGTTTTTAGTAGATCAACATATAACATATTTAAATATTTTAAAAAATAAAGATAGTAACATTATCGATGAAGTTGTATCAAAGCATATAAAAGCACCTGTTGAACAGTGGAAGAAACTAATAAAAGAAGATCCTGAAATAGCTAATTTTATAATATTATAAGAAATATTATAAAGCATTTATAGAGTATAAAATTATAAGTCATAGCATGGGAAAAAGTCATATAGTATTAAGATTAATATTATGTGACTTTTTTATTATAAAAAAATTTAAATGTTTTCAAAAAAGCTGTTGTAATTCATATATTAATATGCTAGTATACAAGTATAGTATTGCAAGGAGGAATGGAAAATGAAATTACCGTTTAATATTGATTTAAAAGATAAGGTTTGTGTTGTAACAGGTGGAACAGGGGTTATATGTGGAGCAATGGCAGACGCACTTGCAGAATGTGGAGCGAAAGTCGCAATTTTAGCATTAGGACAAGAAGCTTGTGATAATAAAGCTAGAGAGATAAATGAAAAGGGCGGCACAGCAATAGGAATTGAAACTAATGTTTTAGATAAAGAAAATCTAAAAAAAGCTCATGAAATAATTCTTAAAGAGTTTGGAACAGTTGATATATTAATAAATGGAGCTGGAGGAAATCATCCAAAAGGAACTACAACTAAAGAATACTTAGAAGTAGAAGATTTAGAAAATGAAGACATAACAACATTCTTTGATTTAGATGCAAAGGGAGTAGAATTTGTATTTAACTTAAACTTCTTAGGAACATTACTTCCATCACAAGAGTTTAGTAAAGATATGATTAATAAAGATGGTGCAACAATCATTAATATTTCATCAATGAATGCATTTACACCACTTACTAAAATACCTGCATATTCAGGAGCAAAGGCTGCAGTAAGTAATTTTACTCAATGGCTTGCGGTACATATGTCTAAAGTTGGAATAAGAGTTAATGCTATAGCACCAGGATTCTTCGTAACAGCTCAAAATGAAAAGTTATTATTTAATGAAGATGGAACACCAACACCAAGAACAGAAAAGATATTAAATAGTACTCCTATGAGAAGATTCGGAGAAGCTAGTGAATTAATAGGAACATTATTATACTTAGTATCAGAAGAAGCATCAGGATTTGTAAATGGAGTAGTTATTCCAGTTGATGGAGCATTTTCAGCTTACTCAGGAGTATAGGAGGAAAAGAAGTAATGATTTTAGATGAATTAAAAGCAAGTGGAGTTGTAGCTGTAGTTAGAGGGAAAAGTCATGAAGAAGCTAGAGGATACATGGAAGCTTGTTTAAAAGGTGGAATTAAATCATTAGAACTTACTTATACAATACCAAATGTATGTGAGCTTATTAAAGAATATAGCTCACATGCAGAAGCTTTAATTGGAGTAGGAAGTGTTTTAAATGGTAAAATGGCTTCCGATGCTATTGAAGCTGGGGCAAAGTATGTTGTAAGTCCAGGATATAGTGAAGAAGTTAATAAGGTATGCAAAGAAATGAACGTTCTTTATTTACCAGGATGTATGACAGTAAGTGAAATAATGAAAGCTATGGATGCAGGAAATAAAATGATCAAATTATTTCCAGGAGATGTTTTTGGTGCAAAATATGTAAAAGCAATAAAGGCACCTATTCCAAATGTTGAAATAATGCCAACTGGTGGAGTGTCAGTAGATAATATTGAAGAGTGGTTTGCGAATGGAGTTTCTTGCGTTGGAGTTGGAAGTTCATTAATAAAAGGATCACTTGAGGATATAGAAAACACAGCTAAAGCTTTCATGAAAAAGATGGAGAAAATTCGTTGTTAAAATTTTTTGAATAAATTTGTATACTAGTATTTAAAAGAGTGCTAATAAGATTAAGAAATAGAGGTTTATTTATTAAGGGGAGGAAAAATCATGGAAATGACGTTCAGATGGTATGGTAAAGATGATCCAGTTAAACTTGAATACATCAAACAAATACCAGGAATGAAGGGAATAGTCACGGCTATATATGATATTCCAGTTGGAGAAGTATGGCCGTTAGAAAGAATTTTAGAATTAAAAAAAGAAATAGAAAGTCATGGGTTAAAGCTTTCAGTAATAGAAAGTGTACCAGTACATGAAGATATAAAACTTGGTTTACCAACAAGAGATAGATATATAGATAACTATATACAAACAATTAGAAATTTAGCAGAAGCTGGTGTAGATACAATATGCTATAACTTTATGCCGGTATTTGATTGGACAAGATCTGATTTAAATTATAAGTTAGAAGATGGTTCAACATGCTTAATTTATGATGAAGAACAAGTTAAGAAGATGGATCCAGCTTTAGGAGAATTAGAGTTACCAGGTTGGGATACTTCTTATGGAGAAGGTGGACTTAAAGGTTTACTAGAACAATATAAAGATATAGATGAAGAAATACTATGGAGCAATTTAAATTACTTTATACAAAGAATAATGAAAGTTGCTGACGAAGTAAGAATGAAAATGGCAATACATCCGGATGATCCACCATGGGGAATATTTGGATTACCAAGAATAATAACTAACTTTGATAATTTAAAGAGATTTATAGATTTATATGATAGTCCATATCACGGAATAACTTTATGTACAGGCTCTTTAGGATGTACAAAGGTAAATGACATGGTTCAAATGATTAATTATTTCGGTAAAGAAAGAAATAGAATACATTTTGCTCATCTTAGAAATGTTAAGATAACTGGAGATAGTAGCTTTAATGAAGTTGCTCATTTATCAGAAGCAGGATCATTAGATTTCTATGAAATAGTAAAAGCATACTGTGATTATGATTTTGCAGGTCCATACAGACCGGACCACGGAAGAATGATATGGGGAGAGACAGGTAGACCTGGATATGGTTTATACGATAGAGCTTTAGGTGCAGTATATATAAATGGATTAATTGAGGCAATTAAAAAGAATAAGAAAAATTAATTTATAAGGGGATAATGAAATGAAGAAATTTATGGATAAAGACTTTTTACTAGAAAATGAAGTAGCAAAGGTTTTATACCATAATTATGCTTCAAAGGTGCCAGTGTTTGATTATCACTGTCACCTAGTTCCTATGGAAATAGCCACAGATCATAAATTTAAAAATTTAACTGAAATGTGGCTATACCATGACCACTATAAGTGGAGGGCCATGAGAAGCTTTGGTATAGATGAAGAATACATAACAGGAAATGCAAGTGATTATGATAAATTTTATCAGTTTGCAAAAATGATGCCATATTTAATTGGAAATCCTATTTATCATTGGTCTCATTTAGAGCTTAAAAGATTCTTTGGAGTAGAAGAAACATTAAGTGAAAAAACAGCTAGTACTATATGGGAAAAATGTAATAAGGTCATAGAAAATAATAATTTAACTGCAAAGAAATTAATTGAAATGGCTAATGTAGTTTATATTGGAACTACTGATGATCCTATAGATGACCTAAGATATCATAAGCAATTAAAAGAAGATATCAACTTTAAATGTTCTGTTAATCCAAGTTTTAGACCTGAAAAGGCAATGAAGATACAAAATGAAGGATTTAAAGAGTATATAGGTAAGTTAGCTGAAGTAAGTAATGTTGAAATTAAATCTTTTGATGATTTAAAGAAAGCTTTAGAAATAAGATTAGATTACTTCTATGAAAATGGATGTATGATTACAGACCATAGTTTAGAGAGGGTTGTTTTTTATAAATTTTCATGTGAAGAAATTAACGAAATATTCATTAAAGCATTAAATGGGGAAAATATAAATAATGAAGAAGCATCAAAATATTCAGTAGCTTTATTAATATCACTTGGAAAAATGTATGCTGAAAGAAATATGGTAATGCAATTACATATAGGTGCATTAAGAAATAATAACACAAGAATGTTTAATAGAATTGGTGCAGATGCTGGTTTTGATAGTATTGATGATGGAGAAATAGCATATTCACTTTCAAGAATACTAGATGAATTAGATAAGGAAGATAAACTTCCAAAAACTATTTTATATTGTCTAAATCCAAAGGATAATGAAGTGCTTGGTACTATGATTGGTAATTTCCAAGGAGGAAATATAGCAGGAAAGATACAATTTGGATCAGGATGGTGGTTTAATGATCAAAAAGATGGTATGGAAAGACAAATGATGGCCTTATCACAACTTGGAATTATAAGTCAATTTGTTGGTATGGTAACTGATTCAAGAAGCTTTTTATCTTATACAAGACACGAGTATTTTAGAAGAATATTATGTAATTACTTAGGCAATTTAGTTGAGTCAGGACAATATCCTTATGACGAAGAAATCTTAGGTGAAATTGTTCAAAATATTTGTTATAAAAATTCAGCTAAATATTTTAAAAGATAATAATTGATATAGGATGGAAATATTATTTAATTAAAATTTCCATTCTATATGGGTATTATAAGAATTTAAATATAAATTTATTCAATGATGAAAAATATTTTGGGAGGATAAATAATTATGGTTCTTGATTTAATAAGCAAAAAAGAAGAACAAGTGAAATCGTTTAACATGGGCGATAAGATTGGATATGCATTTGGAGATTTTGGATGTGCAACATTCTTTGCTTTTGTAAGTAGTTATTTAATGGTATTCTACACAGATGTATTAGGGATTAGTGCAGCAGCGGTTGGTACACTATTTATAGTAGCTAGATTTTGGGATGCAATTAATGACCCTATAATGGGAGTACTTTTAGATAAGGCAGAAGCTACTAGACATGGTAAGTTTAGACCTTATGTTGTTAGATTTGGAGTGCCAATGGTTATTGTTGGAATCCTAGCTTTTACAGCAATACCGGGATTACCAGATAATATGAAATTACCATACGCATATGTAACATATATTTTATATGGTATGTTATATACTGCCGTTAATATACCTTATGGATCACTAGCTTCAGTAATGACTAATGATTCTGATGAAAGAACTGCATTATCAACTTTTAGAAATCTTGGATCTATGTTAGCTAATGTTTTAGTGATGATATTAGTTCCTAAGATAATCTTTAATGCACAAGGTGAAGTTACAGCAGAAGGATTTATAACTTGTGCTGTAATATTAGCAATTATTTCAACTATTTCATTTTTCTTTAATTTTAGATTAACTAGAGAAAGAATAGTACATAAAGTAAATAATAACAAGAAAAGTATTGGACAAACAATTGCATTATTATTCAAGAATAGAGCTTTCATAGGGGTTGCAATAGCTTCATTTTTAATGTTAGGTGGTTCATTAGCATTAAGTAGTTTAAATGTATATATATTTAAGGATTATTTTAAAGAGCCTGGTCTTACAGCTTTTGGTGGAATGATTGGTATGTTAGCATCTATAATTGTTATACCATTTGCTGGAGCAATAGTTAGAAAATTAGGAAAGAAAGAGTCAGCGGTATTAGGATCAGCTTTTGCAGCTTGTATGTATACAGTAATGTTATTTATACCTAATTTATCAGTAATGGTATTCCTTGTATTATCATTCTTAGCAGGACTAGGATCAGGGTTAGTAAATACAATAATTTGGGCATTAGTTTCAGATGTTATTGATTATCAAGAGTACACTACAGGTGAAAGAAATGAAGGTACAGTTTATTCTTCATATTCATTAGCTAGAAAATTAGGTCAAGTTATATCTGGTGGTATGGGCGGATTTGCCTTATCTTTATTAGGATATCAATCAGGAGCTACAGTACAAGCAGAAAGCATTGGTGTTGGTATTAAAAATATAGGAATAGGAATGGCTGCCGGAGGATTTGTATTAACTACATTAATTTTAGTATTTGTATATAATCTTTCTAAGAAAAAAGTAAATGAAATGAATAAAGTATTAGAAGAAAGAAGAGAAGCTCAATAAAATAAAAATATTTAATAAGTATGTGGGTACTTAGAAATTTTGAGGATAAAAGGAGAAAGGCAAATGGTAAATTTAAAAGTAAAACCATATAATCTAGATGAAGAATCCATAAAATGGGTAGAAGATACAATAAAAAATATGTCTATAGAAGAAAAAATAGGACAACTATTTGTAAACATGGGAGCAAGCCGTGATGAAGAATATTTAAAAAGTGTTTTAAATAATTATCATATTGGAGCTGTTCGTTATAATCCAGGTAAGGCTGAAGAAGTATATGAACAAAATAGAATACTACAAGAAAATTCTAAAATTCCACTATTAATAGCAGCTAATACAGAGGCTGGTGGAAATGGTGCTTGTACAGATGGAACATATGTTGGTAATGAGGTTAAAATTGCTGCTACTCAAGATCCACACTATGCTTATGAATTAGGAAGAATATCAGGAATTGAAGCATCTGCTATAGGATGTAACTGGAGTTTTGCTCCAATTGTTGATATAAACAGAAACTGGAGAAATCCAATAATATCTACTAGAACTTGGTCTGCAGATGCCGATCAAACTTTAGAGTTATCTTTAGAATATATGAGAGGCATAATGGAATCTGGAATTTTACCAGCTGCTAAGCATTTCCCAGGTGATGGTATAGATGAAAGAGATCAGCATTTATCATTTGCTCCAAATACTTTATCAGTTGAAGAGTGGAATGCTACTTTCGGAAAAGTATACTCTGGATTAATTGAAGCAGGTCTTCCATCAATAATGGCTGGACATATTGCTTTACCTGAATATGTAAAATATTTTAATCCAGATGCTACAATTAAAGAAATGAATATGCCTGCAACTTTAAGTAAATATATATTAACAGATTTATTAAAAGGTCAAATGGGATTCAATGGATTGGTTGTAACTGATGCATCTCACATGGTTGCTATGACTTCAGCTATGAAGCGTAAAGATATGTTACCAACTGCAATTGCAGCAGGTAGTGACTTATTCTTATTCTTTAATGATCCAGATGAAGATTTTCAATGGATGATGGAAGGATATAAGAATGGAGTTATAACTGAAGAAAGACTTCATGATGCATTAACTAGAATATTAGGCTTAAAGGCATCTTTAGGGCTTCATAAGAAAGCTAAGACTGAAATATTACAACCAAAAGAAGAAGCTATGGCTAAGATTGGTTTAGAAGAAAACAAAAAGGCTGCTTTAGAAATAGCAGATAAGGCAATAACTTTAGTTAAGAATAATGAAGAAATATTCCCAATTTCACCAGATAAGACTAAAAGAGTATTACTTGTAAAGGTTAAAGGTTTCGATGGGGGATTTGGTAAATTCTTAGCTCTTATGCAAGGAGCACAAAAGGGGCCTGTAGATATAATGAAAGAATTATTAGAACAGGAAGGATTCCAAGTAGAAATATATGAATCACCAGTAGATAAGATCATGAAGTTACCAAAAGAAGAGATGGGTGCTGCTATTGGAAATATTTATGCTGGCAAGCGTCCAATAGCTGAATTAACTTCAAAATATGATTTAATTATAAATTTAGCTGATGTAGGGGCAAGTGTTGATCAACGTCTTCAATGGCCACCAAGTAAAGGTACACCAGATATTCCATTCTATGTTAATGAAATACCTACTATCTTTATATCTCTACAATGCCCATTCCATTTAGCTGATGTTCCACAAGTTAAAACTTATATAAATGCTTATGATTCTAAAGAATTTAATATTAAAGCTTTAGTTGATAAAATGATGGGACGTTCAGAATTTAAAGGAGTAAGTTCAGTAGATGCTTTCTGCGGACTTAAAGATACTAGATATTAATAAAATAATGTTAATATAAAAACACCAAAAACTTAATATATTATAACTAAAAATCAACAATAAAAAGGCATTTTCTTTTTGGATTAAGAAAATGCCTTTTTTGTTTTAAATTTAATTAATTAAAATAGACATAAAGAAAATATTGTGTGATTTTGTAATTATGTTCCAAAAAAATATATTAAGGAATTAAATTTAGAGAAAGTTTTTTTAGGATATTTTAAATTTAAAATATAAAATTAGGGTTAAAACCTTGATAAAACCCTGTATTAAAAGTATAAAAAAATAAAAATTTATTTGACAAATTAATAAAAT
>OGJZ01001289.1_pt1 | contig 24197 bp, 15 predicted proteins | sample 1572321 | NCBI WGS metagenome assembly OGJZ01 (sample SAMEA2582086, study PRJEB24529) | metagenome | biome: Human gut stool | place: China | collected 2011 | reverse complement strand
TCACCTACCACCTCCCCCTACGGGGACTCCTCCTTCCAGAAGGAGGAGAATAGAGTTACTACCGACTTATTAGTCATCACCTTACTGTGTACCAAGTTATTTTTTAAGCATTATTTAATCTGTTTTATTTAATCTGCGTGAATCTGCGTAATCTGTGGTGAAATATAAATTCCCATTTCAGCACCGGAATGAACTAAATGATAATTTTAATTTAGGCACGGATTACACGGATTACACGGTTTTTAGAATGATGATTGCATAAAGCAACAGCGTAATCCGTGTCATCCGGACGTGGGGTGAGTACCTGCCGGACGTGGGGCGAGCAACCTTTGTGCGTGGGGCGGACAAGCCCCGGACGCAGGCTGAAGGACATCCATCCCCCGTCCGGCGAAGGATGAAAGCCGGACTCAGTGCACCCACCTCTTGCGCACGTCGTCCCACACTGCCGAGCTGTCCGGCCGCGGTGGCGCGTCGTCCGGAATGACATGTCCCAGATACGTCCGCTGCCCGCCGGCTATGCTCTCAAACCGGCTCATATTCCCGCTATCCCTCTCCTTGAGCTCCTGTAGCAATACATCGCGCAACCTGCCGCAAGTGGGAGAACCTGCCGCGACATAGTTGGAGAAATAGCGCCGCACATCCTCAAGAAACAGCAGTTCGCCCCCCTTGCCGTAGAGCCGGATATGGTTCTTGAACAGCATGATGACCTGTTGCTGATGCTCAAGAAAAAGCAGCCCCAAGCCCGAATGCTGTCCCGCCAGCTCCATGTACGTCCGTGAAGCGGCAAGCTCGTCCACCAGTTTCTCCCATGGAAGCACCTGTTGCAACGGACGTCCGCCGGCCTTTTCCGCCGGAACAATCCTCATACCAGCGGCAGCAACAGCAGCAGTTTCCCGTTTTCCGCCGGTATTGCTACTGTTGTTCACAACAGGAGTAATACTCTTGTTCTCTTCTCCTCTCTTCTCTTGGGTTTCATTCGGTTTTTGCCCCTTGCTGGCGGGCGTTTCAGCGCTTTTCACAACCTTCTTCGGTCGACCGCCTTTTTTGCCGTTTTCGGCATTCAGCCGCCACTTCGCTTCCAGGTTTTTCATCACCTTGTCCAGGTAAGGAGCACGAAACGTCTGCCGCTCCTCATCCACCTCGAAAAGGTTGAATTCGCGGAGCACGCGCCCTATCAAATCCAAGTCCATATCATAGCGCCTGGCAAGCGCCTGCAACGGAAGCAGCTTGCACGAGGCTTCGTAATTGTCCTTCGTACGCAGATGCAACAGCAGCATCACGTAAATTCCGAGGGCTTCCGCAGCCCCCAACTCCAACATCATGCCGGCAATATTGTCGTCACTCAATAAATTTACCTCCAAATTGAAATACTGGTCTTTTTTCATCGCGACAGCTAAGTGTTTAAAATTCAACATGTAAATCTTTCGGCCGCAAAGGTGTGGAATATTTTATATACCATCGGTCGCATATCTGCGACATGCCGAATCTTATTTTATCGGAACTTTGCATCATTATTTACAAATAACCATTCCTATAATGAAACAAAAATGCAATCATACACTCGCTGAAATAGAAGAAAACAATATCGTAGACCGGATATACAACAACCAGATCCTATTGATAAAAGAATTGCTTCATGCATCCGGATTGACAACCGAAGACCTGTGCGTACATCTCGACATAGACAAATCCACCTTCTACAGATGGTATCAGAACAATCATCCTGTCAGAATAGACTCCCACACATACATACACGCCTGCATCTTCCTCCAACAGCATATGGCAGAACACAAAATCCCTTTTACGGAAGAAATAACCAAGCTGATAGAAGATACAGAACTATTCTGCCCTCATCCAATAATGTCCTGACATGAATTTAGACAGGAAAAAAAGATAGAATTATCATATCTTTTCATACCTTTGTGGCAAAGCTCAGTTTATTAAGGCTCAGAAAAAAACATGAATGACAGTGAAGAAACAAGCAGTCCGGCGATAAAAGCACTTATTGTATTCAGAGAAGATGGGGACACAGACAATCTGTTCGTCCCCATCTTGTGCGATGCCATTCGTGCGGGCGGCATCGACGTGCGATGTTCAACAAAGGAATTCTGGGAATCGGACAAGACTTATGACATCATCCACTTCCAATGGCCGGAAGAAGTGGTGGGCTGGACGTGCGACGACTCCGGCATCATCTGCCGGCTCGAAGAACGGATTCGCTTCTTTCGCTCGCAAGGCGCACATTTTATCTATACGCGCCACAATGTACGGCCGCATGATGCCAATGAGGTTATCAGCCGGGCGTATGACATCATCGAATCGCAAAGCGATGTCGTGGTGCATATGGGGCGGTTCAGCCGCGACGAATTTGCCGCCAGGTATCCCGGCAGCCGGAATGTCGTGATTCCACATCACATTTATCAATATACCTATCAGGAGAATATCAGTGTAGAGCGTGCACGCCAATACCTGCGGCTTCCGCAGGAAGCGTTCGTTGTCACTTGTATCGGGAAATTCCGCAACCGCGAAGAAAGACGCATGACACTGGATGCATTCCGCGCCTGGGACGAGCCGCGCAAATTACTGTCAGCCCCACGTTTCCACCCTTTTTCCCGACACGACAGCTACGGGCGGAACTTTCTGAAACGATGGGCGTCAAGAGCCGGATATTATCTGCTGATGCCGCTACTCAACCGTGCGCTGAAGCTGAAAGCCGGTGCCGGTGACGAACGGATAGACGACTGTGACCTGCCTTATTACATTGCCGCCTCGGACGTGCTGCTGATTCAGCAAAAGGACATACTGAATTCGGCCGACGTGCCTCTCGCGTTCCTCTTCCGTAAAGTCATTATCGGGCCCGATTGCGGAAATATCGGCGGGTTGTTGAAAAGTACAGGGAATCCTACTTTCCACCCCGGCAGGAAAGAAGACATCATATGGGCACTGGAAGAAGGCAGGCGCCTGTCCGTCCGGGGAAAAGGAGAAATGAACTATGCGTATGCCATGGAAAACATGTGTGTAAGCAAAGTGGGTAAACAATATGCCGCACTCTACAAAGAGCTGGCAAACAGGGCATGATACGGGAAAGTATCCGTCAGCGCCATAAAAATTACAGAAAGCATGGAAAACAAGAATATAAAAGTCAGCGTTGTCATCCCTGTTTACAATACTGAAAAATATGTCCGGGAAGCGGTGGAAAGCATTATGCGCCAAAGCCTGAAAGAGTTGGAAATCATCATTATCAACGACGGGTCTACCGACGGAAGTCTCCATATAGCAGAAGAACTGAAAAGCGCGGACAACCGTATCAAAATATACTCGCAGGCAAACCAGGGACTATCAATGGCACGCAATGCCGGTATCTTACATGCTCACGGTACATATATTTATTTCATGGACAGTGACGACCTGTTGGAAAAAGACGCCATGCAACTGTGCTACCGCAAATGTGAGGAAGAAAAGCTTGATTTCGTTTTCTTCGACGCGCAAAGTTTTTTTGACGGCAACCTGAAGAATGCTCCTTCACTAAGTTACAATCGCACGGACAAGCTGGAAGATAGAACCTATACCGGGAATGAAGCGCTCAAGACACAGTTGGAAAACCGGGAATATACCCCTTCGGCGTGCCTGAACTTTATCCGCCGGAGTTTTCTAGAGAAAAACGGGTTGCAGTTTTATCCCGGCATCGTGCACGAAGACCAACTGTTCACCACCCTGCTTTACCTGCAAGCCGGAAAAACCGCCTGCATCAAGCGGACATTTTTCCAACGGCGCATGAGAGAAAACTCTATCATGACAGGCAAGTTCACCAACCGGAACATCGAGGGATATCTTACCGTCACGCGGGAGATACTCGATTTCAAAAAGCGGACTGTGGAACGCAAAAACGGAGCAATCATCGACCTGTATCTCTCGCAGATGCTCGATGCCGCCATGTGGCAGGCACATACGCTCAGATTGCCGGAACGGCTCAGACTGGCATGGCTATGCCTGCACAAGTACCGGAAATATGTGTCGGCAAGGACAATAGGGACGCTATTATTCAAGTCACTGCTTACTAACCGTTAATAACAACAATCTTAAATAATGAGTTAAAACAATAACCATTGACAATGAGTTAAGAATAACAACTATCAACAATGACAAACAATATCAAAGGGCAACTCTTCTCCGGAGTATTTTACACCGCACTCGCCAAGTACAGCGGCGTCATCATCTCGCTTGTGGTGGCAGGCGTACTGGCACGCCTGCTCTCGCCGGACGACTTCGGAGTGGTGGCCATCGCTTCCGTAATTATCGCTTTTTTCAACCTTTTCACCGACATGGGGGTGTCCCCTGCCATCGTGCAGCATAAGTCGCTGACCAAAGAGGAACTGTCGGACATCTTCTCGTTCACGGTGTGGACGGGCATCGGTATCAGTGTGCTGTTCTTTGCCGCGTCATGGCTCATCGCCGACTATTACGGGAGCGAAATCTTGCGCACGCTGTGCCAACTGCTCTCCGTCAACCTGCTTTTCGCTTCCGCCACCATCGTGCCCGGAGCGCTGTTCTACCGCAACAAGGAGTTCAAGTTTATCGCCATCCGCAGTTTCGTCATACAACTGTCCGGCGGTGCAGCAGCCGTGACCGCAGCCCTCTGCGGGGCGGGACTGTATGCACTGATTATCAACCCGATACTTTCCAGCGTCCTGATATTCGCCATCTCCTACCAACGTTATCCGCAGCGGTTGCGCTTCACGTTGGGACTGACGCCGCTACGGAAGATTTTCTCCTACTCCGCCTACCAGTTCCTGTTCAACGTCATCAATTATTTCAGCCGTAATCTGGACAAACTGCTGATTGGCAAATACATGGGTATGTCCCCCCTCGGATATTACGAAAAATCCTACCGCCTGATGATGCTTCCCCTGCAAAACATCACGCAAGTCATCACGCCCGTGATGCACCCCATTTTCAGCGATTTCCAGAACGACAAAGGAAAACTGGCCGGCTCTTACGAACGCATTGTCCGCTTCCTTGCGTTCATCGGCCTGCCGCTCAGCGTGTTGCTTTTCTTTACGGCGGAAGAGGTGACGCTGATTATCTTCGGCGACCAATGGCTGCCGTCCGTGCCCGTATTCCGGATACTGGCGCTTTCGGTCGGGATACAGATTATCCTTTCCTCGTCCGGCTCCATCTTTCAGGCGGCAGGCGACACACGCAGCCTGTTCGTCTGCGGCGTGTTCTCGTCCACTCTCAACGTAGCGGGGATACTGCTCGGAATCTTCCATTTCGGCACACTGACAGCGGTAGCCGCCTGCATCGTGGTGACGTTCACCATCAATTTCGCGCAGTGCTACTGGCAGATGTACCAGGTGACTTTCCGGCAGAGCGCGTGGCCGTTCATACGTCAGCTTATTTCGCCGCTCGTAGTCAGCCTGCTGATGGCGGCAGCACTCGTCCCCATGCAATGGGCGATGGAAGGTATGAACATATTTTTTACAATTATAGCCAAAAGTATCGTTAGTTTTATTATCTTTGGCATTTATATACAAGTCACGCATGAGTACGACATCATTGGAAAAGTGCGGAACGTGGCGGGTAAGAGAAAATAGAAGACAGAATAGGCAATATTTATAGAGACTGATTGATAAGAATGAAAGCTTTGTTCCTTATTTTCCACGGCTTCGACAAAGCCAACGGAATTAGTAAGAAAATACATTACCAGGTGAAAGCCCTCAAAGAATGTGGGGTGGATGTCCGCCTGTGTTATTATGATATCACCGCTACCGGCGAACGGCGTTGGATGGTAGACGACGAAGTAATCGCCGATTTCGGCACGGGAACGACGGCAAAAGTATGGAAACGTATATACTACTCGCCTATTGCGGACTACGCACGCCGCGAAAATATCAATCTTGTCTATATCCGTTCGCATCACAATGCCAATCCTTTCACCCTGAATCTGGTGAAGCATCTGAAACGCACCGGAGCCAAAGTGGTGATGGAAATCCCGACGTATCCTTACGACCAAGAATACTCCTCATTGTCAATGAAATTTCACCTGGCAATCGACCGCTGCTTCCGTCGCCAATTGTCAAGGCATCTGGACGGTATTGTCACATTCTCCAATGCGGAAACTATTTTCGGCGGAAAAACGATACGTATCTCCAACGGGATAGACTTTGACGCTATCCCCATAAAACAGGGCCGGAATGACACTTCACACGAGCTACACCTCATCGGTGTGGCAGAGGTACATTATTGGCATGGTTTCGACCGGCTAGTAAACGGACTGGCCGAATACTACCGGACTAATCCTGAATATAAGGTTTATTTTCATATCGTGGGCCCTCTGTCCGGCGAACGGGAACGGAAAGAAATCCTGCCTGTCATCCGTGACAATCACCTGGAACCGTATGTTATTTTACACGGCCCTCTGCACAGCGAAAAACTAAACGCGCAATTTGAAAAAGCAGACTTTGCTATCGGCAGCTTAGGACGCCACCGAAGCGGCATCACTTATATCAAAACATTGAAAAACCGTGAATATGCCGCGCGGGGACTTGCTTTCATGTATTCGGAAAACGATGAGGATTTTGACTCCATGCCTTATGTGTGGAAAGTGCCCGCAGACGAATCGCCAATCGACATCCCCCGACTGATTGATTTCCAACGGAATCAAGCTATGACTCCCGCGGAAATCCGTGAATCCGTCCGCCCGCTCTCATGGAAAGCGCAAATGCAAAAGGTCATCGACAAAGTGGGTGTCTCCATATAGGGCAGGTATTTTTTTAGTAGTTATAGAACAAACAATATATTGATAAAACAATGAAAATAGCTTATTGTATCCCTGCACTCTACTATCCCAGCGGCATGGAACGGGTGCTGACACTGAAAGCGAATTATTTTGCCGAAGTGTTCGGTTACGAAATACATATCATCATGACGGAAGGCAAAGACCGGAAGCCATATTATGACCTGCACCCGTCCATCATCCTTCACCAGCTTGACATCGACTACGACCAACTGAACGGAATGCCGCTTTACAAAAGGCTTCCGAAATATATCGTCAAGCAAGGGCTTTTCAAAAGGAAACTGAACGAATGCCTGCATCAGATCAAGCCGGACATCACCATCTCCCTGCTCCGCCGCGACATCAACTTTATCAACAGCATGACGGACGGCAGCGTGAAACTGGGCGAGATACATTTCAACAAGTCCAATTACAGGGATTTCAGCAACAGTCGCCTGCCCGCCTTCATGCGGGCTATCGCAAGGCGGTACTGGAGAGCGCAATTGTACCGCCAGCTCCGCCAACTGGAACGTTTCATCGTGCTGAGCCACGAGGACGCGCGCGAATGGACGGAACTGTCGAACGTGGAAGTGATTCACAACCCGCTTCCTTTCTTTCCGGACAAGGTTTCCGACGGGAACAGCAAACAGGTGATTGCCGTCGGGCGTTACGTCCCGCAGAAAGGGTTCGACCGGCTGATTCCCGCCTGGCAAATCGTAGCCCGGAAGCACCCGGACTGGGTGTTGCGCATCTACGGGGACGGGATGCGCGAACAGCTTCAGCAGCAGATTGACTCGCTGGGAATCACGGATAGCTGTATCCTCGAACCTACCGTGCCGGACATTGTCAACAAATATTGCGAGAGTTCCATATTCGCCCTGTCGTCCCGCTTCGAAGGGTTCGGAATGGTCATCATCGAAGCGATGGCGTGCGGCGTGCCGCCCGTCTCGTTCACGTGTCCTTGCGGGCCGAGGGATATTATCGACGACGGAAAGGACGGCTTGTTGGTGGAAGACGGAAATATAGAAGAACTGGCCGGGAAGATTTCGTATCTGATCGAGCATGAGGATATACGCAAAGAGATGGGACGGCAAGGACGAATCGACGTCCGGCGGTTCCGGATAGAAAATATAGCCGGGCAATGGAAACGACTGTTCGAGAGTCTTGTCCCGGCATCTGATAACAAATAAAGCATCCAATGTCTATGAAATGGTATTCCAAGTATTTACAGGTATACGAAAAACCTTTTGCGGAAGCCCCGCAGTCCGTTATCGAAGAGGTGCGCCGCAATCTCGCAGGATTGCAGAGCAAGGAACCGCTCGTCACGGTGTCCCTCATCGGATACAATGAAGAAAAGCATCTGCTTGCCTGCCTCTGGTCGCTGAGCGAGATGCAGTGCAAATATCCCGTAGAAATCATCGGTGTGGATAACGAATCGAAAGACCGCACGGCGGAAATCTATGAGGCATGCGGAGTGCCTTATTTCACGGAAACACGGCATAGTTGCGGCTTTGCCCGTCTCTGCGGATTAAATCATGCGCGGGGCAAATATCATATTAATATTGATTCTGATACCATGTATCCGCCGAGGTATGTCGAAACGATGGTGGATGCGCTTGAAAAGCCCGGTGTAGTAGCTGTCAGCTCACTGTGGAGCTACATTCCGGACAAGGAGCATCCCTGGCTGGGACTGAAATTCTATGAAGCTACGCGCGACCTGCATTTATGGTTGCAATCTTTTAAACGTCCTGAACTTAGTGTACGCGGGCTCGTGTTTGCCTACCGCACGGACTTTGCACGAGAAACGGGGATTCGCACGGATATTATCCGGGGCGAGGACGGGTATCTGGCTCTGCAACTGAAGGCGTACGGGAAAATCGCTTTTGTACGCAAAAGGCGGGCAAGGGCTGTGACCGGATATGGCACTGTGGGGGCTGACGGTTCGTTGTTCGATAGTTTCAGGGTGCGTGTCGTCAGCAGGCTGAAAGGTATCGGCGGGCTTTTCACGAAAAAGAAGGAGTATAAGGATGAGGACAGTAATCTTGTAGCAAAGAAGAAATAGAAAGATGAATGATTGAAACGAATTGAATAATATCCATTTAAACAAATAATACGACCATGAACGATACCCTTACTCTTTGGCTTGAAATTATATTTTGGTTTGCCCTGTTCATCGTGTTCTATACGTATCTGGGCTACGGGATTGTGCTGTATATTCTGGTCAAGCTGAAGGAGCTTTTCGTGAAGCCGGTGAGGCGCTCGCTGTCATCGGCTGACGGGGAACTGCCGGAAGTGACGCTTTTCATCACTGCCTTCAACGAGGAAGATGTGGTGGACGAGAAGATGGAGAACAGTCTTGAGCTCGATTATCCGGCGGACAAGCTGCATATCGTCTGGGTGACGGACGGCAGCGATGACGGTACGAATGAGCGTTTGCAGACTCGCTGGGCAGGAAAGGCGACGGTGTATTTCCAACCGTTGCGACAGGGAAAGACGGCAGCAATGACACGAGGAATGGCGCTTGTGGATACGCCGCTCGTAGTCTTTACGGATGCCAATACGATGGTGAACCGCGAAGCGATACGGGAGATTGTGCTCGCTTTTCAAGATGAAAAAGTCGGTTGCGTGGCGGGTGAGAAACGGATTGCCGTGCAGACGAAGGACGGGGCGGCTGCCGGTGGCGAAGGGATTTACTGGAAGTATGAGTCGACGTTGAAGGCGTTGGACGCACGGTTGTATTCGGCCGTGGGGGCTGCGGGAGAGCTGTTTGCCGTACGCCGGGAGTTGTTCGAGGCGATGGAGCCGGACACGTTGCTGGATGATTTTATTCTTTCGTTGAGGATTACGATGAAGGGATACACGATTGCTTATTGTACCAATGCGTATGCCATCGAAAGCGGGTCGGCGGATATGCGGGAAGAGGAAAAGAGGAAGGTGCGCATTGCTGCGGGCGGGTTGCAGTCTATCTGGCGGTTGCGCCCATTGCTGAATCCTTTCAGGTACGGGGTGTTGAGCTTTCAATATACGTCGCACCGGGTGTTGCGGTGGTCGGTCACGCCGTTTCTGCTGTTCGCACTGCTCCCGCTCAATGTGGCGATTTTATTACTGGGCGGCTCAACGGTATTTTATGGGGTGTTGCTCGGGTTGCAGGTTCTCTTCTATATTTTAGGGTATTGGGGGTATTACCTGTCTACCAAGCAGATAAAGAACAAGTTGCTTTTTATTCCGTATTATTTCCTTTTCATGAATGTCAATGTGTTGAAAGGGATACGGTATCTGAGAAAGAAGAAAGGCAGCGGGGCTTGGGAAAAGGCGAAGCGGGCGGAGAAGTAGAAACAAATCTCAAAATCTTTTGTTAACTTAAATGAGACACGACTGTCTCAATCATCTTAAAAAAACAGACATGGACAGAACATTACATGATGCAAGTAATGCACAGAGAATATTGGAACTGACAGCGGATACGATGCTATTAGTGGACAGGAATGGCGTCTGCGTGGACATCGCGCCCCAATGTGACACATGGTTTCTGCAGGAAGATGTACTTTTAGGGAAGAATATATTCAAACTTCTGCCGGAATATACACGGGAGAGGGTAATGCCAGTCTTCCGGGAAGTGCTTGAAGAGCAAAGAAGCATCAGCAAGAATTTCAAGCTGGAGCTGAAAGATGAGACGTATTATTTTAAATGTCTGATGTATCCTTATGACGACATGGTGCTCTGCCAGTATCGGGACATCACACAAAGAAGTAACGTAAAACGCAAACTGGAACATACGAACCGCACGCTGCGGGAGATTCAGAAAGTGGCGCAAATCGGGCAATGGACGTATAATACGAATGAGAATGTCTTTCATTATCAAGGTTACACGGGTGTGCTGGCGAAAGAGGAAGTGCAGCATATCTCGTTTGACAAGTACAAGGAACTGATTGTGAAAGAAGACCAGCATATGTTTGTGGAATGGTGCAACAGGAACCTGAAGGATTTCTACACGGAAAGTATCAGTTACCGTATCCGCCTGGACGGGAAGATTTTTTATATGACTATCCAGACATATCTGCGCGAACAACTGCCGGACGGCAGCCTGAATCTTGAGGGATATATACAGAATATTACGGATATACAGCTCCGGAGAAATGACATAAATACACTGACTCATGCCATCAACAACGCGAAAGAGAGTATCTTTGCCGCAAAACCCGACGGCACGATTATCTTTGCCAACCGTCGCTTCCTTCACAATCACGGCATCGCGGAGAACAAGGACATCAGTCAGTTGAAGATATACAACATCGCCGCAGACTTACCTACGCAAGAGGCGTGGCACACCCGCTGCAAAGACGTTACGGATGGCGATGAGAGCAATTTTATCGCGCATCATCCGTCGAAAATCAACAAGGACATATTGGCGTATGAATGTACGATGTACAAGGTCACCAATGATTCGGGAGAAGATAGTTACTGGTCGTTCGCGCACGATATCTCGGAACGGATGAGGTATGAGGCTCAAATCAAGCGCCTTAACCTGATTATGGATACCACTATTAATAATCTTCCCGCAGGGATTGTAGTGAAGGAAATTAATAATGATTTCCGGTATATCTACCGGAATCGTGAATCGTACAACCGGGATGTCTTCAACGATTCCTCTATCGGAATGAATGACTTCGACTATTATCCGTTCATCGTGGCAGAGAAGAAGCGGCAGGAAGATATTCAGGTGGCCAGTACCGGAAAAGGGATGCACTGGACGGCGGAAGGCAAGGACAGGAACGGGAACCTGATTATCCTCGACAAACGGAAGATACGGGTGGACGGCGACGAACTCTCCTCTCCTATTATCGTCAGCATCGAATGGGATGTCACGGAACTGGAAATAATGAAGCGGGAACTCATGTCGTCCAAAGAGAAAGCGGAAAAATCTGACAACCTGAAATCGGCTTTCCTCGCCAATATGAGCCATGAGATACGTACTCCGCTGAATGCGATTGTCGGCTTCTCGCATCTGATAGCCGAAAGTGACGACGCGGAAGAGAGAAAGACGTATTACGATATTGTAGATGCCAACAACGAACGGCTTCTGACACTGATTAACGAGATTCTCGACTTGTCGAAGATTGAATCGGGGACTATCGAGTTCTCTTACGGGCCTGTCAACCTGCATCATTTGTGCAGGGAAGTGCATGATGCGCATATCTTCCGTACTCCGCAGGGAGTGAACCTAGTTTACGAGCCTTCGGACGAAAGCCTGATGATTGAAACGGATAAGAACCGGGTGTTCCAGGTGATCTCGAACCTGATAGGAAATTCGGTGAAATTCACGAAAGAAGGGAGTATCAGTTATGGGTATCAACTGGTGGATAATCAGATTGTTTTCCATGTGACGGATACCGGTACGGGCATTGAACCGGAGAAAGTGGGACGTGTATTTGAACGTTTCGCCAAACTGAATCAGCATGCGCAGGGAACGGGATTGGGATTGTCCATTTGTAAGTCAATCGTCGAACGGCTCGGCGGGCAGATTTCTGTCAGCTCGGAGTATGGAGTGGGAACAACGTTTACGTTTACTTTGCCGTACAAGGCTACAAGGGTCGGGGAAAAGGATTTGCCTGCGGATGTTGAAGCGGAAAAAGATGGGGATAATGTTAAATCAGCCTGTATTTTGGTGGCAGAAGACACGGACAGTAATTTCGACTTATTGGAAGCTATTCTTGGTAAAAAGCATCGTCTTGTCCGTGCGCATGATGGTATGGAAGCGGTCACGATGTATGATGAAGTGAAACCGGATCTTATTCTGATGGATATAAAGATGCCGAATCTGGACGGGTTGGAAGCTACGAAAATCATTCGCGAACTGTCTGCGACGGTTCCTATTATTGCTCAAAGTGCTTTTGCTTATGAACAGGATCGGAAAGCGGCACAAGAAGCGGGATGTAATGATTTTATAGCTAAACCGATAGCGCATGACAAGTTAAAGGCGGTGATAAAGAAATGGTTGCCACTTCCGTAAGTGTGTATGAAGCATAGTTATACAATGCGATACATGGATATACAACACGTTGCTTAGATTATAGTAAATAACTTATTTAATTAGATGAAAGCCTTTTACAGACTATTTTACTACATATCTATCCTGCTGACCGGTGTCTTGGCAGGTATAACAATAGTCGGTGCCTTTACAGGCAGCGCTACACCGGATAGTTTTAAATTGATGCCTTTCATCGGTTTAGGTTTGCCCATTCTTCTGTTGGCTAACCTTGCCACTGCCATTTATTGGACTGTCCGCTGGCGCTTTTGGGTTTTCATCCCTTTGATTGCTATATTCTGTAATTGGGGGTATATCAGTTGTGTTCTCCAGTTCCCTCTTTTCAGTCCGGCTTCGAAGCCAACGGTCAGAATCGGTGGATATACTCCGGGAGTTTTAACCATAGCTACTTACAACGTCGATGCTTTCAATCACGAACATACCGGATATTCATGCAAGGAAATCGCTTCTTACATGAAGAATCAGAAAGCAGATATTCTTTGTTTCCAGGAGTTTGGTATCAATGATGAATTTGGGATTGACAGTCTTTGCGTGGCTCTCGCCAATTGGCCTTATCACTATATCCCTTCATCTCCCGAAGGGATGAATCTCCTGCAACTGGCTGTTTTCAGCCGTTACCCCATCAAAGAGGAAAATCTTATTATCTATCCTGATTCCAAGAATTGTAGTCTTTGGTGCGATATTGAAATCAATGGAAAAGTGCTCCGTCTATTCAATAATCACCTCCAAACAACGGAAGTGACTCAAAACAAACGTAAACTGGAAAAGGAACTCCGCAAGGATGATACGCAACGGGCAGAGCGTGCAGCACTTACTCTTATGGACGGATTGCACGAGAATTTTCAGAAGCGTGCCGTACAGGCTAATCTTCTCAATCAACTGATTACCGCTTCCCCCTATCCTACTCTGGTTTGCGGTGACTTCAACTCGCTGCCTTCGTCTTATGTGTATCATACTGTGAAAGGTGACAAATTGCAGGATGGATTCAAGACAAGCGGGCACGGGTATATGTACACTTTCAAGTATTTCAAGCATATGCTGAGAATCGACTATATCCTACATTCACCGGAACTAAAGAGTATGGATTACTTTTCACCGGATTTGAGTTATAGTGACCATAATCCGGTGGTGATGAGGGTGAAGATGTAATAACACCAATATTAAATACCAAAAAGAGAGAATGTATTCACTGTGTGATACATCCTCTCTCCTTTTGTATATCTCAGAAACGTTCTTCCCTGCAACTATCAGTTGAAAATATAACGCAGACTGAACATTACACGGTAAGTAGAAGCCGTGTTTTCGTAATTCTTATAAGTAGAATTCAGGACTTGACCACTGGCTTTCTGCATTGTAAATGTTCCGTCGCCATTGTCCATCAATGGTGTAGTGGAATTAACTGTCTTGTATAATCCCCAGTTCTTGTTTAACAGATTGGCAATGTTTTGAATATCCACACCAAATTGCAACAAATTCTTCTTACCGCCTATCATCATATAGAAATCTTGATTGAACTTGAAATCTAACTGATGATGCCAAGGCATCACAGCACCACCACGTTCGGCATATTTGCCCAAACGTTTTTTCAAATATTTGTCTTGCTGAACAAAGTTCCAGAAATCTTCTTTCTGCTGCGCAGCCGAATATGTCACTTCACCTGTTTTCTCTGAAATTACATCTTTGAATGTCAACTCATCTTTAGTAGCAGGTATATACAACAAATTATTAGCACCGCCATCACCTACTATATTTTTAGTGTATGTGTACGAATAACGGGAATAAGAATAGCTTCCACCTGCATAACCTAACGGTGCACCTTCATAAATAAAAGATACGCTCGACCTGAAATGTTTAGCATAAGCCTTTGAATAACCCAATGAAGCAAGAATACGATGAGGTGCCACGTATGTACCGTAACCAAGTTCATGGTCATTAATACCATTGATAGAATAAGTATTAGTTCTATAAGCAGAAGTTACTTGATCGCCAATACCATCACCATAGGAGCGTGCACGAGAATAGGTATAAGAGAAAGAGACATCCAAACCGAAATCAAACGACTTATGCAACTGAGCGGTTAATGACATATAATAAGCTTTTGAACCGCCATTTTCGATTAAGAAAGCATTAGAGTTATTATACTTTTTATAAGCAGTACGCGTATCATTGGGACTGATTGTTTTCGTCCCGTCAGCATAGATATTAGCATTGGAGATAACTGCCGGATTGAAGTCACGATTGTAGATTCCTTCCAACGTAAAATCAATATCACCGGGCAACTTGGCGTCAAAGGCCAAAGAGGTTTTCCAAGTAGCAGGCATCTTCAAATTCTTGTCTATAATAGTAGGGTCACCAGGAAGGCTAACACTTGGAGTAAATCCACCATGATAAATATCTTCTAAAATGTCCTTTGCATTCACATGGAAATTGGGGGCAACCGCACCAACTGTTGAACTATTACCGATATTATAACCATATTGCGTTTGACCTACACCCGAATTTCCCACTGCTGACACTAACCATACGAATGGCAACCGCCCCACAAAATATCCTGTACCACCGCGCAATACATATTTGCGCTCACCGGTAATATCCCAATTAAAGCCTACGCGCGGAGAAACTGAAATTGAATTATCAGGCACTTGGTCTGTTGAAAACTTACGATTACCAAACTCTAATTTCGCATATTCAGCATTATAATTATCCTTCAACGATGGGTAAACAGGTAATTCAAAACGCAAACCGGCAGTCAATTTGAAATTTTCATTGATATTCCACTGGTCCTGAATGTAAGCAGAATACTGCATCTGCTTCATCTGAGAAGTAAACTGCGACAAATCAGCAGAATTGGAATGAGTAATCAAGAACGAAGAAGGCTTATTACCATCTACAAAATCTTTCCAAGATTTAAATATATATGCACCATTCGCACCTTGCATATAGCCATTCACCGCTTTATTATGTTCAAACTGCAAACCAGCCATAAAGTTATGTTTACCCCATGTCCAAGTAGCTTCATCCGTTATAGTAAACGACTTTACTTGACGGATATTTCCTTCTGTAAATAGCTCTGTACCGAACATGGCATATACTGCACCTTCTTCCAAAATATAAGTAGTCGGAAAACTGCCGCCATCATATGAACGAGGTTCATCCTGGTATGAATAAGTGCCACGTAATGTATTATTTACCAAACCCCATTTTGCATTCCATTCAGTAGCGACAGATGTAAATCTCTGCTCCTGAAAATAACGTGTATTCCTGAAATATAAGCCTTCATCATTGCTAGCTCCTTTTCCCGATGAAATCGTACCATTATTACCTGGAAAAATCGTACTTGCAGTCATAGGATTTACAGATGTAGAAGGAGAGGCATTATATTTGTTGTTCGTTTTAGAAAAACGAACATTCACTTTATTGTTTTCATTAATGTTCCAGTCCAAACGTGCTAGAAACTTATACGAAGGTACAGTTACATTATACCCTTGATATGCTCCCGGATCGTAATCATATTTATTAATCAGATAGTCACGTATTTCATCCATCTTGGAAGCTACAGGACGATGGATACCATTTACCCCATATTTCTCGCTTTCATCATTTCGTGCACGGGCAATAGGTCCTGCCGTCAAGTCATTTTCATATTCTCCATTCACGAAAAAGAACAATTTGTTCTTTATTATGGCTCCACCCAAAGTAGCTCCATAAGTATATTGATGGGACTTCTCAAGTTCAATGGAGTTATCACCCACTCTATCACCAATCAAATTATTGTTCGTGAGGAATGTATAAGCAGAACCTGTCAGTTCGTTTGTACCGGATTTAGTAACTGCATTGATAGCCGCACCTGTAAAACCGCTTTGACGAACATCATATGGAGTGATTGAGACGGATAACTGTTCCAAGGCATCCAAAGAGATGGGAGCACCGCCCGCCGGTAAATTAGAACCAATACCGAAAGCGTTGTTGAACGAAGCACCGTCCACTGTCACAAATGACTGGCGATAGTTACCACCACCGGCAGCAAAACCATTGGATGTTGTGTTTGATTGCGGAGATAAACGCATAATATCGTTCATACTACGGCTCACTGTAGGGATAGAAGCTATTTTTGCACTAGTAAGATTGGTTACAGCCCCTGCCCTGTCAGACTTCATATTACTATCTTTCGAAGCAGTCACTACTACTTCATCCAATAGTTCAGAACTTTCTTTTAGAGACACATTCAAAACATAATTTTCTCCCAACAAAAGGTTGATACCTTTGTAAATAGCAGTTTGATAACCGACATAGGAGATCTCCACCTTGTATGGGCCACCGGTACGCATACCTTGCAAAGTGAATTGTCCGCTGACATTCGTCACAGTACCATAGCGAGTTCCTGACGGCTCGTGAATGGCTACGATTGTTGCCCCAATAATAGGTTCATCTTGTGCTGTTACTTTACCACTCATGGTAGCTGTGGTTACCTGTGCGCTTACTGAAAGTGTCACCAGCAACATTACCAGCACTAAAAAAGATCTCATTCTCCTACACATACTCTAAATTGTTAGTTAATACAAATTGTTTGTTCTTTGAAATTGCGGGCAAATATAATTAATATTATTTAGACTTACATTACGAAGATACTACATTTTTTTAAGAGAGATAAACGTTTCATTGCTTTATGAAACACAAAAAGAGGGTTCACCGCTATTGAAGTGTACCCTCTTCCCGTTAAAATGTCTATCTGATTACTCCTGCTTCTGCAAAGAATCTGCTATGTATTCAAACTTGCCTTTTCCTACCACTTTATATTTAATCGTATAGGTAGGAGCAGGATTTGTTCCTTCATAAACAGCAAAATTAATAGTATAAATCACTTCTATGCCGGAAACCATATCTGCATCTGCATAAAGGCTTTCCAAAGCACGAATGAAAGCTTCAGGCAATCTATCCCACATGAGTTTCTTAACTTCTTCTTCACTCTTTCCATCATAGTAATCCTTCCATGCGCTATAACGGAAATCAAAATTGTTCTGATAATAGGAAGAACCGTAATAGTACTCATTGTTACCAAACGAGGTAACAAATTCTTTATGGTTACTCTTTACCCACTCTACAATAGCTGTATAGAAAGTAGTGGCTTCCATATCCGTTTTATCAGCATTCAAGGTAATTACTGTACTAGGATCATAGTTCCACTGACCATCCGACAAGACATATTGCTCGGTCTTACTTACTATACGAGAGTTCGCAATCCATTTTGACGCTTCGGAAGAATATACATATTCATCACTTCTTGCTGTGGTTTGCTTGCCGTCGTTATATCTGTATACAACTACACGCACATCACCATCAAGAGGATAAGCTACTTGAGAAGCCAGGTAGGTCGGTATATAGTTCACTGCAGGTTTTTCTGACGTAAAGTTAAGACTGTACAATCCCATCTCTATATAATCAGCATACGAAAGCAGGCATACATTTTTATTCTGACTTTCCCATTTTCCTTTATTGTATACTTTCAATCCATACGCAGGCTCCGAATTCAAACCACTACCGACAGGTAATTGAGTACCAATCATAATATTATCTATTTGATAAGTAGTCGTTTTTTTATTTACCCCGTCACCTGTATATTTAAAAGCAATATATACTTTCTCTCCGTTATAAGAAGCTAGTGAGAACTTCCCGGCAGAAGCAAAATCGCCATATCCCTTGCTTGGCGCACTTGGAATAATAAACTGATCTGTTATATCTGTCCAGATATCAGCTGCATCTACATTGCTTCCATCAAAATCTTTACTGATTAAAACAGTCAGACAATCAGCATTCCAATTACCAACTTTTACATCAAAGCTCAAATAATCATCTGTCCCAAGAGTTATCTCAGGCGTAACCAACCATGCAATGCACTCACCTTCTGTTTTATAGGCAGAATATTGCAGATAGTTATTATTATCATAAGAAGTTACTTTCCACTCTGTTCCACCTTTTGAACTAATGAACCAATCACCACCATTCTTCCAATCTTTCAATGTAGTAAGATCACCTGTTGCAATATTACTAAAATTCTCCCATAACAATGGGTCTTTCAAATAGTCGTCAGGCGATGTTCCGTTCGCAACTCTATAATCTATAAAGACGACATCACCCTCTTCCGGTTCTTTATATCCATCAAGTAAATCAGAAAGTTTATTCTTTGTGTCCGCATTCAAATATGGTGCGAAAGCAGTAGCACCGTAGATTGCTGCGTAATCCTGATTTGTCGGTTCGTAGATCTTTATTGAAGAGTAGTCCGACAAGAGTTCAGACTTATTCTCTTTATAATTAAACGTAACTTTCACACTAGAGCCATTATCGGCCGTATAGTATTTATTTGCCAGAAACGCCGGCACATAAGTAGCAGCAGGAGCGTCTTCCGTGAAATAATGGTCATTCTTCACATACCCCAAAGCTTTGTCTTTTCCGGCTTCTTTAGCTATACTCTGATTGGTCTTATTATCGCTAATTGCTGCATAATCCGCATCAGTTAACGTATAATTCAATTTTATCACATTCGCAGGCTCGGTCATTTCATCCAAGCCGTCAAAGTGTTTATCATTATAATCGCAGCCTGTCAATGATAACATGGCAACTATCGATACGAATAGATCTTTCTTCATTCTTTCTATTAGGTTTAGAAGTTTATTTTTAATCTCACATTAAACGTACGACCGAATCCGTAATATACTCCGTAAGCAGTCTTCCAGTCATGATTCACGCCATCATTCGCATCTGTAATATATTCTTGATCGAATACATTATTTACATTACCCGAAATCACTGCATCACACTTTGCAATAGTGAAACGATAGCTTGCATTCAAATCAAATATGCTTGCAGAAGGGATTCTCCAAGGAGATTCATAATTTTTCACGCTGTTTTGCTCGATTTCAGTAGTACTCGGAAAAGCCCAGTCTGAATAATTCCTTGCATATAAAGTCCAGTCGACACCCAGACGGAATGCTTTTGCTATATGAAAGGTAGCGCCTAATGCAGCAGTGGTTTGTGCTGAACCACCTACCTTCACGTCTTTCAAATTAATAGTCATGCTGGCATGGTCTTCAGCTTGAATACCTGAAGCATGTGTGATCTCACCCGTCTTCGTATTATATGATTTTACCGGTTGACTGGTTGAATCATAAAAATATCCCTTTGAATTGCTTGTCCATCTCCAGTTTCCTATGGAGAACATACCATTAATATCCAACCAGTAAACAGGTCTAGCTACAAAGTCGAATTCAACACCTTGGTGAAGGGCGTCCAATCCACTCATATTTAAACTCAAACGATCGGCTAATTTACCGTCAACGACCAAATCAATTCCTCTTGAAAGAGTCTTGTTCATCCATTTCGTATGGTAAATATTCAAATTTGCAGTCAGAAAACGAGAACGGAAGCCATAACCGATTTCCGCAGAAAAGACTTTCTCGTTAATAGCATCAGGGTTAGTGGCATTACTGGTGGCCGATTGCAAAAAGGCACCTCCTGAGAAAAATGGAGCACGACTGATATAACCTATATTAGCAAATACATTATGGTTTTCTGTAAGGTTATAATTCACACCACCTTTTGCCGTCCATCCCAGGAAATTGATAGTTTCGGATTTAGCATGAGCTTTATCATAATAGAAACGGTCGTATCTCCAATATCCTGTATTGGAAAGTGAGCCGGCAACAAACACACTGATTTTATCTTTACTATATTCAGCTTGGGCAAATGCGCCTTCGGAAAGTACATATCCGTCAAAATCACGATAGACGATATCACCTACCTTCAATTTCTGATTAACATAAGCATCTCCTGCAGAGGCTGCAGAATTATACTGGGCAAGCACATTACTTCTGGAAGAAGAGTCCACATAATAATCTCCTCCATAAAGGTCTATCAATTCATTGTTGTGCTTTCCTTTATAATAACGGAGATCTATACCACCGTAAATATCAAAATTCTCTCCTAACTTTGTAGTATAAGTAGATATTAAACCATACCAGTTGTGAAAGTTATTTTGTTTAGACATTGCCATTACAGAACCGTTCTCACTGGCTTCGTTCAAATCATAAATCTCATCATAAGCAAATGTTCCGTCTGATTTACGAAAAACGGTATTCAAGGAACCTTTATAAGATCCATACCAATTATTTCTATCCGTACTCGTAAGTCCTTGTCCACCATAACCATAGCCACGACCAATGGAAGCATAAAGTGCAGTACTTAAACTAGACTTATTATCAATCTGCCACAAATGATTCAATGAAAGTTGAGGTTTATTGTAGACATTATATGCAGAGGTTTTGCGTTCACCGTTACGTCCAAAACCATAAGTCGGATTGTATTTATAAGGACTGTCACCATTCATATAGTCTTTGGCAACTGTCTGCCACTGTTCTATGGTCAAACCGTCTTTATTACTGCGTTGGTTGTGCCATTGCGGTGCTCCAAATGCGGTAAAAGATAATTGATGATTGTCATTAAAACGCTTGGTCAGATTCACAAACCAGTTATAACTTTCAAATTCTGTACCCTGAATATAACCGTCTCCCCAAGTTTTAGAACCCAGTATGGATAGAGCCCAACCTGACTTACTCAAACCTGTAGAAACATTGAACGCAATCTTATTGTAGCCATCATTTCCCAAGGCATAAGACACCGAACCGCCTTTCTTTGCATCCACTGTCCTCGTAACAATATTGATAGAACCGCCGACCGAAGGAGCCGATACTTTAGAAGCACCTAATCCACGCTGAGTCTGCATGCTACGAGTTACGTCTGTAAGCCCTGCCCAATTAGACCAGTAAATACCACCCCACTCCATATCATTCATCGGAACACCGTTGATCATTACAGCGATATTTTCTGTCTTGAAGCCACGCATATTGATTTTAGAATCCCCAAAACCACCCCCTTGCTTTGTAGCATATACACCAGGAGTAGACTTCAGAATTTCAGGAAATTCCTGCGTCCCCAACTTTTCCTCTATAAAAACAGGATCAATAGTGGATACTGCTACAGGAGTCTTGCGAGCAACTGCCACTGACGAAGTTATAGTCACGTCATTCAAGGCTACCGCATCCGCCACCAATTGAATAACGCCTAATTCAACTGTACCTTTCTGAAGTATTTTCTTCTTAAAATCCTTATAACCAAGGTATTTGATTACAATAGTAGCATTGTTTCCCACTTTCTGGATAAAATTACCATCCATATCAGTAATACTACCCTGCGTAGTTCCTGCTACCGTCACTGATGCCCCAATCAAAGGATCACCAGTCTCCGCATCCACAACTTGACCTTTCACTGTTGTTTGGGAAAAGGCTGTAGCAGTAGTACATACCGCCAATACCATGACCAACAGGAAATGAATTAGATGTTTTCTCATGTTTCTCTTTTATTTATTAAATAGTATATATTGTATAATAACTAAATACGTAGACAAAGGTAATTAAACTTTTTTAGATGTAGGTTACAAAGTGACTACATTTTTTTAAGGAAGATAAACACATTCTACTAACTAATACAAAAAAAGCTTCACAATTTCTTGTGAAGCTTTCCTTTTAGTAGTTTTTCTATCGCAACGACTACAATTTATTATCAAATCCTAGTCAGTCATTAGCTTTCTATAACGAACACGCTTCGGCTCTTCATTTCCCAAACGCTTCAATTTATTTTCTTCGTATTCAGAATAAGAGCCTTCAAAGTAGAATACGTTGGAGTCTCCTTCGAAAGCAAGAATGTGTGTACAGATACGGTCGAGGAACCAACGGTCATGAGAAATGACTACCGCGCAACCTGCGAAGTCTTCCAGACCTTCTTCCAGTGCACGCAATGTATTTACGTCGATGTCATTGGTAGGCTCATCGAGCAGCAATACGTTGCCTTCTTCTTTCAAAGCCATCGCCAAGTGCAAGCGGTTTCTTTCACCACCGGAAAGGACGCCGCAGAGTTTTTCCTGGTCGCCGCCTGAAAAGTTGAAACGGGAAAGGTAGGCACGGGCATTTACATCGCGTCCACCCATACGAATCAGTTCATTACCGCCGGAGATGACTTGATAAACGCTCTTGTTCGGGTCGATGTCACGGTGCTGCTGGTCTACATAAGCCACTTTTACAGTCTCTCCTACTTCAAATTCGCCTTTGTCTACTGTATCCAAGCCCATAATCAAACGGAATAAAGTAGTTTTTCCCGCACCGTTGGGGCCGATTACGCCGACGATGCCGTTGGGGGGAAGCATGAAGTTCAAGTCGTCAAAGAGCAGTTTGTCACCGTAGGCTTTGGCTACATGTTTGGCTTCAATTACTTTATTGCCCAGACGAGGGCCGTTCGGGATAAAGATTTCGAGTTTCTCTTCTTTCTCTTTTACGTCTTCATTCAGCAATTTGTCGTAAGAGTTAAGACGGGCTTTACCCTTTGCCTGACGGGCTTTCGGAGCCATGCGCACCCATTCGAGCTCGCGTTCCAACGTCTTGCGACGTTTGCTGACTGTTTTCTCTTCCATTTCCATACGTTTGGTTTTCTGTTCCAACCAGGATGAGTAGTTACCTTTCCAGGGGATACCTTCGCCACGGTCGAGTTCAAGAATCCATCCGGCAACGTGGTCGAGGAAGTAACGGTCATGGGTGACGGCGATAACGGTTCCTTCGTATTGTTGCAAATGTTGTTCCAACCAGTCGATAGACTCTGCGTCCAAGTGGTTAGTAGGCTCATCAAGTAACAGGATGTCGGGTTTCTGCAACAGCAGACGACAAAGGGCTACGCGGCGACGTTCACCACCAGAAAGATTTACGACCGGTTGGTCTTCGGGCGGGCAACGAAGGGCATCCATTGCACGTTCCAGTTTACTGTCGAGATTCCATGCGTCTGTTGCGTCGATAATATCCTGTAATTCGCCTTGACGGGTAAAGAGGGCATCCATTTTGTCCTGATCCTCATAGTATTCCGGCAAACCGAATTTCTGATTGATTTCTTCGTATTCTGTCAGTGCGTCAACAATAGGTTGCACACCTTCCATTACTACTTCTTTTACTGTTTTTGTGTTGTCCAGATGAGGTTCCTGTGCCAAGTAACCTACAGAGTATCCGGGTGAGAATACCACTTCCCCCTGATAGGATTTCTCCAAACCTGCGATAATCTTCAATAAAGTAGACTTACCGGAACCATTCAAACCGATAATTCCGATTTTCGCTCCATAAAAGAATGACAGGTAAATGTCTTTCAGCACATTCTTATTCGGAGTGAATGCTTTGCTCACTCCAACCATTGAGAAGATAATTTTTTTATCGTCAGCAGCCATATATTAATAATGTATATTGTTGATAATGGCACAAAGATAAGAAAAATGTTTGAAATGCTTTGGAG
>OGJZ01001234.1_pt1 | contig 25097 bp, 18 predicted proteins | sample 1572321 | NCBI WGS metagenome assembly OGJZ01 (sample SAMEA2582086, study PRJEB24529) | metagenome | biome: Human gut stool | place: China | collected 2011 | reverse complement strand
TGCAAATTTACTCAAACACTTGGTTCTGACAAGAAAACCGAGTAAAAAATGCACAGGTTTAAGAATTTTGAGCATAAAAGCACGATTTTAGAGATTTATCTTTTCTCTATTATTTAATATTATCCGGCGATATTCTTATCAATTGGTTTTTCTTATTTTTCTTATTTGATAAAAAACAATATTACTGTTGTTTTTTTGCTGTCAATGTGCTTAATTTGCCCGTTGTTACTTTTATGTATTATGATGGAAAATAATCAAAAACAAATGGAAAAAGACTTCCAGTCTTTTTTTATCACTAACTTTCCTAAGGTGAAAAATTTTGCCCGGCGGTTGTTAAAGTCGGATGAAGATGCAGAGGATGTCGCACAAGATGTTTTTTGCAAACTCTGGCAACAACCGGAAATATGGCAAACCCCCAATGATAAATTGGATGGGTATATTTTTGTAGCAACACGGAACATCATTCTTAATATGTTTAAGCATCAGCGTATCGAGCAGGACTATCAGGCAGATTTTGCGGAGAATGCGATACTTTGCGAAATAATAGAAGATGACCAGGCTCTGAAGAATATCTATTATAAAGAGTTGCTTATGATACTCCGGCTTGCTTTGGCGAAGATGCCCGAGCGTCGGAGGGTGATTTTTGAAGCCAGCAGATTCCAAGGATTAAGCTATAAAGATATTGCGGAAAAATTTGGTGTTTCTATTCGTACAGTGGAACATCAAGTCTATTTGGCATTAATAGACCTAAAGAAAATACTTCTTTTTTTAATTTTTTTGTTAGCATCCTTAAGTAGTACATTGTTTTTAGTTGTCTTTAAAGTATAAGGCCGAAATAAAAAAGAAATAATGATGAAGAATTATATTCGACAAGTAATAGAACTGTTTAGTCAAAATGATTATCCGATTTCAGTGCAGAAGCAATTCCGGCACTGGTTGGCAGACGAAGACCATGCTGAGGAGAAGATGGAAGCTCTTAATACTCTTTGGAAGGAAGCTGGTCAGGAGAAAGTTCCCCAAGGAATGAAGCAATCCATACGGCGTATGCAACAAAATATAGGTATCCGGCCTGCCTCATCACAGAAGAAATATATATTACGGGTTTGGCAGGTGGCTGCAGCGCTGTTGTTGGCAATATCGTCAGTTTCTATTTATTTACTTTTAGAGAAAGGGGATTTTTCCGGTGATTTGATAGAATGTTATATACCAACTGCGGAAATACGTGAATTGACTTTGCCGGATGGCAGTTCTGTAATGCTAAACTCTAAAAGTACCTTGTTCTACCCGGAAAGTTTTAATGGTGAAACTAGAAGTGTCTACTTGATGGGGGAGGCTTATTTTAAGGTGAAGCCGGATAAAAAACATCCATTTATAGTAAAAGGTGCTGATTTCCAGGTGACAGCCTTAGGTACGGAATTTAATGTAAACTCTTATTCGGAAAATGAAGAAGTACATGCTACTTTGATTTCGGGTAGTGTAAAAGTGGAATATAATAATTTGATTTCAAGTGTTATATTGAAGCCTAACGAACAGTTATCTTATAATAAGTTGACGAAGAAAAGTAGTTTGCAACAATCACAAGTTGATGATGTGTTGGCTTGGCAACGGGGAGAAACTGTGTTTAGCGATGCACATCTGGAAGACATATTTACGAGGTTGGAACGTAAATATCCTTATACTTTTGTATATAGTTTCCATAGTTTGAATAATAACACATACAGTTTCCGTTTTCCCAAACAGGCGACTTTGGATGAAATTATGAAAATTGTATCGCAGGTAACAGGAGATATCCACTATGTGATTAAAGATAATAAATGCTATATAACTGATAAAAAATAATCCCTATTGTCTAATTGTTAACTTAACACACCATGTAAAAAAATACCCGGAGGGAATGCCAGTTCCTTCCGGATATGAAATCAAAAACTTTCCTGATAATTAGCGTTTAATTGACGCAAACTCCTAACGATTAAATAGAAATAATAACCAATTTACTAATACGAGAAAGATGCTACAAAAATATAAAGAAATAGCAGGACGAGTATTCCAAAAGCAAGTTTTTCTTCCTTTTTTAGTATTATTAATGATACCTACGCTTGTTTTGGGACAAAAGGATAGTAAAATCACTATCCAACAGAAAAATATTACTGTGATTGAAGCATTGAAGACTGTGGAAAAACAGACTCAAATGTCGATAAATTATAGTAATTCTCAATTGAGAGGAAAGACAATTGTTAATCTGAACTTGAAAAACGCACTTGTGACTACCGCACTCGATGAAATCTTGAAAGGAACAGGTTTCATTTATCAAATCCATGATAATTATATCATAATAACTGAACAAAAGCCAGTGACGCAACAGATTGCGAAAACAATCAAAGGTAAAGTTGTCGATGAAAGTGGCGAACCGTTAATCGGTGTGAACATCTCTGTTGACGGAAGCTCTACGGGTACCATTACGGATATAGACGGAAACTTTACAATCAAAGCATTCAGCAATTCCAAACTGAAAATATCTTATATAGGATATGCTACTCAAATAGTTGCAGCCTCTAATAAAGAATTTTATCAGATTGTATTGAAACAGGATGCTGAGGTGTTGGATGAAGTTGTTGTTACCGCATTAGGTATCAAGCGTTCGGAAAAGGCTTTGTCATACAACGTACAGCAAGTGAAAGGCGATGAATTGACTACAATCAAAGATGCCAATTTTATTTCTTCTTTGAATGGTAAGGTAGCGGGTGTTACTATCAATTCATCTAATACAACCGGTGGTGCTTCACGTGTCGTTATGCGTGGTGTCAAATCCATCACTTCTTCCAACCTTGCACTTTATGTGATTGATGGTGTGCCGATGTACAATATGTCGAACGGCGGTGGCGGAAGTATTTATTCCGATCAGCCGGGTACAGATGGTGCTGCCGATATCAACCCCGAAGATATTGAATCAATCTCCATGTTGACAGGTCCTTCCGCTGCTGCATTGTACGGTAATGCTGCCGCTGCCGGAGTTGTATTAATTACTACAAAGAAAGGCTCGGTAGACAAGACATCTGTAACCGTTTCCAATAATACCACTTTCTCCAAAGTAGCCATGATGCCTGAAATGCAGAGCAAATATGGAAACGTTGCGGGAAATTTGGATAGTTGGGGATCGATTGTAAACAGTGATTACGACCCGCGTGATTTCTTCCGTACAGGAAGTAATATAATCAATTCGATGTCTTTATCTACCGGTAATAAAAAGAATCAGGCTTATCTGTCTGCTTCTACCACCAATACGACAAATATTCTGCCTAACAGCGGATATAACCGTTATAATTTTACCGTACGCAACACAACCAGTTTTTTGAATGACAAAATGACCTTGGATGCCGGTGCGAGTTATATTCTTCAGAATGATAAAAACATGATGTCCCAGGGATATTACTATAATCCTCTGCCCGGACTTTATCGCTTCCCTCGTTCCGAAAACTTTGAAGATGTGCGTATGTATGAGCGATATAATGAAGGTTTGGATATCATGGAACAATACTGGCCTTATGGGGGAACTTCAAGCGGTCTGGCAAATCCATACTGGATACAAAATCGCCAGATACGTGAGAATAAAAAGACCCGTTACATGGTCAACGCTTCTCTCAAGTATCAGATATTGGACTGGCTGGATGTAACAGGTCGTGTGAAGGTTGACAATTATGAAAACCGCAGGACATATAAGGCATATGCTTCTACCGGTAGCCTGGTTGCTGGTGACAGAGGTACTTATGCTGATTCTTGGGCACAATCAAAGAGTACATATGCGGATGCTATTGCTACAGTGAATAAGAATATCAATGATTGGTCGGTTAATGTGAACCTGGGCGTATCTTTAAACGACAATCGCTATGAATCTATGGGTTATGAAGGCGGTTTGAAGATTCTTAATTTCTTTGCCGTACATAATATCAACTTCGATGAAGCGTGGAAACCTAAACAGGACGGTTGGCATGATCAGACAAGAGCTATTTTTGCAAATGCTGAACTTGGGTGGAAATCAATGCTTTATCTGACTGTCACCGGTCGTAATGACTGGGATTCCAGATTGGCATTTTCTGACTATAAGTCATTCTTCTATCCCTCGGTAGGTCTTTCGGCTATTATTTCCAGCATGTTTGATGCGCCGGACTGGTTGTCATTCCTGAAGGTTCGCGGTTCATACACAGAGGTAGGTAACTCTTACGACCGTTTCATGACATCCATTACTTACCCATATGACGAAGCATCGCATAATTGGACCAGTACATCTATTTATCCGAACACTAAATTAAAACCGGAACGCACGAAATCATGGGAAATAGGTGTAGATGCCAAATTCCTGAATGATATTAGCTTCAACTTGACTTATTATCGTTCCAATACTTACAATCAGACATTCTATGCCAGTTTGTCCGAATCTTCCGGATATTCTAAAATTCCTATCCAAAGTGGAAATATAATGAACGAAGGTATCGAAATGGCTTTGGGCTACGATAAGAAATGGGGAGATTTCTCTTTCTCCACTAACTATACATTGACTTGGAACCGTAATAAAATCAAGCAACTAGCCGATGGTGTCTATAACTATGCTACGGGGGAACCGATAGAAATGCCGGAACTTGAAATGATGACTTATGGAAAGACGGATGCTCACTTGGTTCTGCGTGTAGGTGGTTCGATGGGAGATGTATACGGACAGAAAGTGCTGAAACGTGACTTGAACGGATACATCCTCAATGAAGATGGAGTAGGTCTTTCCTTGGAAAATAAAGAAACTCATTTGGGTTCTATTCTGCCTAAGATGAATATGGGATGGAATTTAGGATTCGGATATAAAGGTGTCAACCTGGGTATGACATTTACCGGTCGTTTTGGCGGCATTGTAATAAGTGAAACACAGTCAATTCTTGACGCTGCCGGCGTATCAAAGGTTAGTGCTGATGTACGCGATGCAGGTGGTGTGGTTATTAATCAGGCAAAGGTAGATGCACGCTCTTATTTTCAGACTATCCAGGGGGCTTCCATTTATCATACCTATAGTGCTACTAACGTGCGTTTAGGAGAATTGAGCCTGAGCTATACATTGCCGAAGAAATGGTTTGCCAATAGCATGGGCATGACTGTCGGCCTTGTAGGAAAGAACCTGTGGATGATTTATTGTAAAGCTCCTTTCGATCCGGAAATAACGACTTCTGCATCTTCCAATTTTTATCAGGGATTCGATTCATATATGCTCCCGAGTACGAGAAACTTTGGATTTAATGTCAAATTTCAGTTTTAAATAATAAATAGGTATGAATAAAATAATAAGAAATATTGGTGCAGGTGTAGCTATGTGTCTGATGATGGTAGGATGTACTACTAATTTTGAGGAATACAATACCAATCCGTACCAACCGGGGAAAGTTCCCGCCAACAGCTTGCTGTCGACTATGTTTAAGGTCTATGCATCTCCTCAACAAAACGACTGCCAGGCTATAAACTGTATGTGGGCTTGTTTTAGCGGGCAGATTACTGCGCCTTACGATTGGGGTAAAGGCAGAAATCTTTTTGCTTATTATAATGCGATGGAAGACCATAACCGTGCTTCATGGGGAACTATTTATGGTCAGATTTATCCGAATTTCTTTCGGATTGAAGAAGCCACGGAGAAGAAAGGCGTTATTTATGCCATGGCACAGTTGACGCGTATTTATGCCATGCAACTGATGGCTTCCTTGCAAGGTCCTATCCCATATTCTAAAGTGACATCAGGCGATATAAAATCTCTTTATGATGATGAACCGACTGCCTGGCGTGCAATGTTTGATGACTTGGATAATGTGATTACCATATTGAAATCAGCTGCAGAATTAGGTATTAATCAGGATTTGGCAACAGTCGACCAGTTCTATGGCGGTGATTGCGCAAAGTGGGTGAAGTTTGCTAATACATTGAAACTGCGGATGGCTATCCGTGTATCGGGAGTAGCGGATTATGCTCAGAGTAAGGCGGAAGAAGCAGTGCTTGGCGGTGTATTGGAGTCTACGTCTGAAAGTGCGTATGACACGACTCACAGCGGCATCGGTGTAAATGGATATTCCATTGTCAGCGGATGGGGCGAGTTGAGAGCTAATGCTTGTATTGTTTCTTATATGAACGGATACAAAGATCCACGTCGAAGTGCTTATTTTACTCAACCGACAGGTGGCTTGTCAGGAGAATATGTAGGAGTCCGTTCCGGTTCCACAGAAATTCCGGTTCCCTCTAATTATAGTATTTATAGCAATCTTATGATAACGACCGGCAGGTCTTTACCGCAACCGGTGATGTATGCTGCCGAAGCTGCTTTCTTACGTGCTGAGGGTGAGCTGAAAGGTTGGGATATGAAGGGTGACGCGGAGACTTTCTATAAACAGGGAGTCCGGTTATCATTTGCTGAATTTAATGTGTCGGGAGCAGATGAGTATTTGGCGGACAATACTTCTGTTCCGGGCAATTATACAGATAGCTCGCATCCTGCGGATAATTACACTAACCAGTCTTCAATTACTATCCAATGGGATGAAGGAGCCAGTGATGCAGAGAAACTGGAAAGAGTTCTTACTCAGAAGTGGATTGCCTGCTATCCCGACCCGATGAACGGATGGGCGGATTACCGTCGTACAGGGTATCCGAGAATTTTTCCGGCAACCAGTTCTGCAAATGCGGATTGTACTGTTGAACGTGGGCAACGCCGTATTCGTTTTGCCGATACTGAATACAATACGAATAAGGAAAATGTGGAAGCTGCTGTACGCATGCTTAATGGTGGAAAAGATTCTAATGGTACCGATCTCTGGTGGGCTTTGAAGAGTAATGGTAGTTATTAACAGCTAAAATTTAAAAGATTACGATATGAAGAAAATACTATATGTCATATTTGCGGCAATGGGTGCATTGATGTTTATTCAGTGCAGCGATTGGACTGAAATGGAACCTAAGTTCACTGAACCGGTGAATATCAATGGTGACGACTATTACAAGGCACTGAGAGAATACAAAAAGTCGAAACATCCTATTTGTTTCGGCTGGTATAGTGATTGGACTGGTGTCGGTACGAATATGAACAATCAGTTGAGGGGTATTCCCGATTCAATGGACATTGTTTCTTTGTGGGGTAGCGCTTTCAATTTGACGGAAGCGCAAAAAAGCGATTTGCAGGAAGTCAGAGAGAAAAAAGGCACCCGTATACTGTATTGCCAGCATATCACTAATATCGGTAGAAGCATGACACCGGCGTCTGTGGAAGAAGAGTATATAGTGGATGGTGTACAATACGAATCATATGACGAGGCTATGGCTGCATACTGGGGATGGTATGGAAATCAGGGCGATACTTCTGCAGAAGGTATCGAAAAGGCTATCCGCAAATATGCGCAAGTGATTGTTGATTCTATTAACAAGTATGATTATGACGGCTTTGATATTGATTATGAACCGAATTTTAGTTATGGAGGTAATATCAGTAGTTATTCGGACCGTATGCATATTTTATTGGATGAACTGTCGAAGTCATTCGGCCCAAAGTCAGGTACAGGACGTATCCTTATGGTTGACGGCGAGCCGCAAACTTTGAATGTAGAGTCAGGCAAGTTGTTGGATTATTATGTTGTTCAAGCTTATTATAATACAGGTGACGGCAATAAAGATATTTATAACTCACTTGATGAACGTTTTCAAAGGTTGTTGAACAAGTTCGGTTCAATAGAGGACGAAGCCACTATTCTCAGTAAAACCGTATGGTGCGAAGACTTTGAGAAACACAAAGGAGATGGTGGACCGGTATTTACCACACGTGATGGAATTGTGACATACTCATTGAAAGGAATGGCGATGTATTATCGTCCGGGAGTGGATGCCCGTATCGGTGGAGTGGGTGCTTATCGTTTTAACCTGTGTCGTCCGGTGAATGATTATTTCTTTATGCGTGAGGTTATTCAGGTAATGAATCCGGCTCAGCATTAATTGTATGAACATAATTAAGAAGAAAAAATGAAGATGATTAAATTTACCAAATATATAGTGATGGGAGCTATTCTAGCGTCGGTTGTAGGATGTGACGATGCTGATTTGAGCCCTATTGATAATGGATTGTATATACAGGAAGCCGCTCCTTCTGATAAGTTTGACCAGCAGATGGAAACGCAATTGGTGGATGAAGATGAAGTGACAAAAACGTTGACAGTCCGTTTGGTACGTGCCATTGACCAAGATGTGACCGTTACGCTGGATATTGACCAACAGTTGCTTGATGATTATAATCAGAAGAATGAGGCGGATTATCAGGTTCTTCCTCAAGAGTTTCGCAGTTTTGAGAAAACTGTAACAATTCCTGCCGGCAAGGTCTCAGCTCCGGTTATTAACCTTACTATAAAGCCGTATACTACCCCAAATGGTGAGGCTTATGCTATTCCGCTACGAATCATTTCCGTGGAGGGGCCGGTAGCAATGAAGGGAAACGCGAATCGTATGCTTTATCTGCTGACTTCCCCTAATAAGCAAAATTCAATCATACTGAAGAGAGGAAATAAGACGGCAACTACGTTTACCAGTGAGATTCCTGCTGACCAGTGGACCATAGAGTATTGGCTCAAAGTTGATAATACAACAGGAATGGCAACCGGCGACTGGGTTGGGCTAAGTAATAAATGGTTTAGAAACTATATTTATTGTGACGGATCTGCTCCTATTACTTTTAACGGAATATTACCTCGTTACTGGGCTGACGGGGTTGCACAAATCGCTCCGACTCTGCAATTCCATTTGGACAGCCCCGGATTTGACATGGATAGCAATGAATTTTGGTGGCCTGATACATGGTATCATATAGCATATACTTACGATGGAGAGAAGATTATCTTGTATAAGGATGGTGCAATGGATGTGGAGAAAGTTGATGCGAGAGATTATACATTCTCACGAATCACGCTTGCTGACGGTTCTTTTGGCTCTTATATGCAGGTAGAATTCGCCCAGATTCGTTTGTGGAAGAAGTGCTTGACTGCCGGTGCAATTCAGGATGCCATGTCACGTCAGATACCAAGTGATTCTGAGGGACTGATTGGTTATTGGAAGTGTGATGAAGGTACAGGTAATGTGTTAAAAGATAGCAGTCCTAATGGGAATCACATTACTCTTAATGGAACTCCTGCATGGAGTGAACAAAAGTTTAATTTTGCCCATCCTAATAAGTAAGGAAGAATAACAAAAGAAGAATAACATTTGTTTGTGATATTTGTGAGGTCATTTCAGCAATGAGATGACCTCACTTTTTATATAAAAAGGTATTCAGTCACATTTAATTTTCAAAAAAGAAGGAGAAATGTGCCTGAATACCTCTGTTTTTATTGTATGCCAATCTCGGCTATTCCCATCGGTTCTCCGTCATGTATCATCCGTGTTGCCTTCAATTGAACATAGCGGGCTTTGACTGGGGTAAAGTAGACAGATTGCAGGATCGGATTATTCTTTATATTAGAAAATTCGTCTTTCGCTACTATCTGATTGACAGCATTGCTATCCGTTCCGACAGATATTTCATATGCGGCGATTACACCTTTATTATATTCGCTTTGGTCGGGAAGGTAATGGAATGAAGTAATCGTACGTTCTTCACCTAAGTCAATCAATACTGTATTCCCATTGATGAAACAGGTCGTTTGGTCGTTCTTATCCATGCATTTTTGTGCTTCTTCTGCATCCACTCCACTAATAGTGAACGGGAAACTTTTCAGCTCTTCCGCTTTTGCAGTATATGAATCAGAAGTTTCTCCTGCGTAAAATGCTTCAATGTTATTGATACAAAGACAAGCACGTGAATCTGTGAAACGGACACGAATCTTGTCGGTCGTGATTGTTTCGAAACGGAGAAGACGTTTGTAACCGACGGTTGTTGTCTCTTCATTGAGTTTCACGGGAAGCCATTCACCTTCCTGGTTATATTCTACTACGAATGATTTGACACGCTGTCCGAGAGGAATGTATTCCTGCAACATCATACGGTTGATTTTCTCCGGTTGGGGCAAGTCGAATTCGATAGTGGCGGATGTTACTCCATCGTTGGTAGCCCAATAGGTATCGTAATCATTGTCTGTGACAGCTTTTGCAGAGAAAGCAGAACCTCGTTCGTCCGATGCTTTAGGAGAAAGACCAGCCAATAGGTTGTTTGCCAGTTGTTTTTGCACGTTCTTGTGAAAATTAACGGCGTTGGCAGAGTCTGTCGGATGAATCAATCCGTCATGGTTAACGGGGAAGTTCAGTAATAAGGTTGCGTTATGTCCTACGCTGCGGTAATACAAGTCGGTCAGGTCGTCCACTGTTTTCACACGGCCGTCTTCTTCGGGGTGATAGAACCATCCCGGACGGATAGAAACGTCACATTCGGCAGCTACCCACTGGTTACCGTCGGCATGACCGTATTGCAATTCGCGATAGTTAGGATAACCCGGATAGACCTCTCCGGCACGAAGGAAAGACCAGTTGGTCGCTCCGGCAAATCCTTTCTCATTGCCTACCCAACGACAACCCGGCCCACCATCGGAGAAGATAACCGCTTGTGGTTGCAGTTCGTCAATCATCTTGTAAGCTCTCGGATAATCATAATATGTTTTGCGGTCGATAGTACGGCTGTCTTTTGCACCGCCATACCAGCCATCGCCGCCATTAGCACCGTCGAACCAGATTTCAAAAACGTCACCGTAGTTGGTCAGTAGCTCATTGAGTTGTTTATAGAAATAGTCTACGTATTCGGGAGAACCATAATTGGCCTGATGCCTGTCCCACGGAGACAAGTAAACAGCGAATTTTATACCGTACTTTTTGCAGGCATCCGATAACTCACGGACGATGTCACCTTTTCCGTCTTTGTACGGTGTATTGCGAATGCAGTATTCAGTCAGTTGGGTAGGCCAAAGGCAGAAACCATCGTGATGTTTTGCTGTCAGGATAACCCCTTTCATTCCGGAATTCACAAAGGTTTGTACCCATTGTTCGCAATCCAGTTTGGTGGGGTTGAATGTCTTGGGATCGGAATCTCCGTATCCCCATTCCCGGTCGTTGAATGTGTTAAGTCCGAAGTGTACAAAAGCGTAGGTTTCCATCTTTTGCCATTCTACCTGTTTAGCTTCGGGGATGGGCAAGATAGCTTCCGGTGCTTTTGCCGGTTGGCAGGCACTTAGTAGAAGAACTCCTGCGCAGAAAATAAGAGAGTGTTTTTTCATGGGGGTGATAATTAATAAATTATTAAATAGATAAATTAATTTGCTAGAGTGTAATTCCGAATACAAAATAAACCTGCTCCTCGTATGGATTGGCTATCAGCTTTCCGAATATGGGCAAGGAGAAATTGGATGTTATTTTGATTTCTTTCGTTGCGGATAGTCCGACGTTGACTACATTGAATTTGTCGGAGTAGAAGCTCTCCCAAGGGGTAAATCCTGCCTCGATACTCAAATCTACTTCTTTCACACTGAACTGGTAACTCAGTTCACAATAACTCGACCAGGCGCGTTTCCCGTCTTCCCGATAGTCATTTCCGGCAAATGTAGTGTACCAGCTTACTGATAACGGGAATTTCTCGTTAAACATATATCCGGCCCCTACTTCAAAAGTATGTCCGGTGGAGTGTGAATTGTAATTGAAGTATTTGAAAGGTTCATCCTCTGTCTGGGTGAAATAGTTGTTGGCGTAAAGAGTCAGGTTTTTATAGGCATATTCTAATGAAAGGTCTATTTCATTATTCTTTTCACGAAACTCAGTAGAGCCCCATGCGTAAACGGTCAGTCCTTTCCAGTTGAGGCCGAGCGAAGGTTGCACACTTGCATTACCGCTGTCTATACCACGCCAGATATAGCTGCTGACAAAGTCCGCATTTACAAAAACTTCTTGTGCCTGTGCAAAGGCGGTGCAAAATAGGATGGCAATAAGTACAATATGTTTTTTCATTTTATCGGTTGTATCTTTTCATTTTTCAGGGGATAAAGATAATCAATATTATGGATAAATATTGGCAGGTAGGGTAAAAAAAGAAAACGGCTGCGTTGTGCGGCCGTTCCTTAATCAATTGTAAATCTTACTGGTTATTTAGAAAGTGACATCCATTTTCAGTACGAAAGTACGTGGGGCGGCAACTGCCATCGGGCGGTAGCTGTATTCCTTGTTGAACAGATTGTTTACCATAAACTGGAATGCCACTTCTTTGGTTGCTTTCACTCCGAAGCGGAAGTCAACAATGGCATAGGGCGTGTTGTGCTTGTCCCAGTAAGTAGCCAGTGTTTCTCCTTTTGAATAACCGAAGAGGATACCGCGTACATAGTCCATCAGGTCATTTTGCATTTTGGGACGCTCGTCCATCATCAGATAGTCTACTGCAAGGATTTTGCTCTTCCATGCTACGTTGGCACCTACGTTGATACGTTTCCATTGGAAATCTACCGTAGCTTTGAAACTATGTTTCGGGCGATATTTCAGATACTTTCCGGTGTTTGATTTCTCTTTCATTTGTAACGGGTCGGTATAAAGACCTTCTACGGCATTGCGTTCCTGATAATCTGCATCACGGGGTTCGGTGTATACATATCCTAAGTTATAGAACAGTTTCGTATTCTTATTAAAGTTATACACACCGTTTGTGGAGATTTCAACTCCGTAGATTTGCGCTTTCGATACGTTATGGAATTGGGCGCCGATACCAAAACCTTTGCCGTCCGACAACATTTGGATGGCATCGCCGATGCTGTTAATCATCGTATAATTGGCATTGTTGAACAGTCCGAACTGGAATTCAACCATGTCCTTATATTGCGTGTAGAATCCGGCAACGTCTATGAATCCCTGGAAGTTACCGATCTTGTATCCTTGTTTGAATCCTAATTCAGCGTTGAATCCTTTTTCCGGATTGATGTTCAGGTTCGGATAAACACCGACTCCACCAATATCCTTACGCAGATATTTCTCGTTGATGGACGGGTTGCGGTAACCTTGTCCGAAGCTTGCGCGGATAAAACTGTAATCAGCCAACTGATAGTTTAATCCGGCACGGAATACGGGACGGAACGGAACTTTGGTTCCGAATATCTTGGTTTCCGCTTCGCGGTGGTGATTGTTTACACGATAATATTCGGCGCGTACACCGGCAGATACGCTCAAGCGATCCCAAAAACGTTGGTCGTACTGGAAGAAAGCGGCGATGTTATCACTTTTGTACACTTCGTCCATAATGGCGGAATCATAGCGGATATGTTCGAAAGTAGCTCCGGTAGTGATTTGTGCGCCACAGTCCCATTTTTTGTTGAACTGGTAGTCGAGATAATAGTCGAAGTTCTTGTCAGTCTGAGTTTTCGGATTGTTGCGTGAAGGATTAATGACATTGGATAACCAGGGAACGAGGTCGCTCGGTAATTTCCCGTCCTGCACCAACTTGTCCAAATCACTAGGCAATCCATTATCCATAGCCCATGAGATAAGGTCGCAGTAATCGGCGGTTGTTGCGTTCGGGAAGATATTGCCCAATGAAGTAAATATCCCGTTCATGGCATCATCCAGATTTCCGTTGATAAGTCCTGAACCGATACCGACTAATGCTGGGTAGAGTGAACTGTAATCGCCACCTGCAATATTCTGTATGGTTTGGGCGTCTGTTCCCATATTGCCGAGAATATCGGTAATGGATGCTCCGTCAGTAGGGCGTACGATATTGTCGGCGCTATAATAGAAACGTCCTTTAATCTTATGTGACGTACCGTTTTCGGGATTCACGTAGTTGATGAACGGGTCGATATGAAAGTTATTTTCTTCACGTCCCATGTTGGTGAAAGGAGATGGCTTGTACACTTCTGTCGGTGAGCGCCAAATGAAGAAGTCACCATATTGGTTGGAAAGGAAATCTACATTGAAACCATAATTCAAGATTTTCATTCCCATATCCGGTTGGTGGTAAGTCAGGCTGCCACCCATGCGGAAACGCTTATTGTATCCTTGTTGACGGTATCCTTCGTCTGTGAAAAGATTGATACCGCCACTGACATCGAAATTACCGATACGGCGGGAGTGGGAGAGGTCGAATCCTTCATAAATCGGATTCCGTACACCGCTGAGAAGGCTTCCGCGCAAAATGGGTTTTACCGCATACTTGTCGTCTTTCCAAAAACTCTTGTCACTCCATTGATATTCATCATTTTCCGCATCTCCATATACACCGACATAGGCACTGAATCGTGTTTTCGGGGTCAATCCCGGACGTGCGGTACGAATATTGATGATACCGTTCAAAGCTGATGAACCATATAGTACGGAAGAAGCTCCTTTAATCACTTCCACTTGTTCTACGTTTTCCAAAGGAACGGTGTTCCAGTTTATTTCTCCTGTTTTAGGGTTCAGTGTACTCATGCCGTCTACCAAAATCTGGCTGCGTGCACCTACTCCGTAAGTCCATCCGCTACCACCACGCATGGAAGGCTGCTTGTCTACAATGTCTACACCGGGAAGTGTACGAAGGGTGGAAGAAATATCGGTTGGTGCCTGACGTGCAATATCTCCTGATTTGACAACGTCCATAGAAACGGTGACATCACTCAATTTCTGTTCGAAACGTCCGGCACTGACCACTACTTCTTCCAGTAGCTTAGTGCTTTCTTTCATGTAAACGTCCTTAGTGACTACTTCACGTTTGCCAATGACGATAGGCATCAGTACATCATCATAACCTACATAACTGAATACGAGGTCGACTCCACCTTCGGGAAGTTTGATTTCATATTCTCCGTTAATGTTGGATACTACTCCCTGATTGCCGTGAAGCTTATAGGTAACGGCAGCTCCCACCAATGGTTCATTGGTCTTGGCGTCATATATATGTCCTTTCAAGGTTTGGGCAAAGCTTGCTCCAAAGCCGGTGAGGCAGATAAGTAAAGTTAGTATATATAGTTTCTTCATTGTTTCTTATTTTTTAGATTGCTACTCTTGTCATTATTCATTGGTGTTGAGAATTAAATCTAATCCAATGTTAAATCTTTGGGATGCAGGCCAGTTTACTGCTATTTTATCTAACATTGGTTTAACTATTCCTTCTAGCGTTCCATAAAGTGTTTCAGATACAGAGTTAGCTAACATATCCATAATCATCGGAGTTAATTTAGGAAGAAGATTTAATAGAGGAAGCAATGTCTCTTTATCTACAAAAAGATAAGTATGCTCTTCCACTCTTTCTAAGTGCATAGGTATTCCATCTGTAATCCAAGATACAACTTGTCTGAAAGTATTATCGTCCATATCCGTAAGAAGTCTGATAAGAGTGTTATTCATGGAGCCATTTATCTTTATTAAAATGCTTTTTATTTGGATGGCATCTACCTTTTGGATAGCATCGTACAATGATGCTACTAGATTCTCATCTACTGTTTTGCCGTTATTTTTCATTATTTGTGTAATGATGGCGGGAAGATTGAGTTTTACCATGATTATATCTCCTTTTTTGCTCCAGTAAGCTAGATGTGTAGGTGATTGTTGAAATGTTCGTTCAGCTGTGACAAGGTCAATATCTGATTTATTAACAGTGCCACCTAATAATCTAAGGAGTAGTTGTAAATGTTTTGAAGTGATGATTTGCCATGTTGACATATTCCCCATTTCTTCCATAAATTCAGCAAGTGGTTTTCCCATTAATAAAATAGGGTCAGTTGAATATCCAACTATAATATTCCCATCTTCTTTTAGAGTTACGGAATTCAAAAGTTGAGGTAGAAAATAAGATAATACTCCACGGAGTAACGAATTATATCCATCTTCAGTTCCGGGAGCCATTTCAGTGTCTACATAAGCTGGGCCTGCTGTTATTTTGTAATCACTGCTATTGGCGACAGTCGGGAAAATATAATTATTTGCCCAAAGGTTGCTATCTCCCATTTTTACTTCAGTCAGGTGAATTTCCAACTTTCCTTTTTCTACATGTCCTTCATAATTGAAGGTGGCTTCGGTATCTGTGCTTGTTCCGTTACCTTTAAAAGTATAATAATCCGCATTTCCAATAAGTGGAATTGATGTCAGTCTCAATGCTTTCTCTCCTGGTATGATATCATAAAGAGTGATATTGGCAGTTTCTCCTTTTACTGTACTAAAGTCAACGGATTTACCTGTCATGTTTTCTCCATTATATGTTAGTGTCAGATTTGGGGTAGGATTAGAGAATTTATTTGAGTAATTTGCTGTAACATCTACCGGGTCGGGACCGGGATAACCTTCATCACAAGAAGTGATGAAAGGGACTGTAAGGCAGAGCAGGCTGCCGAATAAGAATATTGATATTTTTTTCATTGTTTCTTATTTTATATGACTGTTGTTATTGTGTGACGGGAACAAGGTCCAGACCTATGTTGACAGTTTCCATCAATTTCCATGGTTCACCAAGCATCATTGATAAATCAAGTTCTATTCCCCCGAGGTCAACTTTAATTCCGGAAACTACGTTGATAATCGGAGTAAATGTTTGATAATCAAGATATAGATATGTGTGTCCATCTTCTGTATGAGTAATATTCATCGGGATTCCGTCTTTGATACATGAAAATAATGCAGAGAATGTTGTTTCATCTGTATTAACAATGTACCCGAGTACTTGATTATTAATAATAGTATTAAGAATTCCCAGCAAATTTTTAAGGCGGATTGGATCTGTTTTGAAGATTGCCTCGGTAATACCGTTAATGAGACCGCTATCAACTTGTTGCTGACTATTTTTTATGACTTCGTTGATAATAGCGGGAATATTAAGTTTTAATAAAAACTTACCATTTACTTTACTCCAGTATGCCAATCCGGTTGGAGAAGGCAGATAAGTACGGCTGTTTACTAATTTCTGGATTTCTGGTCCGGCATTCTCTTGGCCAACTAAAGACATTATTTTTTCCATGTCAATAGGGTCAGAAGAATAATTAGCTATGATAGTACCATTATCTTCAATCTTAATGTCTTTGATTAATTGAGGAATAAGTATTTGAAGTATGTTTCCCCCTATGACTCCGATAACTGACATCATAACTGCACCATCTTCGAAACCTTCTTTCGGTATCATGTCCAAATAAGCGGCACCTTTAAATTTGTAATATAAAAATTCACCATCATTTTCGATCATTTCAAATGTTCCGAAACCATAGCTTTTAGCTAGTTCAGAAGAATTTGCCATTTTTACATCTACCGCTAATTTCATCGCTTTCGGCGTAATGCTACCACTATATTTTACCGTAGCTCCCCCCATTGTGATATTCGTTCCGCTGAAAGTGTAGTTGCCCTTTTCTTCATTCTCATAAAGTTTGATGCCATTGATAGGAGTACTAGTCTCTCCCGGAATCACATCATTCAGCGTCAACGTACCCGTCTCACTGTCTTCTGTCTTAAAGCTGACAGTTTTTCCAATTAATTTCTCTCCACTGTAGGTTAGGTCTAACGTATATGGCTTAATATACGAGCCATATTCCCGGCTGATTTCTCTCGGCCAAAATAGCTTGTCATTGTAAGTCTCTTCACATGATGTAAAGAAAAAAACGGCACAAGCCACCCAAAATAGTTTCTCTAAGTTTCTCATTTTGTTTCTTGCTTTTATTGCATATTTAATAAATCTTTGCAAAGTTCGGCTAACAATCCTTTATTAGCAAGGTCTATTTTTCTATAATGATGTTCTATTTTTAAGTATTTAGGCGTAAATGGTGAATAAAGTAGAAATATTAGTGTTCTATTTTTAATATGAATTGTTCTTCTTTTAAGAATAACCTTTTTGAAACAACTACATCCATAAGTAAATGGGAATGACTTCACAGCAATAACGGGAAAAGTAGGAGCCGGCATTCTTAAAATCTGACCGTACATAAAAATGGAACGTTTTATGCAGTTTCTTTGCTTTAAAATATGGCTTTCATATAGAGGATGGATAAAAATGCCCGTGAATTTGTATTAGAGAAATGAGAGAAGATATTCTTTTTGAGATAAATGATTCTTTTTGTGTCTGATTACTGGATGAACTAGAATAAATGGGTTGATTTTCTTTCTATATCTTGCTATTTGATATATGAATAATTAGCTGCTCTAAAGATGAAATAGCTTGAAAATACCCCTCATTTCGGTTAATAACCGCTTCCTCACCGAGTAATTGTAGGTTCGTCGGTGAGCAACGAAGTGTTCCACACCGAGGAGCAAAGTGTTTCTCGGTGAGCAACAACTGCTATTTAGTTGGAAAAAGCGGATATTTATCCTTTATTTATGCAGAAAAGGTAATATAATGTGCATATTATTGCAATGATTTATGCTGTTTTTCATCTATTAGCTTCGATAACTTCCCGTCATCGAATAGTGGAATCTTAAAAATGGGACAGAATTATTTATTACTGTAATAAAGTCTATTCACCGATAAGAATCCCCCGTTCATTGATTTTTTTTCCTTTTCTGCTTTCCCTGTCATACATTTGTTATAGCATTGTAACATCGAATAGTACAATTCCTATGAATATAAACGAAATAAATATGAACGAAATATTCAATGTAGCCCCTGTACTTTCCATTTTCTCGTCCATTTCTTTGGAAGAGATGAGTACCATCCGTTTAATGAATCGTACAGATACGAAATATATTGTTTCTCTGCCTGTCCTGATGGATGTATTATGGCGTGCAAGCCAGTATTATCGTGTACAGGAAGTAGAAGGGGAACGAAACATTGCCTATCATACTACCTATCTTGATACACCGGACTACGCCATGTACTTGGCTCATCAGAATGGAAGAGTGATACGTGAAAAGATACGTGTACGAACTTATGTTGCTTCCGGCCTGACATTCCTTGAAGTGAAAAATAAGAATAATAAAGGGCGCACGGATAAAAAACGTATCCGGGTACAAGGAGTAGATTCTTTACATGTAGATGGCGGAGAAGAATTTCTTCGTAATCACGCCTGGTATGAATTATCCGCCTTGGACTTTCTTTTAGAAAATCATTTCCATCGCATTACATTGGTGAATAAAGCCATGACAGAACGCCTGACCATTGATACAGGTGTACATTTCCATCATCTTCTTACGGGCATGGAAGCTAAACTCGACAACCTGGCAATAATAGAACTGAAACGCGACGGAAGAACCTGTTCACCTATCAGTGAAATCTTGCGCGAACTACATATACGCCCTTCGGGAATTAGTAAATACTGCATAGGAACCGTATTAACGGCAGGCGAGTTGAAATACAATCGCTTCAAACCCAAATTGAGACTCGCACAGAAAATTGCAAAGCGTAAGATAATGGATATATGATAAAGTAGGGGATATATAATAAGGTAATGAATATATAATATTAAAATTGAATAGTATGTTTGACGAATTGAGTGATATTACATTGATAGAAACACCATTGTTGGATAGTGCGGGCTTTATGGAATTGTTGTTACGGTTCTTCTTCAATTTATTGGTCGTATCCTGTATTATCCATCTGTTTTACTATCCTAAAAGCAAACGGCGCGATTATTATTTCACCTTTACTCTGATTAGTATCAGCATCTTCCTGATGATTTTCCTCTTGGGAAGTGTCAAATTGAAAATCGGCTTTGCACTCGGATTATTCGCCATTTTCGGAATAATACGTTACCGGACGGAGTCGATGCCTGTACGCGAGATGACCTATCTTTTTGTCATCATTGCCATCTCTGTGATAAATGCCCTTGCGGTAGCTATCAGTCATGCCGAATTGCTATGTACCAATCTGCTTTTCATAGTAAGCATATGGATTTGCGAGAGCAACAGATGGCTGAAACACATCTCATGTAAACTGATACAGTATGACAAGATAGAACTGATAAAACCCGAACGGGAATCGGATTTACTGCGCGACCTTCGCGAACGTACTGGTCTTGACGTACTTCGTGTGGAAGTCGGTCACATAGATTTTCTGCGTGACACTGCCATACTGAAAGTCTATTACGAACCTTTGAGAGACGAGGCAAATACGATAGATACCCTAACCCGCCTTCCTAAAGAAAATGAATGAGAAAATGAACGACCAGGAAAACAAAAAAAGACAAACCCGCTTCAAAAGAGCAGGCATGTATCTGACGGGCTGCCTGTTATTGCTATGCATGACGGAAAATGCCCGTGCCCAAAGTGATGATTTCGGCATATGGACCAGTGCGGAAGTGAAGAAAAAACTATTCCCCGGATTTGACGCTTCCTTGGAAGGCGAGTTCCGTACCAGGGACGGATTGCAGACAGTAGAGCGTTGGTCAGGTTCGGCAGGTGTTTCCTATAAAGTGTTCCGTTGGCTGAAAGCATCCGCCGGATATACCTTTATTAATTACTATCACCCGATGGAAACAACCAAAAAAGGAAACTACATCCCCGAATACTGGCAAGCCAAGCATCGCGTAAACTTGTCACTGACGGGGAAAGTAGACTGGCAACGTTTCACCTTTTCTCTTCGCGAGCGATGGCAGTACACCTATCGTCCCAGCCAATCTGTTGCAAAGTTTGACGGAGATGACGGAAGCGCGAAGAATGATGAATATATCAGCGGAAAGGGGAAAAATGTACTTCGTTCCCGTATTCAAATAGAATATAATATACGCAAGTGCGCCTTTACCCCATACACTTCGTTCGAACTTTCCCATTCGTTGAATGACAATGCGGCTTTTGAAAAGCTGCGGTGGACATTGGGGACAGAATGGAAACTCAGCAAAAAACACTCTCTCGATTTTTACTATCTGTATCAGAATAAAGCGGATGATGATGAGGCGAACGGACACGTGGTTGGTGCGGGATATTCGTTTAAGTTTTAATATATAAAGCGGAAAGTTATGAAAAAGAATGTGTTATTTTGGATGCCGGTACTGTTACTGCTGTTTGTAAACTGTACGACAGAGTCATTCGACTTCGGTGGGGAAGAAGGAATATTAGTAGAAGGTTCGGGAGGCGGAGGAAGCAGTCAGCCTAACCCGACAGTTCCTGAAGAATCGGGAGACTTACTGGGATTTGCCGTCGCTTTCGATGAAACAGATGAATCGACCTACGGAAGTATGTCGGAAACAGTTTCGGCGGATGAAGATGATTTTATAGAAAACTCTGAATTTACGTCCATAGTGACTATTACTTACAATGGAACGACTGCAACAGTAAACAATAACGTTTCCGGCATAGAAGTATCCGCTAATGGAGGACATGTTGTCGTAAACTCTACGGTCAGTAAAGTAGAATACGTGTTAAGTGGGACAACAACGAACGGCTCGTTCAAAGTATATAGCGAGAAAAAGTTCAAGTTATCATTGTCAGGAGTATCTATTCTTAACCCGACAGGTGCGGCCATAAACATACAATCTTCCAAACGTGTGTTTGTAGTATGCGCGGACGGAACAACGAATACCCTGGCAGACGGTTCTTCCTATACATCCGTCACCGAAGGTGAAGACATGAAAGCCTGCCTTTTCAGTGAAGGACAGCTTATCTTCAGCGGCAGCGGTTTGTTGACAGTCACCGGAAATTACAAACACGCCATCACGAGTGATGATTACGTACGTTTCCGTAGCGGATGCAATATCACAGTCGCTGCTGCCAAGAAAGACGGTATCCATACCAATGATGCCGTTATTATCGGTGGCGGAGTACTGAATATATCTTCCACCGAAGATGCCATCCAGTGCGAAGACGGCGGAATCACTATGACAGGCGGCTTTGTAAAAGTATCTACCACCGCCAACAAGGCACATGGACTGAAATCTTGCCTTGACATAATAATCAGCGGCGGTGCTATTCAGGCACAAGTAGCGGGAGCCGCTTCAAAAGGAATCTCCTGCGATGGCAATCTCACCTTTTCGGGCGGAAAGCTGACAGCGTTCACCTCGCAGACCGCACTTTATGAAGACAATGACTTAAGCTCGTGTGCCGGCATCAAATGTGACGGCAATATTCTTGTCACAGGCGGTGAAATAGCCCTCCAAAGTACAGGCGGAGCGGGCAAAGGAATAAACTGCGACGGTTCTGTCACCATCAATGACGGTACGGTGAAAGTCATTACTACCGGTACCCAGTGCGTATATAACAGACTCGATTCATCCGCAAAAGGAATCAAGGCGGACGGTGCCCTGACAATCAACGGTGGAACAGTCCTGGTGAAAGCCACCGGCGGCGAAGGTAGTGAAGGCATCGAAAGTAAAAGCGTGCTGACTGTCAATAACGGTATGATTGCCGCCCTTTGTTATGACGACTGCATGAATGCAAGTAACAGCATTGTCATTAACGGCGGTACTGTCTACTGTTACAGTTCCGGCAACGATGGCATCGACTCCAACGGCACTTTGACTATCACAGGCGGAGTAATCGTATCATCCGGCACTACTTCTCCCGAAGACGGATTCGATTGCGACCAAAACACCTTTAAGATAACCGGCGGCATCGTCTTGGGCATTGGTGGGGGAACGAGTACACCGACATCCAGCGTATGCACACAGCGCAGCGTTATCTATGGCGGTTCAGGCTCGAATGGCGAATACCTGAATATCCAGTCTGCCGACGGAACCAGTATTCTTACTTATCAGATTCCCCGCGCCTATTCGCAAATGACAGTCTTGTTTAGTAGTCCGAACCTCACATCAGGCGGAAGTTACATCATCTCGAAAGGCGGAACAGTATCCGGCGGCTCCGAATTCTTTGGCTTGTATACAGGAGCAACCTATTCCGGTGGCACACAGGCGGCAACTTTCACAGCCGGCTCGATGGTGACACAAGTCGGCAGCACTTCCGGCGGCGGTCAACCTGGCGGCGGTGGGGGACACGGTCCCGGCGGATGGGGATGGTAAACAGCAGTTTACCGTCGAAATCCGTCCTTTGGTCGATTCTATTTGTGATAAAATAGCGTCGGCCTTACCTTTGTCCTGCTAACTTGGAACAATGAAGCATGAAAAGACTGCGTAAACAACAGTTGTTGGAGCAGAGTATTTACGGAGCCATTTGGATCGTAATATTTCTTCTTCCGCTGATAGGCGGATACTTTGCCCTGAGCGGCGGACTCGAAAGAGAAGAAGTCCGCACGGTTATCCGTGACTCATGGTTGGGTATCCTTCCTTTCTTCGTACTTTTTTTACTGAACAATTACGGACTGGTTCCCTATTTTCTTTTTAAGAAAAAATACTGGCAATATACTGTTTCATTGTTTTTCCTGATAGTTGCCATGTGCTGGCTTGCTCCGTCTCCTTCCATGACACGCTTTCCGAAAGATTTCAGGCGCGACGGTTTACACCGCAACATGAAAGAGAATCCGAGAGACCAAATAATAAGGATGAGAGAGAAGAGCAGGGAGGAAGGCGAAGGGTACCGGGATGAGCCTAAACGTGAAAAGCCCCCTATGGGAATGGGAAAGCCTAAAGGCGGTCCCGATGCTTTTCCGAAGCCGGCCCCTTTCCCTTATCCGCCCTTTGGTATCCGTTATCTCATCCATTTTGCCATCGCCTTTCTGATGGTAGGGTTTAACATTGCCATCAAACTATTCTTCAAGTCCTTCCGTGACGAGGAAATGCTGAAGGAACTCGAACATCAACGCTTGCAGTCCGAACTGCAATATCTCAAATATCAAATCAACCCGCACTTCTTTATGAATACGCTCAATAATATTCATGCATTGGTGGACATCGACACGGGAAAAGCGAAAAGTACGATTGTGGAACTCTCCAAGCTGATGCGTTATGTACTCTATGAAGCAAGCAATAAAACCACGTTGCTATCACGTGAGGTACAGTTTCTTGAAAACTATATCGGCTTGATGAGCCTGCGCTATACCGACAAAGTATCTATCGGGATGCACTTCCCTGCCGAAGTGCCCGAAGTACAGATTCCCCCACTGCTCTTTATCTCTTTTGTAGAGAACGCCTTCAAGCATGGAGTCAGTTACCGGAACGAGTCTTTCATTCGCGTCCTCGTGCAGTTGGAAGAAGAAAACCGCCTGTCTTTCCGTTGTACGAACAGCAATAACGGTTCGGCAAACGAGCAGCACCACGGTATCGGGCTCGAGAATGTCCGTAAACGCCTGCGGCTTCTGTTCGGCAATGACTATACGCTCTCCATTACCAATGAAGAACAAATATTTGATGTATTACTTATCATACCTTTATTATAATGAAATGTTTAGCAATAGATGACGAACCGTTGGCACTGACGCAATTATCGGATTATATCTCCCGTGTCCCTTTTTTGTCTTTAGTGAAGTCCTGCCAGGATGCATTCGAAGCAATGAAGGTATTATCCGAAGAAGAAGTAGATTTGATATTCGTGGACATTAATATGCCCGATTTGAATGGACTGGACTTTATTCGCTCGTTGATTAGCCCGCCGCTTGTCATCTTTACCACCGCTTATTCCGAATATGCGGTAGAAGGCTTTAAACTGGATGCCGTAGACTATCTGCTGAAACCGTTCGAGTTTCAGGATTTACTGAAAGCGGCGGACAAAGCCCGGAAACAGTTTGAATACCGTTTGTTGGAACAACAGGGCGAATTGGGAAATGCTTCGCAGATAAAAGGAGACTCGCTGTTTGTGAAAAGCGACTATAAAGTCGTTCGTATCGACGTGAATAATATCCGCTATATTGAAGGCATGAGTGAATACGTACGTATCTTTGTGGAAGGAGAAGACAGGGCGATTATCACGCTTGCCAGTCTCCAGAAAATGGAAGAACGGCTTCCCACGCATTTCATGCGGGTTCACCGTTCTTATATTGTCAATCTTCGTAAGATTACCGAAGTTTCCCGTCTCCGTATTATCTTCGATAAGAATACCTACATTCCTGTCGGTGATAATTATAAGGAAAGATTTACGGAATACATCGGAAAACTGAGTCTGTCTTAATAAGCGCAGCTACACTTATTTAATTCCCAGTTTCTTGGCGATGTCCTTAGGAAGCGCATCTTTGTGTACCAGGATATTCATAGTCTTGTAGGCTACGAATGCTTTGGAAGCATACCAGATACCATCGTATTTGCCCGCTTTACCCCAAGAGTTCTTCACCATGAAGTATTCTTTTCCGTTTTGGTCTTTAGCGATACCGTAGATTA
>OGJZ01001231.1_pt1 | contig 25157 bp, 23 predicted proteins | sample 1572321 | NCBI WGS metagenome assembly OGJZ01 (sample SAMEA2582086, study PRJEB24529) | metagenome | biome: Human gut stool | place: China | collected 2011 | reverse complement strand
AGATCTACACTCTTTCCCTACACGACGCTCTTCCGATCTCCCTCTAGATAACCATTTTCAGAAGCGATCTGAGCGGTCCCTGACTTAACAGCTACATTCTGACCAGCCACTTGAATAACAGGCTCGCCACCGACATTCAGGGTTCCTTTGTAGGGGTCTGTTCCGACTTGAACCATATAATCCCGAGTGGTTTGAGCTGCTTTTTCTGAGACAGGATTTCCGATAATTTCCGTCGCAGTCTTACGAGCTGTATTGGTTTTAGGATCATGGATAGCATTGATAAACTTAGGCTCAACCATGACACCATCATTGGCAACGGACGAGAAGGCGCGCAGCATCTGCACCTGGGTCACACCAATCCCTTGACCGAAAGAACTCATGGCAATAGTTACATAGTTATCACCTGGCAAGGAGCCATAGGTTTCATTACCCATACCAAAACGAGTCGGCAGACCAAACTTAAACTTACTCAAGTAGTCTAGCCACTTGTCATTGCCCATCTTCTGCTCTAGAATAGTCATACCGACGTTACTGGAATAGGTAAATCCTTGGGCAAAGGTCAGGGTTTCCCCTTCTGAAATCCCCATGTTGACGTTCCAGTCTCGAATGGTCGCATCCATAACCTTGTACTCTCTACTGTCAAAAGTATCATGAGGATTAAAGCTGCCATTATCAATAGCTGAAGCCAGGGTCATAACCTTCATAGTAGATCCAGGCTCATACTGGCCTTGGTAAAGCATGGTGTTCCAGTTGCCCAGATTTTTCTCATTCAAGCCTTCCTTGGTATCTGCATTATAGGTCGGCCTTTGAGAAGTGGCTAGGATTTCACCGGTCTTGGCACTGACCAAGGTCGCATTGACAAACTTACCTTTGACTTTCTCCTGAAAGGCGTTCATCCGCGTTTCCAGATAGGTTTGCAAATCCGCTGACAGCGTTGTATAGACGTCCTTGCCGTCCTCTGCTTGTACAGAGACCTTTTCTGATCCAGGAACTACATTACCATTCCGGTCTTTTTCATAGGTCACAATCCCATTCTGACCAGCAAGAATCCTATCCAGTGCCTGCTCCATGCCAGAAGTCCCTTTCAGCGTCTTATTGCCTTCCTTATCCTCCTGCAGCTGGGCAAGACCGATAAACTGGGAGGCAAATACACCGTTATTATAACTGCGGTTAGGACTGGTAGTAAAGTCAATCCCTTCAATACCAGCAGCTTCAAAGGCTTCACGCATGGCATTCATATTACTGTAGGTGATGCCATTGCCCTGTGCTCCGAAGGAAACCTGCTTGAGATTTTTCTGCGACAGCTGGGTTTTGACGTAGTCCTTATCCAACTCTAGGTATTGATTGAAAATTTCTGCCACCTTATCATACTGGGATTCTTCCACATAGAGAATCTTGCCGGTAGCTGACTTGTAACTCTTGTCAATAATGGCATAGACATTATAAGTCGTTGCATCCTCAGCAATAGGAACACCATTTCGGTCGTAAATTGTTCCCCGACGGGCAGCGACTGTAACCGTCTTTTGATGGACAACTTCCGCTCCCTTTGATAGATTAACACCGAACTTCTGGTCTGTCCCGATAATAATGGCAAAATTAATCAAGAAAACGAAAAAGAGAAAGATAGCTAAGATGCTCATGCTCTTTCCCACTTGCCGCCGATTGTATTCCGGGGTTTGCCTATTTTTCAGGGCGTATTTTTTAATTCTTTCAAAAATTTTATTCTTCATCCGTTGAACTCACTGTTTTACGATTTCCCTTCTGGAGTTTCATATCCTGAGAGCTGGCTAACTGAGACAGTCTTTCATAGCGGGTCAGTTCATTGACTTCCTGCTTGATATCGGCCAGCTCTGTCTGCTCCGCTTCGATCTGCGTATTGACTTCTGTCAAATCCCGATCTACCTGCAATAGCTTGGTCTGCATAAAGACGATGCTGACTGCTAAAATAATGGCAGTCAAAACAATGGAGCCGTAAAAGGCTTTCTCAACTCGGGAAAATTTTCGCATCTGATCTTGAAGCGGGTTTGGTCTTTTTTCTGACATTTCTTCCTCACTTGTGTATCTTACGGGCCACGCGCAGCTTAGCGGAATGAGCCCGATTATTACTTTCTAACTCTTCTTTGCTTGGTAAAATTGGTTTGCGGCTGACCAGCTCCAGCTTAGGCTGCAGTTCATCTGGGATGAAGGGCAGGCCCTTGGGAACATCCACTGTTGACGCCTCCTTGAAAAGCTGCTTGGTCAGACGGTCTTCCAGCGAATGAAAAGTAATGACCGCAATCCGGCCGTCCGCCGCCAGCAGATCAATAGCTTGTTGAATAGACTCATCCGCAGCTCCCAACTCATCATTGACCTCAATCCGAATGGCCTGAAAAATCTGCTTGGCTGGATGACCTTTCTTCTTCAGCTCCTTAGCTGGCTTAGCCGACTTGATAATTTCAGCCAGTTCTGTCGTTGTTTCAATAGGCTTGACACTTCTAGCCTGCTCAATCTTACGAGCAATCTGTTTAGAAAACTTGTCTTCGCCGTATTTAAAAAAGATTCGTACTAAATCCTGATAGCTATAATGATTGACAACCTCAAAAGCTGTCAAGGCTGCCTCGCGGTTCATGCGCATATCCAAAGGCGCATCCTGTTTATAGGAAAAACCACGCTCACGCTGATCCAGCTGAGGGCTGGAAACGCCTAAGTCATAACAAATCCCATCAATTTCTTCTACACCGGCTTCTTGCAAACGGCTCTTGAGGTGGCGGAAATTGTCCTTGATAAAGGTCACCATCCCCCGCTCTACATAAGGAGCCAGGCGCTTTTTAGCATTGTCAATAGCTGTCTGGTCCTGATCAAAGGCATAAAGATGCCCCTCATCTCCGAGCTGGCTCAAAAGATATTCGCTGTGACCAGCACCCCCAAGGGTCGCATCGACATAGATGCCATCAGGCTTAACAGCCAGCTGGTCAACCGTTTCATGAAGAAGAACCGTAATGTGATGAAATTCGTTTGTCATATCTTACTTATTATATCACATTCAAAAGCAAAAAAAAATTTAAAAGAAAAAGTAAGCGGATGAAATCCTTTTTAAAATTTTTTGTCATATATACTTGACACTTTTTCCGAAAAGTATTATACTAACATAAAATAAAAGTCAAATATAACTGACAAATTTACTGAAAGTTATCAGTTATAGAATTAGAAAGGAAGGGTGTAATGAATCGTGTCAAAGAATTTCGAAAAGAAAAAAAGATGTCTCAGCTAGAGTTGGCCAAGTCTATCGGGGTATCGCGGCAAACTATCAATATGATCGAAAACAACAAATACAACCCCACCCTCGAGCTCTGTATCAATCTGGCTAGAGCGCTGGATACTGACCTCAACGCCCTCTTCTGGGAGCCCCAGCTGACAGATGAAGATTCAGAGGACTAAGAATTTTCCCCTGCAGCAACATTCATACCTAAAGAAAGGACACAAACATGAAAAAAGAAACATTCTCAGACAAGATGATTAAACGATTTTACGGCATTACTGGACCTTTGGACGAGCAAAAGCGCCAACAGGCTGAGCATCTAGGAAATATAGGCTTTATTTGGCTTTTCTTTATTCTGATTTTTGGCAATGCCATCGCCTTTCCCCTAGCCTTTCGCTGGCCCAAAATTATCGCTGTTGCCTATCCTATCCTGCTTGAAATCCTTATCCTCGGCTTCTGTGTCTATATAATCATCCAAGCACGGCGCAAAGGAATTGATAATCTAGAGCTAGGACTTCAAGATGAAAAAGAAGAAAAAGCTATGAAACATGCTGGCCTCAAAGCAGGCTTCTCTTATTGGCTGATCTTTTATCCTCTCTTCGGCATCATGATAGCTGTCATGGAAAAGAAAGATATCCTACAAGTTTTGCTTCAGCCTAAACTTATTATAACTGGATTAGCCGCAGGTCTTGGATTTGGACTGATTATGCATTTCATTGCCAAAGGAAAGATTCGTCAAGCACAAAAAAAGGAGGAAGAAGACCTATGAGACTCAATCTCAAAGAAAAAATGGATCTAGGCATTCTGTCCCTCATTATTGCCATCGCTGCTTATTTCTTTTTCCGTATCACGGAGCCTTGGATTTTCTGGCTGGATGTAGCAATCATCGTTAGCTGCATCTATGTAGCCCTCCGCATTTTGAAAAAACGTAAACAAGAATAAAAGAATCCCTCGACAGGAACTTTCCAGCTTCCTAGCGAGGGATTTTTTTATATTTACTTAAGACTCTGGGTCATCCAGACTACGACCATGAAGCCCTTTCTCGCGCTGAACTTGACGCAGCTTCTCAGGCGTTACATCATTACCATCCTCATCAACAATCTTGATGCCTTCGATGTGATGGCGAACAGAACGACGGTAGCCTTCGATGTACTCTTCACGAAGCTTGGCTTGTTCCACTTTCTCCTCAGCAGTTAGGCCTTCCGTTTTTTTCTTTTTAGCCAGTTCGTTGATGCGTTCAATTTTTTTAGGATCCATGATTCTACCTCTCTTACCTGTTATTTCGTATTAATTTGATTAAACTGGGCCAGCTGTCCCGCCTTTGCTGTCAGAGATGCGAGGAGAGCTAGGCGGTTGCTACGCACAGCCTCATCTTCTGCCATGACCATGGTGTGGTCAAAGAAAGCGTCAATAACTGGACTGAGCGCAAAGAGTTGGTCCAAATTGGCAGCTAAGTCAGATGTCAGCTCTACTGCTTCAATGGCCGCAGCCAAGTCTTTTTCCTCTTGATTTTCAAAGAGTGCTGGATTGACAGCTGTCTGCCCTTGGGCTTTCTCAGCTAGATTGAAGACCCGCGACAGGCTTTCCACTGCCGACTTAAAGTTGTCTTCCTGAGCTTTTTCTGCTAGAAGCGCAGCTGTTTCTACCAAATCGCGTACAACGAAATGAGTGCTTTGAAGAACAGCTGTCACGATGTCTTTTGGAATGCTGCGATCCATCATCTTCTCAACACGGGCACGGAAGAAGTCTAACACGGCCTCTTGATTGTCATAGCTTAAGCTATCAAACTTGAGTCCGTAAAGTCGACCAAGAAGCTGAGCCAAGTCAATGTTCCAGCCAAACTTGTCCAAGATACGCACAACACCCTGAGTCGCACGGCGCAGTGCATACGGGTCATTAGAACCGCTTGGAATCAAGCCAACTGAGAAGAAGGACAGAATGGTATCCAGCTTATCAGCCAGAGCCAAGACCGCACCGACCTTAGTATCAGGCAATTCACCATCGGCTGAAGTCGGCATATAGTGCTCCCGAATAGCAGCCGCCACCGCAGCATTCTCACCAGCCAGAAGAGCATACTTTTCACCCATGATACCTTGAAGCTCATCAAATTCCCCAACCATGCCAGTCAGCAAATCAAACTTATAAATAGCCGCCGCACGAGCCAAGTCAGCTGTCTCATCAGCATCCAATCCTGCCTCTTGTGCCAAGAGAGCAGCAATCTTGCCAGTCCGCTCCATGTGCTCTGCCAGAGAGCCAATCTTTTCGTGGAAGGTCACATTGCTCAGCTTTTCAACCAAGTCAGCAATAGCCAGCTTTTGGTCTTCCCGCCAGAAGAATTCCCCATCTTCCAGACGAGCCACCAAGACTTTCTCATTTCCCTTGATGACATTTTCCAGATGCTCTGCATTTCCGTTGCGGACAGAGATGAAGTGCGGCAAAAGTTTGCCTTCAGCATCGCGCACAACAAAATAACGCTGGTGCTCTTTCATGGAAGTTACCAAGACTTCCTCAGGCACCTCTAAATATTTGGCATCAAAATTACCCAAGAAAGCAGTTGGATATTCTACCAGATTCAACACTTCATTGAGCAAGTCTTCGTCAATCTCGATAGAAACTCCGTGCTCCTCTTCAAGTGCTCGAATCTGCTCGACAATCATATCTCCCCGCTCAAGAGGACTGGCAATGACAAACTGAGCCCGTAGGTCGTCTTCATAAGAATCTGCTGAAGCAATCTCCGTTTCTTGACCCAAGAAGCGGTGTCCTCGGCTAGTACGGCCGCTCTTGATATCCAAGAAATCCAAGTCAAAGGCCTGCTCATCTAAGAGTACAGTCAAGGTGTGGACCGGACGGATGTATTCAAAGGTGTTGTTGGCCCAGTGCATGCTGACAGGGAAGGTCAGGGCTTGCAGAACTTCTGTCACTGCTGGGATGATCTCTTCTACAGGGCGACCGACCTCTTCCTTGGTCACATAGACATATTCTTCCCCCTTGATTTCGCGGAAAGTAATGTCCTCAACCGTCAAGCCCTTGCCACGGACAAAGCCTTCTGCAGCCTTGGTAAAGTTGCCGTCTGCGTCCAGAGCAATTTTCTTAGAAGGGCCTTTGAAATCTTCGGTCAAGTCGGACTGCTTGTCCGCCAATCCAACCACGCGCACCGCCAAACGACGAGGCGTTGAGAACATTTCAATTTTCTCAAAAGTCAGACGATGGTCTGTCAGGAAGGCTCCCATCTTGTCGCGCAGCTGCTTCATGCTCGGTGTCACGACATAGGCTGGCATTTCCTCCAAGCCTAATTCAACTAATAAATTTTTTACCATGATTATTCTCCCTCCTCTGCCAAGAGTTTCTCGCGAGTCTCAGCATCCAAAAGTGGATAGCCTAGACGCTTGCGCTCAGCCACAAAGGTCTTGGCCACGACACGCGCCAGATTACGAATACGAGCGATATAACCAGCCCGCTCAGTCACAGATACAGCGCCACGCGCATCCAAGAGGTTAAAGGTATGCGAGCATTTAAGAACATAGTCATAGGCTGGGTGTACCAGATGCTCATCCAGACAGCGCTTAGCTTCTGCTTCAAACCTCTCAAAATTCCCCAAGAGCAAGTCTTGGTCGCTGACCTCAAAGCTGTATTTAGAATGCTCATACTCAGGATGAGTGAAAATTTCACCATACTTAACTCCATCAGCCCACTCAATGTCGTAGACTGAGTCCACTTCTTGAATATAAGAAGCCAGACGCTCCAGACCATAAGTCACCTCAGCTGTCACCGGTTGAGTTGGCAGACCTCCGACCTGCTGGAAGTAAGTGAACTGAGTGATTTCCATACCATCCAGCCAAACTTCCCAGCCCAGACCAGCTGATCCAGTTGACGGATTTTCCCAGTTATCTTCGACAAAGCGGATGTCGTGCTCCAGCGGATTGATGCCCAAGAGCTCCAAAGACTGCAAGTACAGTTCTTGGATATTGCTTGGAGACGGCTTCATAACCACCTGAAATTGGTGGTGCTGGTAAAGACGGTTAGGGTTTTCCCCATATCGTCCATCTGCTGGGCGACGAGACGGCTCGACATAGGCCGCATTCCAAGGCTCAGGACCAATAGCTCGCAGGAAGGTATAAGGACTCATGGTTCCCGCACCTTTCTCATTATCATAAGCCTGCATAAGCATACAACCCTGATCATTCCAGAATTGCTGTAAAGTCAAAATTATTTCCTGAAAGGTAAGTTTCTTGGACATTAGTTACTCCTTTATTTTTTCATTTTAGCTCAGGGACCATCTTTTGCTCCGTTTGAACAAACAAAAGAACCACATCCGACAGTCCTAGGCTATTGCGACCTAGGGGCGTCAAAAACGCGGTTCCACCCTAATTTATTACTTCATTACGTTTAAAAATATTAACCGAAAGCGCCATCTGCTCTGCTTCCCTATCTGGCTCACACTATCCCAGACTCGCTAAAAAGTAGACAAAGTGATTTCTCTCTAAAAAAGATTATAGCAGAAATCCTAACTATTGTAAAACACTTATGTGCCTGTCATAAAAGAAATCCCTCAAGTCTAAACCTAAGGGATTCTAATTCTAAAGTAAGTTTGAAACTTTTAAGCTTGTCTTGGTTTTCTCGGCTTCACAACTCTTGGTTTTCTACCATCAAGTTTTCTCCTAGCCACCTTCAAATTCGCAATAGCTTCCTTAACTTCTGCTTGGCTAGCTCCCGGATCGTCCAGAACTGCCTTAGCTTGAGCGTACGCTTCTAAATATGCTGCTTTAACATTCTCGCTAGCATAGATAAACTTATTGCTGATTGCTTGATAGTGCATGTCGTATTCTACTATTTTTTGTAAATCAGTAAAGTTCGTTGGCTTACCATCTAATTTTTTCTCAGCTGTCGCCAATTTAGCCAGTGCCGTATCGATTTGCTCCTGGGTCACCTTCTCTTGGAGTAAAAGAAGAGTAACTTCTTGGAAGGCTTGGTCATAGGCACGGCGGTTTCTATCCTTAGCATTGGCATAAGCACCTGTCTTCGTTGTTGCAGCATAAGCTTCTACTGCCGCTTTAACAGCTGCCACATCAGATTCTTTACCGTCAAGATCAGTTGTTGCAGCTTGCAATTTAGCAACAACAGCATCCACTTCTGCCTGAGTCAATTTACCAGCTAAAGCATCTTTAGCAGATTGATAGGCTTGATCATAAGCCAAACGTTTTGCGGTAGAGGCATTGTAATATTGAACTGTCGTTACTAGATTTGATTGCTGATTAACTGCAGCCATAAGAAGGGTTTTAACAACAACTCCTAGTTTAAGAAGATTGTTCTTACCTTCAAGAACTTCAACAGTTGGATCTGTTTCCACAAGCTCATAACCAGTTGGGAGATTTACAAAGACAGAGTAGAATCCTGCCCCTACTGATCGTCCAAAGGAATTCTTACCAAATTTAGCAGCAGGCAAAGTATATACATCGCCATTGTTGTTCTTCAGAAGCACTTGAGTATTCTTTGGTACAGCCTGATCAAAAGTAACACTGACTGGCGCAAAGACAACTTCCTTAACAAGGAACTCGATGGTCTTGAAACTATCTTGTGCTGTCAATTCAAATTCCTGGGTCTTAGCCCCGTAGAACCTGATTTCATCTCTATCATAGGTGAAGACTTCCACTGTATAACGACCGAACGGCAAGAAGTTGATATCTTTTCCTTTGTCCAAATCAACATATTTTCCTTTGTCGTCCTTGATTCGATAGACAAAGGTCGTGTCGACATCTTTATGTGTGGTTGCATCCACCATGGAAACGCGGATCCGGCCTGAATTTTCAGAGCTAACAAATTCAGACAAGGCAAGAACATCTTTGTTGCCTGCATAATCTTCTACCGCATAGAAAATCTGGGACTTGTCCACTCCTTCTGGCAAGGTGTAAGTACCATCTTCATTGGCTGAAAGATAAACTCTATGCTCGTATTCCCGTTCTTTCCCATGGGAATCCACGTCTTTATAAGTGATGGAGCCGTCTTCGTCTGCCTTCAAATAGAAGACTTGTTCGCGCAGGATACCACCGTTTCCGACATCATTTGGCTTACGGACTGTTAAAGTCTCAACACCGTCTTTATTCGTGATATAACCTGAAGTAATCTGAGGTTTTTGGGTATCAATTTGAAGATCGAAGCTTACGGTTTGTTCTTCTGCACCAGGCACGTCAGGTGTGTAGCGAACGACATAGGTATAGCGACCATCTTCTAACAGGTTGCCCTTGCTATCGCGACCATCCCAAACAGTATTTGTCAAAAGATAAGACTTCGGTTTTCTCGCATCACCACTATAGAAATTCTTACGACCATCCCAAGCCTTGCTACTTTGCCAGATTGGGAAGCGGTAGTCAGTATCATCTGTCGTATACACACTAGCTGTCAGATTGTTCACATTCCGGTAGAAGACAGAGCGGTACTGGATTACATCTTTATTGCCATCGCCATTTGGTGAGAAGGCTAAGCGAATATTGCCATCAGCATCCAGCTGTAAGATATGTTTCCCATCAGCATTTTCTGCTGTTCCTAAGACAACTGAACTGCGGTCTACAGTTTTTCCAGTTGAATAAAGGGTATCTTTAGACGTTGTTACAAGGCTCGTCACATTGCTTTTAGAATCAATACTTTTATCCTCTGGCACCTGATAATAGAAGCCTGATTTGCCATCGCGAACTAATTTATAAATTGGTTTTTCAGCAGCTGGCAGATTTTGGAATTGACCACGGAAGCCCATAAATGGAAGGCTCACTACATCACCATCATCTGCTGGATCAACAAAGCGAACAAAACCTTCCAAGAAGTAGCCGTTTGGCATTAACTTGGTCAGCTCTTCCGCAAATTTAGCCACATTAACCTTTACAGTTACAGTTTGACTACTATGAGCCTTGACCGTAACTTCAGGCCAGACTGTCTCAGTCAATTTACGAGGTGTCAGATCAAATTGACCATCCTTAACAGTATCCGTATTGGTATTGACAATCATTTTCAGGGTTCGGTCAGTATCAGTAATATTATGAACCGTCACGTCAAATGTAAAGCTATCTTCGACATTGCCTAAGGATACGCTTGGGTATTGGTTTTCCCCAGTAACATAAAGTCCAGTAGACACTGCGGCAGCTGTATCAACGATTCCTGCACCTTGCTGACGAGGAGAGGTATAAGCGCCTGTTTCTTTATCAATATGCAATTTCGCTGTAGACATGATCAAAGCCTTGACCAATTCAGAATTCTGAGCTGGAGTTAGGTCTGGATAATGCTTGAGCAGGTATTCTTTCACCAAGGCCGCAACACCAGCCACATGAGGAGAGGCCATACTGGTTCCGTTCATACTACCATAGGGATTGTCATTTAGTGAAGAATAAATAGATCCACCTGGAGCTGACACATCTGGCTTCAGCTGCCCATCGGTTGTAACACCCCAGCTAGAGAAGTCAGATAGTTCTTTAGCTGTTGGATTTGGACGATTATCTTTCAATCCGTTGAAGGCAATCTTATAATTACCAGCAGCCAAGGCTTCACCATACTGTTTGCTGATAAAGGCTGATGGAGCTGATTCTGAATCCTTATCCAAGGCCATCTGGATATTAGCCCCTTCAACATTATTGTAAATGAGGGCACCAGCTGCACCATGTTGGATCGCATTTTTAATCTTCTCAGAGAACGTAATTGAACCACGCTGAATAAGGGCCAACTTACCTGTCAAATCTAGGCCATTAAAATCTTCTTCACGACCTTGACCAGCATTGACATACTCATATTCCTTGCCCTTTTCAAAATCAGCCTTGCTATCTGCTTTGGCAAATGTGAATTTTCCGTTGCTTAATTTAGCATTGTCTTCCAGACCACGAACTTCCATGACTTCCTCAGTCACTACCGTATTATCAACAGAGGCAACAGAAATAGCTCCTTCTGCAGTTGAAGGATTTCCGACTAAACCATAATCTGGATTTTCAGCCAGAGGTTTGGAATGGCCACTTCCGAAAGTATTTTCATTACCAGCCGCAATTACGACACTGACTCCTTTAGCTCGAGCTCGTTCAATCGCTGCAGAGAGACTAGGACTCATGTTTACGACTGATCCTGTTGCTGAACCCAAACTCATATTAATGGAATCTGCCCCCAAGGCTACCGCATCTTCGATGGCCTTGATATAAATGGCGTCGCTCGTAGTTTTTTGACGCATGAACATCACTTGGGCTTCAGGAGCAACCCCATAGATGTATTCCCCATTGCTATCCTTCTTGTCTGGATTTCCAGCCGTGATACCAGTAACGTGCATACCGTGAGAATAGCTATCTTTTTCCTTGATGCTATCATCGCCATCAATATAGTTATAGGCATAGACAACCTTGCTGTTATACCATTTACCATAATCAATTCCGGCCTTCTTCTTTGCTTCTTCAAGAGCAGCTTCCGTTTGGTATTTGGCCTTTGAAGGATCTGAAATACGCAAGACTTCATGGTGGACGTCTAAACCAGAGTCGATAACAGCAACCAAGCGACCTTCCCCTTTATAACCTTGAGACCAAGTTTGAGGAACCTTGATGATTTCATTACTACTGATGCTAGTTGGTTGCTCGTCCTTGCTAGCTTTAGCTTCTTCCGCAGAAGTCGCAGTAGCAACTGGCTGACCTGTATTTTCTGACGCTACAGCTTCTGTAGACGCTGGCTTGCTTTCAGGATTTTCAGCCCTAACCTCCTGCTTATCATCTTTCTTCGCAGATGAAGGATTTGTCACCTCTGCTGTCGAAACAGCCTGTTTTGGCTCTGTAGCTACTTCCTTTTCGCTAGCTACTTGCTTTTCTTCCTTAGTTTCTCCTGCTGATGGAGCTTGAGCATTTGCTGGCTCTGAACTTGAGGATTTGTCTACTTCTTCAGAAGCTTGCGACTTGTCCTCTTTTACCGTCGCCTTATCCGCAGAAAGAGACTCCTGCTCTGACGGATCAGCTGTTGTAACTAGGCTTGACTGCTGACTCGCTTCTGCTGTACTGACGCCTGTCTGTTCGTCCGCATTAGCTTGGCCAGAGCCAAAAATCAAAGCAGTTCCCAACAAAGCCGAAGCCAAACCAAATTTGAACTTCCGAAGTGAAAAACGTTGTTGTCTTTTCATACAAAACTCCTCAATATTTTTTAACTCATATTATAATAAAAATTGTCTGAAAATTCATACTTTGTTATAAAATGTAACTAAAATGTAATATTACCGAATGTTTTTCTACTAAATACCTATTTTATAAAGTTTGATGAGTCAATTTGTTTGAAATATAGAACAAAATTAGAATAACATACGGTTTTTACTAACTATGTCGTAAAAAATAGTCCTCCTAGCAATATAGCAGGGAATTACTCTTTGCTGAAAACGCTTGCCGACGCAAAAACTTTATGATGTGATTAACATATTAATAATAATAATTAAACAGGAGGAACTACTTATGAAAGCAGTTGTTGTTAATCCAGAAAGCACTGGTGTAGAAATTATCCAAAACAAAGAACTCCGTCCGCTTGAAAAAGGTGAAGCTCTTGTATAAATTGAATACTGTGGTGTTTGCCACACTGACTTGCACGTTGCACATGGTGACTTCGGTAAGGTCCCTGGTCGTATCCTTGGTCACGAAGGGATTGGTATTGTCAAAGAATTGGCTCCTGATGTGAAGAGCTTAAAAGTCGGTGACCGCGTCAGTGTCGCTTGGTTCTTTGAAGGTTGTGGCACATGTGAATACTGTACTACAGGACGTGAAACTCTTTGCCGTACAGTAAAAAATGCTGGTTATTCTGTTGACGGTGGTATGGCTGAACAATGTATCGTAACAGCTGACTATGCTGTCAAAGTTCCTGAAGGTCTTGATCCTGCACAAGCTTCTTCTATCACTTGTGCTGGTGTAACTACTTACAAAGCCATCAAAGAAGCTCAGCTCCAACCAGGCCAATGGATCGTCCTTTATGGTGCAGGTGGTTTGGGTAACCTAGCTGTTCAATATGCCAAGAAAGTCTTTAATGCCCATGTTGTCGCTGTTGATATCAACAATGACAAACTTGCCTTAGCAAAAGAAGTTGGTGCTGATATTGTCATCAATGGACGTGAAGTTGATGATGTTCCTGGTCTCATCAAAGAAAAGACAAACGGCGGAGCTCATTCTGCTGTCGTAACAGCCGTTTCTAAAGTGGCCTTCAACCAAGCCGTTGATTCTGTACGTGCAGGTGGTCGTGTAGTAGACGTTGGTTTGCCATCTGAAATGATGGATCTCAGCATTGTCAAGACTGTTCTAGACGGTATCCAAGTCATCGGTTCTCTTGTAGGTACTCGTAAAGACTTAGAAGAAGCCTTCCAATTTGGTGCTGAAGGCTTAGTTATTCCAGTCGTTGAAAAACGCCCTGTTGAAGATGCCATAGATGTCTTTGATGAAATGGAAGCTGGTACTATCCAAGGACGTATGGTACTTGACTTCACTCACTAAGCTCTCTTTCTATGAAACAAAAAACGGACTACTCTATGGTTAGTTCGTTTTTTTATTGATTCTTTTACGGTATAGGGTTCTTAAGGTTTGTTGCAAAAAAGATCTCACTATTTATGAAGAAGACAGATCTATCACCCTGTTTATAAAATAGCGTGCAACAAGCTCTTTTTCATCACTCTATAACTGAAATACATCATAAGACTAAAGCAGAAGACCTAGGGAATAATCCTTAGGTCTCATCTTTATGACTTAAAAAATACGAAGAAGAATTTTGCATCGCAAACCTTTCGCACCGTTACTCCAGATCTATCCCCTTCTCACGGAGATTATCTAAGCACTCCTCATGGTAGGCGTCATCATGCTCACTATAGATAGGTTTGCCTAGCTTCTCTTCAGGCAAGTCCTCATAAGGAGGGCAGCTCTTACCACGATAGTCCTTGTCCAGCCATTCTGGGCCGACCCGATAACCACGACTAGCCATTTCCTCCATAATCAAAAGATGATAGACATAGAGACGATAGGGCGAGTGAGTAAAGGCATAGTCAACTGTCGCATGCCTTCTTCCCCAGCCATTACCACGTAGAGCGCAACACTCCCGATGTTGCCCCAAAAGTTGAGGACGGGGAAGTTGAGGAATCAATGCCTCATGCCAAAGTCTCATAGTAGTCTCCTTTCAGTAAAGTTAATTTTTGTAAGTAAGCATTTAGATAAAGGGCAATCAAATCTTCTTTACAGACCTCCCCTTTATATTCAGAAATTTGGCAAGCACGGTCAATCATGAGTTGAACCTGACTCAACTTCACCAGTCCATTCTTCAAGCATTGACGGATTTCTTGGTAAATATTGCCAGGATAGCTCAAAGTAAGATCCTTATTTTCCGCACAAAGTTGCTGACAAAATGCCCATTAGTCCTTACTATTCATAGCCGAAACTAACTCCCTTTAAAAAATGAGCGAATAAATAGTGTTTTTTGTAGCTCCTGATTTTTCTAATAAACCTTGATTTAGAAATCATCAAATACCTGAATAAGTCTCTACTAACAATTGAATCTTACGTAAAACTTCTTGCTTTTTTCGTTCACGTGCTCCCTGTCTACGAGAAGTTGGTGGAATAATCGAATCTAAATCAGTCCCACTGTTTTCAGCATAACCTCGTTGAATTGATTTGTCTATGAATAATTGATAATCAGCTACAAGTTTCTCAGAGTCAGCTAGGTCTTGAATCGCGATTCTTTTGCGCTCCTTGCCATATTCGTAGAAAGCATTGATAATCCCATCATGGTCTTTCAATTTTTGCAAATCGGTGTCATTGATAAATCCAATAACCAACTCTTCTTTGGCACGAATATCGATACTAGAACGAATCACACGACTAACTTCTGCTTTCATTACTTCTTTAGACTCAGAATTCTTCGATTTTTCAACAATCAATGCCAGAATATAGTCTAGGTTGATCTCATCTGTTTTTAAGAGTTCAATTTCAAATTCAACATCCGAAAGGTCAACATCCAAATCCTTAGTCTTTTCATAGTTTTTAAGGTTCAAAAATTCATCTCGAATTTCTACATAAGCACTCTTCAAATCTTGAAGATAACCTTCTGAGATAGGCTTGTCTAGCTCTTGGAATTCATCATAATTTCTGAGAACATTATCAAGCTTCAGCAATTCACCAAATAGCTTAACAAACTCTTTTTTTTCATGTTCTGTTTCAATTTCTTGTGGATTCGGGAATTTCTCAAGAATTTCCTGACAGACTGCTGTATATCCTTTGACCTCGATACCAGTTACCTGATCCACAAAACCATCCATGTATTCACTAAAGCTTTTTTCTAAGATGATTTCAAGCTTATTTGTGTCTCCAAAAGTCTTAATAGCTTCTTGCGTAGCCTTTTCTAAATCACGGAAACAAACAATATTCCCAAAAGGTTTAACCTTGTTAAAAATCCGATTGGTTCTAGAAAAAGCCTGAATCAAGCCATGATAACGTAGGTTTTTATCGACAAAGAGAGTATTCATAGTCGGAGCATCAAATCCCGTCAAGAACATTCCCACTACAATCAGTAAATCCACTTCTTTAGACTTAACTCGTTTAGAAAGGTCACGATAGTAATTTTGAAACTCTTTCCCATCAGTTGAGAAGTTAGTCTTGAACATGTGATTATAGTCATCAATCGCTTTTTCCAGAAACTCTTTAGAAGATTGTGGCATGGCTGTATCTTGCGGTTCGAGCTCTTCATCTTGAATTTCCCCATAAGCTGACTGTTCTTCATTTGGTGCGAAGCTAAAGATGGTTGCAACTTTCAAGCGTTTAGCTTCTGGCAAAGTTGCTTGTTGTCGCTGGAGTTCGTCGTAGTATAGTTTAGCAGCTTCAATACTTTGTACAGCTAGCATAGCATTAAATCCAGACAGTTGTTTTTGCTTATGAGTATAGTGTTGATTTCGATGTGTCTTGTCATTATAAACTCTCAACAGATACTCTGTGATAGTTGCTATCCGTTCTGGATGCAAAAGGAGTTCCTTCTCCATCTTTTTGAGTTTCTTCTCATCAATCTCTTGACCAACTGCTTTTTCTGCTTCTCTATATTTATTGATTTCAGGCTTGATATAGTTATAGTCAACCTTGAACTTCAACACTTTTTTATCTCGAATAGCATCTGTTATAACGTAGTTATGAAGTTGTTCGCCAAAAACCTCTTGCGTTGTCTCTCCCGTTAAGCTATTTTCTGGGAAGATTGGAGTCCCTGTGAAACCAAATAGAGCATACTGTTTAAAGGCCTTCTTAATACGCTTTTGAGCCTTCCCAAACTGGGAGCGGTGACATTCATCAAAAATTAAAACACATTTTTTACCATAGATTTCATGATTTGGATTTGCAGTGATAAACTTATTTAACTTTTGAATGGTTGTGACAACAATTTTTCCATCATTTTCTTCGATACTACATTGGAGTTCCTTTGTATTGTTACTACCATTGACTGAATTTGGTTGAAATTTTTGATATTCCTTCATGGTTTGATAGTCTAGGTCTTTTCTATCTACAACAAATATCACTTTGTCAATATAGTCCAACTCTGTCGCCAAACGAGCAGTTTTAAAGCTGGTCAAGGTTTTCCCTGAACCCGTCGTATGCCAGATATAGCCACAGGCATTGATAGTACCAAAGTTCTTCATCTCATTAGATGAATGAATCTTGCGTATGATACTCTCAGTAGCTGCTATCTGATAAGGGCGCATGATGAGCAAGGTATTATCAGCATCAAAAACACAATACTTGGTCAAAACTTCCAAGAGGACTCGCTTGCTCAAGAAGGTAACAGTAAAGTCTTCTAGGTCATGAATGGTTTTATTTTTACGGTCTGCCCATTCACAGGTGAACTCATAATGATTTTTATTTTGAGCTGTCGTATTTGCAAAGTAGCGTGTATAAGTACCATTGGAAATAACAAAAATCTGAATATATTTGTATAAAGAATTTTCACTATTGAAACTTTCCTTACTATATCTATGGATTTGTTCAAAAGCTTCTTTAAGACTAACCCCTCGTCTCTTCAATTCAATCTGAACTAACGGCAGACCATTCACTAAAATAGTCACGTCATAACGGTTGGTATGACTGCCTACTTGAGTCACTTGGTTGATAACCTGCATAGTGTTGTTATGAATATTTTTCTTATCAAGGATGAAAATATTTTTAATCCGTCCATCATCAAAAACAAAGTCATAGATATGATTTTCTTGGATTTTTCGAGTTTTTTCAACTAATCCTTCATTGGGACAATCCAGATATTCCACTACAAAGCGATTCCACTCAGCATTCGTAAATGTTACCTTATTGAGTTTTTCTATTTGCAACTTGGCATTTGCTAAGAGCTCTTCAGGTGTATGGATATCTAGTCGTTCGTAGTTGAGATGATGTACCAAATCAGCAATCAACTGATTTTCTAGGTCAGCCTCTGACTGATACTCTCTATCCGTGCGATACTCTGGTTGATACTCAGCCAAGAGAATCCCTTCATTTGTTTCCGCAATTACTTCATGTACTTTTGAATAATCAACCATAGCATGCTTCCTTTTTTGTTTTAATTGAGATCCTATCTCAAAATGATTAAAGAATTTATCTAGTAAAGTTTAATAATTGTTCTCTCCAGTATTCATACTGTTTCTGTCTTAGTTCAATTTCCTTTGGAAGGCCCTCAGAGAGAGAGTTGGTTAGGGTGTTAAAATTGTCAAGAATGGAGACAATTTGAGATTGTGTTGATAAAGGAGGTAATATTATTTGAATTTTTGCAAGGTTTTTAGGATAAAGTTCAATTACTTTAGTTCCCAAGACTCTTTTTTTCTTCTGGTTTTGGAAATAGCTAGTTCTAAAAAAGTAGGCTAAATATTTACTATTTTGCTCGGTTCTGATTATACATGAATGCCCTCCAATACAAACTTCATCTTTTCCTAACCAGACTAAAGCTTTTCCAACATCCTCGATATTTTCAGATGTCGTCGCTACAATCAAATCACCATCTTTTGCTTTCTTAAGTTTTTGGGACAATTCAATATTAACAAATGATTTTGCAACCTCTGTTTCAATTCCATAGTAGGTGTATATTTGTCCATAATGAATACATGGAATACCAACGTCTTGAAAATCTTTCTTCTGAAGTCCATTTCCTCTTACAAAGTCACAAATACCTCCCAACTCCACCCGAATCGGTCCAAATACCCAGTTCAAGAGCCTAATGAGGTCTTGTCTGTACTGTACTGTCAGTGTACACGCCTTCGGCGATGAATGTCAAGAGTTTATCTCGGAAATATTCGTACTGTTTTTGACGTAGTTCAATCTCCTTAGGCAGTCCAATGTTCAGGTTATTACAAACCATGTCAAAGTTGTCTAGAACTTGAACAATACGAGATTGGATTTCGAGGGAAGGGACTGGGATTCTTGTTTTTTCTATATTTCCATTATAAAGCCTACTGATCGTCCCACCATCTGAAACTTTCCAAGGATTCATCTGATAAAAATAATATAGGTAGCGATTTAGAACTTGACTCTCATCATGATCAAGCCAAACAATGTTAGAATCTTGAAAATAAGAATCCTCACCATTAAATACAACTGTTCGACCAATAGTACCAGACGCCGAAATTAAAATATCTCCCAATTTAGGATAAGAAAACCTTAATTTATAGTTTTCAAATAATTCTCTAGAAATATAAGAAGTTGCAACTTTACCAAATGTCCCAATTTTATAAAAAGGAACCTCACCATTATCCGAAGTTTGATTTTTTAAGATTCTCCTACACATCGAAACTTTACCAACTTCCCCCAATGTCTTCCACTCAACCTGATAAACCTCATCTTCAAATGATAAAAGCTTATCTCGATAAAAAGAATATTGCTTTTTACGTGAGGCCAATTCTGAGGCCAATTCTGTAACATATTCAGTCATTTTGTCAAGTATTTGCACAATTTTTTCTTGAATTTCTAGAGGAGGGATGGGGAGTAATAGTTTGGACAATTTGTCAGCTTTTAACGCGGGTATCCCCGCTCCATGTTGAAAATCCATAAGATATTTCTGATTCATTTTTACAAAATGATATACAAATCTATTATTCACTCGAGTCTCATCAGGAAGTATATAATAACAATGTGCATTAGCCCAAAATTTAGTATCGACAAAATTAACAAAACCCGCAGAAGCTCCACCTTGACTTACAATGATTGTATTAGCTTCCACATTGTAATCATTAGTTCTTCCTGAATAAGTTTGTCCACCATTATATGCAGGATATAATCCATCTTCTGTCAATAAATTTTTATTTAGTTGCTTACCTTTTTTAACAGAACAAACTTCCCCCAACTCTTTCCATTCAACAGGGCAGTTTTGGATTTCTTCTAGGATGTTCATTTCATACTCTCTCATTTCTTTAGTATTTCTTCCCATTTCCCCACAAATCCAATATGATGCAGATGAATCACTGCTTGATAGCGTTTAATGAGTTCTGACAATTCACATAAAAATCCTTCATTCCATTTTTTCTTATCAGGATAGAGGCTTTTAACTGCATAAAGCTGTGCCATTAGTCTATTTTTCAATTTACTATTGTCATTCATAAAAGCAGGGAGTTGACCAGGGATCTTTGTGAAGCTTGTGTAGTATAATCGATTATAATGAGCGCAGTAATTTCTTAAAACCACTGCAACTTCTAGATAGGTTCTAACTTGAGTGGACTTTATACCGACATTTTTAGCAATTTCTTGTTGAATATCTATCGGAGAATCTGCAAAAAATTTCGAAGTCATTCCAAAAGTAAAAAATTCTACTAAAACCCAAATAGGGAATTCTCCATCATATTTTCGATGATGATGCTTATAAATCGGGCTTTTCTGTCTATGGCTCAATTCTTTTTCAATATCTTCTAAAAATTCATCATGTTTATGAAATTTATTAAAATTAATCGCTTCTTTATAAGCTAAAGCTCCGTATTTGTTTCCATGATGATAGGCAACTTGAGTCCTAAAATACAACTCAATATCCTCTAAATACTTGAAAATAAGTAAACGTAACTCTGCATCAAAACAAGCAATTCCATAGATTTTCTCCAAAGAAACCTTACTGGAATCATACTTCTGCGTGTCTTTATCACGAAAAGGTAAAAAATAAGCAGTTAGCCGATAATAATTAACCTTTTGTAAAATATCAATCGCATACTCATTTGATTTGATATCTTTACAACCGTGCTCAATTAATTTGGCTACCTGCTCATCCCAAGTTTTAAATTCTTTAATTTTCATAATAACTTCCGTATAAAAAAATGTCCGCCTTGTCACATCAAAGAGAGGTGGGCGGTCCTATTAATTCTATTATACCGTTTTTAGCAGATAATTCAAGGATTTTTTACTTTTTTAAAATTATTTTCAATATAGTATACACAATAACCAATCGCCAAAATCATATCCAGATTATAGTAGGCGACTTTTTTTGACTGTGTTTTACCAGCTATTGCACCGTGACGAGTGGTTGTCAACTGATAGTTGACAACCACTGTTTCATCCAATTCTCCATCTTCAAAAATAGCCTTGATATGTTTTCTAATATCTTGCTTGGAAGTCTGAAAAAGCTCAGCTAGTTCTTGTTAGGGCAGCCACTGTTCCATTATCCAAGTGGAGTTCAATAGCGGACTCTCCGTCATCTGTTCTATAGAGAATCACATCATTTGCCATGGCTAAGCTCCTCTACAATCTTATCTATCTCTGCACGCAAGTGGTCAATTTTGTTAACGGTCTCAGCGATTTCTTTATTAAGCTCATCAATATCAATCTTCTCACGTGTGTCTTCTTGTTCGACATAGGTTGAGACAGAGAGGTTGTAATCTTGCTCTGAGGCAATCACCTCATTATCAACAAGAGCTGCTTTATAGTCTACACTTTGATAATTAGTGAACAATTCAACAATATGCTCAATATTGCTATCTGTCAAAACATTGTTATTGGTTTCTTTTTTGAATTCTTTACTCGCATCAATAAAGAGTGTTTTATTTTCAAGTTTATTCTTCGCCAGAACTAAAATTGTAGTTGCGATAGAAGTTCCAAAGAAGAGATTGTCTGGAAGGGCAATGACTGCTTCAACAAAGTTGTTATCTACCAGATACTGACGAATTGTCTTTTCAGCTCCTCCACGATAGAAAATTCCTGGGAAACAAACAATGGCTGCCCTACCTTTATTGGACAAATGATTGAGACTATGCATGATAAAGGCAAAGTCAGCTTTTGACTTAGGAGCTAGCTTTCCTGCTGGCGCAAAACGATCATCGTTTATCAGAGTTGGATCTCCATCTCCCACCCATTTAACAGAATACGGAGGGTTAGAAACAATGGCATCAAAAGGCTTTTCTTCCAGATGCTGAGGATTTAAAAGGGTATCTCCTCGCTTAATATCAAAGTTATTGTAGTTGATATTGTGTAAGAACATATTCATACGAGCCAAGTTGTAGTTGGTCATATTGATTTCCTGACCAAAGAAACCATCCTCCAAGATATGATCTTCGTATTGTTTTTTCATTTGAAGAAGGAGAGAGCCTGAACCACATGTTGGGTCATAGACCTTGTTAATCTTGTTTTTACCGACCATGACTAGTCGAGCTAACAGTTTAGATACTGTCTGTGGTGTGAAAAATTCACCCCCACTTTTTCCTGCATTACTAGCATAGTTTGAAATCAAGAACTCATAGGCATCCCCAAAGGCATCGATGTCATTCTCCTCAAAATTGCCAAAGTTAATACTATTGATACCATTAAGAATGTCAGAAAGGCGTTTATTTTTTTCTGAAACAGTTCCACCAAGGATATTGCTTCGTGTATCCAAGTTATCAAACAAACCTTTGATATCATCCTCTGATTTAAACCCAATCGCCGATTTTTCAATGTCTTGGAAAATATTGGCCAATTCTTCGTTTAGATTTTCATTTTGCGAAGCGTTCTTGACAACATTTTCAAATAATTGACTTGGAAGGATAAAGAATCCCTTATCCTCAACTGTCCCTGGTTTGAAATCTTGCTCAGCTTCTTGGTTACTTAAGTCAGCATAACGGAATTCTAAATCACCAGCCTCATGCTCAGCACGGTCAAAATAGTCTGCCATGTGCTCTGAAATAAAACGATAGAACAGAATTCCTAGGATATATTGCTTAAAATCCCAACCGTCTACAGCCCCACGCACATCGTCCGCAATCGCCCAAATTTTACGATGCAGCTCCTTACGTTCTGCATTTTCTTTACTTGCCATTTTGCTTTCCTTAATTAATGTATTATCTTTTCTATTTTATCATATTTCAAGAAAAACCACTCAAACTAGGAAAGGTGATCTGCATTCTAAAAGTTAGATATGAAAAATCCCCAGCTCTTTTCAAACTGGGGATAGCTTTAGATTTTTAATTCATAGACTTCCTGCCAACCGGCTGGTCCTAATATCCGCTGGGGCTGTTTGCTAAAACCGGTCTCTCGGTAGAGGTAGGAAGCGACTTGATTTCTCTCATTGACGCCTAGGATAATACTCTTATACATAGGCAAATGTTCTCTTATGAAATTAGGCAAGAGCTTCAGCGTCTGACTACCGTAGCCTCGCATCTGAAAGGCTTCATCCGTTGAAAAGCTACGAAGGAGCAGGCTATCTGGCTGACCGCCATAAGTAAACTTCTTTTCTCCAGCATCCAAGATCAGAAAGGTTACGATTTGATCTTCTACAAGACCCAAGATGGCATAGCGATTTTCTAAGTCAGCGACAGCCTGGCTAGGATGACTGGTAAATCTCAATTCGGTTAGATGGTAAGACTGCAAGGCTTCTCTGTCTGAACTTCGGTAGAATCGGATTTTCATCTAAAAATCCATTTCATCAGGATTTGGTGCGCCACCGGCCAGGCCACTGATATTTTTGAGAACTTCTAAGTCTTCTATATCTAGCTCAATGTCAAAACAGTCTAGATTGCTGGCAATCCGGCTCGGAGTGACCGATTTAGGTAGAGGCAGGAAACCTTCCTGCAAGCTCCAAGCTAGCGCGACTTGAGCAATAGTCTTGCCATACTTGTCCGCCACGGCTTGTACGTCAGGATTTTGGAAGAGCTCACCTTGGCCAAATGGTCCCCAAGCTTCCAGTAAAATCTCATGCTTACGGCAGAAGTTCACCGCTTCTGTCTGATAGACACCTGGCGCCAGGCGGATTTGATTGACTGCTGGCCTGATGCGCGCTGTCTCAAGCAGGGCTTCCAAGTGGTGAGGCAGGAAATTGCTGACGCCAATCGCTCGAATCTTACCAGCATTATAGAGGTCTTCCATAGTACGCCAAACTTCAGCATTGCGCTTTTTCCAAGCATCCTTTTCCCTCAGGGACTTGGGATTTGGCCAGTGAATGAGGTAGAGGTTCAGATAGTCCAGTCCCAACCGCTCCATTGATTGGGCAAAGGCCTCTTGAGCCTCTTCATATGTATGAATGTCATTCCAAAGCTTGGTCGTGATGAAGAGCTCTTCCCTTGGAACGCCACTGTCCTTGATTGCCCGTCCGACACTCTCTTCGTTCTTATAGATAGCTGCCGTATCAATGTGCCGATAGCCTGCCTTGAGAGCGGCCAATGTTGCCTGATAGGCTTCTTCACCATCCTTAGCCTTCCATGTCCCAAAGCCAAGCACTGGGATTCTCACGCCGTTGTTTAAAAGGTACGTTTTCATAGGTATCCTCCGTCTATTATTTATGAGAGCCTCAAAGAGCTAAAAAGCTCTGTTGAGAAATAGTCGTCTATGATCCAACCTAGTCCTTCTTTTTCTTCTTAGGGACTATAGGACCTGGTTTGAAGATATTTTTCTTGGTCGGAGCCATGCCCTTACTGATAAAACTATAGATGATAAAGGCGGCTCCAGCGACAATCATCAGAATACGACTCATAGCTAAGCCAAAAAGAAGAAAGACCACACCCATGAGAGTAAATTTATAATCAATCTTTTTCATGTTTCACTCCTGTTTATTTCGTTGATATCATTATATCATGAATACATCATTTCTTATTGATTCAAATTTATTTTCTCAGTTTTTAAAAGCAGAAAGAACAGGCAGACCTGTTCTTTCTTTAAATAGTTAGGAAACTTTTGTATGATTAAGCTTCAAACCTTTTCTCACCATCCAAGTATGTGGCAATCAAGTCCAAATCATCATTTAAAACGATAAAGTCTGCATCATAACCTTCTTTGATCTGACCGCAAACATCATCAATATGAACAGATTTAGCCGGAATCAGGCTAGCCATCATGACAGCTTGGTGAGGATTGGCAATGCCCCATTTAACAACATTCTTCAAGCCATCTTTTAATTTCAAGATTGAACCAGCTAAGTTGCCTGTAGATTTGAGGCGGGCAGTTCCATCTGCCACAACTACTGGAAATTCACCCAGCATATAATCACCGTCTTCCAGACCGCCAGCTGTCATACAGTCCGTAATGAGAGCGATATTTTCATGGCCCTTTTGCTTGATCAGAATATCGCAAGCCTTAGGATCCACATGGTGCCCATCACAGATTAATTCTGCGTAGGTATGAGGAAGCTCATACATGGCACCAACCATACCCAACTCCCGGTGAGTCAGGCCACGCATACCGTTATAGGCATGTACCCAGACGCTAGCACCAGCTTCCACTGCTGCCTTGGCTTGGTCAAAGGTTGCATCTGAGTGGCCGAGTGCTACTGTCATACCTTCGTCAGTAATCGTGCGAACAAACTCTTCGACACCATTCCGTTCAGGCGCAAGGGCAATCTTATTCAGCAAGCCATTTGAGGCCTTTTGCCAAGCACGAAATTCATCCATACGAGGATCTTTCATGTAGGAAGGATTTTGCGCTCCCTTGTATTTCTCTGTGAAATAAGGTCCTTCAAAATAAATACCACGAATCTTGGCTCCTGTTGCTTCTTCGTATCG
>OGJZ01001215.1_pt1 | contig 25283 bp, 18 predicted proteins | sample 1572321 | NCBI WGS metagenome assembly OGJZ01 (sample SAMEA2582086, study PRJEB24529) | metagenome | biome: Human gut stool | place: China | collected 2011 | reverse complement strand
CCAGCAGGCTGCGATCAGAAGAAACTAGACTGGATGAGCAACGACTACATTAAGAGAGCTGACTTGGCAACTATCTTTGAAATGGCTAAACCATTCCTTGAAGAAGCAGGTCGTTTGACAGACAAGGCTGAAAAATTAGTGGAACTCTACAAACCACAAATGAAGTCAGTGGACGAAATCGTTCCATTGACAGACCTTTTCTTCTCAGACTTCCCAGAATTGACAGAAGCTGAACGAGAAGTCATGGCTGGTGAAACGGTTCCGACTGTACTTGAAGCCTTTAAGGCAAAACTTGAGGCTATGTCAGACGAAGAGTTTGTGGTAGAAAATATCTTCCCACAAATCAAAGCGGTTCAAAAGGAAACAGGTATCAAAGGGAAAAATCTCTTCATGCCGATCCGTATCGCTGTTTCAGGGGAGATGCATGGACCAGAACTACCAGATACCATTTACTTACTTGGTCGTGAAAAATCTATCCAGCACATTGAAAAAATGTTGGAAGAAATTGCAAAATAGAATTCAGCTTTTGAAAATATGCTGTTCATTTCTAAAAAGTCATCGATTCGATGGCTTTTTTTGCTGAGATAGAGCATAGATATAGCCAAAATGATTGAAAATAGGATTCAATCATGTATAATCAAGAGAGAATAATTTTTGAGGAGAGAGGGGCATCCTTACCTTGCTAAAAAAAACATGGAATAGAGTGACAAGATTTAAATTAGTGAAATCAGGGAAACATTGGATTCGAGTAGCCTGTTCGAATGCTTCTTTTTTGCGCCCTAAAAAAGAAAGAGATGTTTCCAATCATTCTAGTATGGATGCGCCAAGATCTATAACCTTAAAAGGTTTGATTGCTACTGGATCCATTATGGGTGCGACATCAATCGTGCATCAAGCAACTGCTGATGAGCTAGCAGGTCCAACTTTACAGTCAGAAATAGCTTCGGAAGTGGGCGTAGTAGGCAAAGATAGCTTAGTGCTAAGCAGTGTGGAACAGTCGTCAACGACGAGTCTGTCTACGAGCGAGTGGTCTCCATTATACTCACAGAGTGGCTCTCTTTCTACTACTTTGTCCATGACGCATTCAGAACTACGCTCTACTTCAATGACGGAAGCTAGCGTCCTTTCAAATGGGGAGCAAGAGGCTGTATCCGTCTCAGATCCTGCTCAGGAAAAACAGCTTCAAAGTATTGCCCGAGATCTTTATTCGTATATAGAACAAGCGAAAGAATTGAAGGATGGAGAAGGACTTGTGTTGGAAGCGGAAGGGGCTCTAGAGGCGATCCGTAACCAATTAGCCAATCCGAATCAAGATGGAGAGGTGACTCTTCTTCAGGCGAAATCTGCTCGGAATCGCTTGGTCAATGCTGTGTTAAGAGAGCAATCAGGGAAGAGAGATCCGCGTACAGGTAGTGCCTTAGAAGTGGACAGTGCATTTCGTACTCCATTTGTCATGAGTGGTCCGGCAAATAATCATCTGATCACAGCTTATAATTCTGATCCGATTAAGTTGCAATATATTGTGAGAGAGCAGAATGGTGGCGTTATTCTCACCTATATGGGCTATGCTCCCAACAGTGAACGGGTTGATGGGGTTCTCGTTCCCAACGCAACCTTGAAATCGCCTTTTGCTCCCATGTTGATCGAAGGGAAAGTCGGAGGTACAGAGGTTGTCGAACCTGGGAAAACTTATACAATCACGGTTCGTTTTACCAATTCTAGAAATCAGTTCCTCGACCGTTCTTTCCGCATTAAAGTCTTACCTCAAAATGATGGCATCCGAAATCCGATTGCTCCGGTGACTTCTAATACTCAAGTGATCGATTTGACCAATCTGACAGAATCAGAAAAAGCGCAGGTTTTGGAAAAATTTAAGGAGGCAAATCCACGTCTACTGGCGTCTAAAGATTTTAAGAGCTATTCAGTCTCTGCAACTGGAGAAATTACGGTTGTCTTCAAGGATAATACGTCTAATATTGTGAAAGTACCTTTGACAGAGGATCCTCGAACGCAGTCGCTCTCGGTGAGTTATTCACAGAGCGTATCTGAAGCGCAAAGTACTTCTCAAATGCGGTCACAATCGGCTAAGTTATCAGAGTCTTTGTCTGAGAACTATTCAGAATCGGAGAGTGCTTCAACATCAATCGTCGCTTCTCAAAGCACCTCGCTTTCTACAAGTCTCTCGGTATCAAAAGCGGCATCTCAATCTTTGAGTGTTTTAGAATCAGAAAGACTTTCAGAATCTGCTGTGGCCTCAGAGAGTGAGTCTACATCAGTCAGTGTGGTGGTATCTGAGAGTCAGTCAACATCTGTAAGTGGTTCAAAATCCATGAGTACCTCGATTTCCGCCAGTGATTCAGTTTCGACCTCTGAGTCAGAGTCAATCAGTCAGTCTGCGTCGGCAAGTGTTTCCGAGTCAGTCTTGGACTCCATGAGTACTTCAGTTTCTACAAGCAATTCTGTTTCGATCTTTGAGTCAGAGTCGATCAGTCAGTCTGCGTCGGTAAGTATCTCCAACTCAGTCTCCGAATTCATGAGTACCTCTGTTTCCACGAGTGAGTCAATTTCGACTTCTCAATCCGAGTCGATCAGTCAGTCGGCCTCGGCAAGTATCTCCGACTCAGTCTCCGAATCCATGAGTACCTCTGTTTTCACGAGTGCTTCAGTTTCGACCTCAGAATCCGAGTCGATCAGTCAGTCGGTATCGGCAAGTGTTTCCGACTCAGTCTCCGAATTCATGAGTACCTCTGTTTCCACAAGTGAGTCTATTTCGGCCTCTGAGTCAGAGTCGATCAGTCAGTCAGTCTCGGAAAGTTTTTCAGACTTAGTCTCGTACTCGTTGAGTACCTCGCTTTCCACGAGTGATTCAGTTTCGACCTCTGAGTCAGAGTCGATCAGTCAGTCAGTCTCGGAAAGTTTTTCAGACTCAGTCTCGTACTCGTTGAGTACCTCTGTTTCCACAAGTGATTCTATCTCGACTTCTCAATCCGAGTCGGTCAGCCAGTCGGTATCGGCAATTGTTTCCGAATCAGTCTCGAAATCTTTAAGTACCTCTGTTTCCGCGAGTGATTCAGTTTCGACCTCTGAGTCAGAGTCGGTAAGCCAGTCTGCGTCGGCAAGTATTTCAGAGTCAGTCTCAGACTCCATGAGTACCTCGGTTTTCACAAGTGAGTCAGCTTCGACCTCAGAATCCGAGTCGATCAGTCAGTCGATGTCAGCAAGTAGCTCAAAATCAATTTCAGAATCGGAGAGTGCTTCAGTTTCCGAAAGCGAGTCAGGGTCGTTAAGTCAGTCAGTATCGGCAAGTGTTTCCGAATCAGCCTCAGACTCGTTGAGTACTTTGGTTTCTACAAGCAATTCTATTTCGACCTCTGAGTCGGAGTCGATCAGCCAGTCTGCGTCGGCAAGTGTCTCAGAAATAGTCTCGTACTCGTTGAGTACCTCTGTTTCCACAAGTGAGTCAGCTTCGACCTCAGAATCCGAGTCGATCAGTCAGTCAGTATCGGCAAGTGTTTCCGACTCAGTCTCGGACTCGTTAAGCACCTCGGTTTCCGCAAGTGAGTCTCTTTCTACCTCAGAATCCGAGTCAGTAAGCCAGTCTGCATCGGCAAGTATCTTAGAATCCCTTTCAGACTCTCAAAGTGTTTCAGCTTCTCAAGTTGTCTTGGATAGTCAATCGCAAAGTAGTTCTGAATCAGAATCCATTTCTTTGAGTACCTTGGATTCTACAAGAGAGTCGGTTTCAGCTTCCCAGTTCGAGTCGACAAGCCAGCTGACATCAGCCATGTTATCAGAGTCAGTCTCTAAATTCATGAGTACCTCAATTTTCGCCAGTGAATCTATGTCGGCTTCTCAATCCGAGTTTGTAAGGAGTTCAGAATCTATCTCGAGTTCTTCGAGTCAATCTGCTCTATCAAGCGAGTCCGTTTCGACACCGGAGTCTAGGTCTAACAGTCAGTCTGATTCACTCAGTCTAACCGAGTCGTCATCAGAATCCTTGAGTGGTTCTATCTCAAGAAGTGAAACCCTTTCAGAGTCCTCATTTAACTCGCATAGACAATCAGAGTCAATCAGTCATTCTCAGTCCGTTTCAATGCTAGATTCAGCAAGTGAAGCTCATTCTGGTGGGACTTCGGGAGTGTTCATTCAGTCCCTATCCTCTTCTACTCCAGTGATCCTATCCAATAAAGAAAGCTCATCGAAAACCGTTCTTCCAGCAACTGGTGAAAAGAAATCTACAGCATCAACCTTATTTGCTACTCTTGCATCTTTCATTGGACTAACTCTATTGGGACGCCGTAAAAAAGAAGAGGAAGAGTAATGGTATTTCTTTATAGGAAAAATAACCGTCTAGTATTCAAAGTGTCTGCAAAAGAATCTCATTTTGAGGTTCTTTTTTTCTATTTTACCCTAGTAGATTTCACGGATTTTAGTAAAAGAAAACGGAATTACTTTTGGGAAGGAAATTTTTTGAAAATTGAATGGTTATCTACCTCAAATTACTTGAATATGTATAGTAATGATGTATAATATTAATGACTATAATGTTTAGGGGATATTCATGTTATTTAAACGTTTAAATGGAAAAGTTAGGGAGCTGGATCGAACGACTCGTTTCAAGTTAATCAAGTCTGGGAAGCATTGGGTTCGATCTGAAAATTCTACCTTAGGTTTATTTAAAATTGTTCGTGGAGAAGTAAAAACAACAGTCGTAACGAAGTCAGATAAGGAGCGGGATAGGATCCGTTCTACAAGTCAATTCGTACTGAAAGGCTTATTGGCGACAGGAGCAACTGTTGGTGCCACCGCTATTATCAATACGGCTTATGCGGATGAAGCAGGTGTTGATGTGGCTACAACTTCTGAATTACAGAAAGAAACCTTAGCAGAAGCGAATAGCTTGGTGATTGGTTCTGTATCTGATGCTAGATCAATGTCAGAAGAAAGTCTAGAATCGACAAGTTCTTCTGCCTCTTTAGGCGAGCAAACATCTGAGAGTCTTTCTGTGTCTCAGAGTGAATCTACTTCAGAAACATTGACGACATCAGAGTCAAACGAGGAAACGACCGAAACGGTTCTAGGAGCAACGGATAAGGCTATCCTGGAACAGAATATGTCAGAGGCTACCTTATTGACCCAGATGGCTGAAAATCATGCCTCAAACCTTGCAGATGCGGATCAGAAAACAGCTCTCTCAGTTGCGATTGCTAAGGTACAAACAGAATTGTCAACTGGTACTCAGTTGCTTCATGAACATGTGGCGATGCAAGCCTATGTGGATCAACGTCAACGGTTAAATAAGTCTGTTGATGAAATGATGCTTGTACTGAAAGCGACAGGTTTTGTGGGGAATAGCAGTGTAAACGGCAAACCTGCTATTGCAGCTCAGTTGGCACCGATTTATGAAATCGTAACAGACTCTAAAGAGTTGTCCAATATCACTCCTAATTTGGATGATCGAAACGGGGCTAGCATAGAAGACGTTGCTTTGAAATATGAAGACATAAAAAAGGATCCGAATTTAGATAAATCGGTAATAAATCTCGATCCTGTGACTCTTAAGTCTTTGTCTGAGAAACATGATGTGACGCGCTATACCTTTGCTATTTGGGATTTCGTTAATCGAGTGAAGCCGGACCCTCTGGATTATTATGCAACCTTATCCGTCGACCGTAGCTCGATTGGTTCAACTACTCCTAAAGGTCTCGATGTATACTTCCGTCTGGTTAAAAAATCTAGTGGTGCGGAGGTTTTTGCTCAAACAGTTAAAGCAAATAGTGTGGTTGAATTTGATTTACCAAAGGAATTAACAGGTTCAGATACAAACCGCCAATATAGGGTTTCTTACTCAATTTATGATGATGGGAAACCTGGAGTTATACGGATGCAAAGTGTGGATTACCAGACTCCTAAGTTTATGATCCATCAGCTTTATGATGTGGTAGAACCTAAGAATGTAGGTATTTATGCACCATCGACCGTAGCATCAATTGTCCCATCACGAAGTGCTGAACACGTCACTTATTACAAGCTCGTTGACGACAAGGGAGAATTCCGGCAAGGAGCTTACGTTCCGAATGGTAGGGAAACTGTTTTGGCCTCTTATGCCCAGGTTGGTATTGAAGGTCAGGAGTACACAGCTTCAGCTGCTCGACAATTGGACGGATTTGTGCAAGTTCCACTGGTAGACTATCATCAGAATAAGATGTCTGGTGTCTTTGATCTTAGTGAAGTCGGGAAACAGACTGTCGAAACCTATCGAGGGGGGGCAAGAGACCACTATATTAAGCTTGTCCGAGAAGTAACGAGTCCAAATGGTGATTATACCTTAAAATACTATGTCTTGGATCCTTCTAAACTATGGAATTACCGCAAAGGAGATAACGGTACAGTATTTGATCTTGCAAATTATACCTTAGTGTATGAAAAGGCCTTTAGAAACGATCATTGGAATGAAACCTTTGAACATCTTGAGACGCGAGAGGTAAAAAGCAAGAAAGAAGATTATTCTCTTACAGTTACTCCTGATTTTTCAGATGGAAAAAACTTTAAGTTAAAAATCTCAGGTTGGTTCTCCTTGACAGAGAAGGTAAGCTATACGGATGAAAAAACGGGTAAGGAATATTCTTTTCGTAAACCATATACTTCCGCTCCAGAAAAGCAGGCACAGCTGAGTGGTAGCCATATTGTGGGTGATGATGCATCACTGCAAGGCGCTGACGGATTTTCTAAGTTTTATCATACAGTTTCGACCGGGGTGAGTTACTCGCCATCGAAGAGTGTGAATTACTATTACCGAAGAATGACTCCTTCTGAATTGCGATCTCAATCACTCAGTTATTCAGCTTCTCATTCGATGTCAGCACAAGATAGTCTTTCCTACTCAGAAAGCAGCTCACAAGTAGTTGCTTCAGAGTCTCAATCTCTATCTGCAGCTGTTTCTCTGTCGGCTCGTCAATCAACCTCCTTATCTGAGTCGATGTCAAATAGTGATTCAGCATCAGATAGCCTATCCATTTCACAGGTGCTCGAATCTCAATCGCTATCTTCTTCTCAGTCTGATTTGCAGAATGATTCAGAGGTCTCTGCCTCAGCATCGGTAAGTAGCTCCTTGTCAGCCTCAGAGAAGTTAGTTTCTGAATCAGAGAGTGGATCGTTGTCTGTATCAGAATCGATTTCTTCAGCATCAACAAGTGCTTCGGTATCGGCATCAGAGAAGTTAGTTTCTGAATCATTAAGTAGCTCTTTATCAACTTCGGAGAAAACCGTTTCTGAATCATTAAGTGGTTCTGTGTCTGTATCGGAGTCGATCTCTTCAGCATCAACAAGTGCTTCGGTATCGGCATCAGAGGTCTCTGTATCGGAATCGGTAAGTAGCTCTTTATCAGCTTCAGAGAAGTCCGCTTCTGAATCAGTGAGTGGATCCAGGTCTGTATCGGAGTCGATCTCTTCAGCATCGACAAGCGCTTCGGTATCAGCCTCAGAGAAGTCCGCTTCTGAATCATTAAGTGGTTCCTTATCTGTATCAGAGTCAATCTCTTCAGCATCGGCAAGTAGCTCTTTATCAGCTTCAGAGAAAACCGCTTCTGAATCAGTGAGTGGATCCAGGTCTGTATCGGAATCAGTTGCATCAGCCTCAACGAGTACTTCGATGTCAGCTTCAGAGAAGTCTGCATCCGAATCAGAGAGCGGATCGCTGTCTGTATCGGAGTCGATCTCTTCAGCATCGACAAGCGCTTCGGTATCAGCATCAGAGGCAACCGTTTCGGAATCAGTAAGCAGCTCTCTATCAACTTCAGAGAAAACCGCTTCTGAGTCATTAAGTAGTTCCCTGTCTGTGTCAGAATCGATTGCATCAGTCTCAACAAGTACTTCAGCATCTGTAGCTCAAATGGAATCTTCTGAACTTCAATCAGCCTCAGTTTCTGAGTTGACTTCGAAATCAACCAGCGTTTCCGTTTCAGCATCAACAAGTGCGTCGATTTCGGCAAGTGCATCTAATTCAGTCTTGAGTTCCGAGTCTGTTTCAATCAGTAGTTCTGAATCAACTTCATACAAGCAAGCATCTGAGTTGACGTCCGCTTCAGCCTCGGAGTCAGTGTCAACCAGTGAGTCTGAATCGGTAAGTAGCTCAGAGTCTGTTTTGAATTCTACATCGGTTTCAGCAAGCGCCTCAGAATCAACCTCACGCAAACAAGCTTCAGAGTTGGAATCTGTTTCAGCATCTGATTCAGTTTCAACCAGCACATCAGCATCTGTAGCTCAAGTGGAGTCGTCTGAACTTCAGTCTGCCTCAGTATCTGGGTTGACTTCAGAATCCACTAGCGTGTCAACTTCAGCATCGATAAGTGCGTCAGAAGCAAGTGCGTCGATTTCAGCAAGTGCCTCAGAATCAGTCTTGAGTTCAGAGTCTGTTTCAATCAGTAGCTCTGAATCAACTTCACGCAAGCAAGCATCTGAGTCGGCTTCGGCATCTGCTTCTGCTTCAGTGTCCACTAGTGAGTCATTATCAGTAAGTAGCTCCGAGTCTGTTTTGAATTCTACATCAGTTTCAGCAAGCGCATCCGAATCAATCTTGAGTTCAGAATCTGTTTCGACCAGTACCTCTGAATCAACCTCAAGCAAACATAGTTCAGAGTTGGAATCAGTTTCAGCCTCAGAGTCAGTTTCAACCAGCACTTCAGCATCAGTAGCTCAAATGGAATCTTCTGAACTTCAATCCGCTTCAGTATCCGAGTTGATTTCTGAATCAACTAGTGTTTCCGTTTCTGCTTCGACAAGTGCGTCAGAAGCAACTGCATCTGAATCAGTCTTGAATTCTACATCAGTTTCAGCAAGCGTCTCAGAATCTATCTTGAATTCCGAGTCCGTTTCAACAAGTACCTCTGAGTCAACCTCACGCAAGCAAGCTTCTGCCTTAGAGTCAGCCTCAACATCTGGATCTATCTCAACATTGGCATCAGCATCGTTCCAAATGAGTGTATCCAACCAGCCTTCGACAGATAGATCGGCTTCGTCTAGTCATTCGATGTCACTGACATCAAATTGGTCATCTGTTTCCGCTTTGGCTTCAAACGAGGTAAACGTATCTGAAGTGGTGTACGAGTCTGCTTCGGCGAGCCCTCAGGAACCAAGGAGCACACTTGTTTCATCAAAAGTAAGCCAGCTCTTATCGGAATCGACGTCTCTTTCAACGAGTCAGTCTACCTCTAGCTCGGCAAGCCAAACTCATTCAGAAAGTCAAGTGACTCCTCAGATGAGCTCCTCTGGAGAGAAATCGGCTGCTTCTGTATCCGAAGCAAAATCGACGTCGGACTCTCTCGGAGTGACTTCACGTGAGCTGTTCATCACGCTTGTAGTAGCTTTCTTTGCAGGCTTGGCCTCATTTTTCCATCGTAAAAAGTAAATACAATTATCTTTCTTAAAATTGAAAATTTGCTTATTTCGATTCTACTGATATACCGGCAGATCCATGAGAGGATTTGTCGGTTTTCTTTGAGAATGTCGGGGTGAAAAGCCTCGTGAAATATGGTATAATGAATGGAGAAAAGCTAGATGAATAGTGGTTCTTCAGATCATCTTCTGAAGAACTTTTTTCTCTTATAGATAAGAGATTGTTTAGGTGAAATGGTTCAGTCTTATGCGAGTGTTTGATGAGCGGATTTAGGTAGGATAACCATTTGAGAGAAGGGGGAGTAGAAGAGTAGGATATGATGAAACAATCTGGAGTTAGGAATCGATTATGTTGGACGATCCTATTCGTCTTTGTTTATGTTTTAGGAAGTAAAATCACCTTACCCTTTGTGGACCTAGCAAAGGTTTTAAATGTGAACGAAGGTACTGCAAGGGGTCTGGAGTTGACGAGTGCTATCATGGGTGGAAACCTTCGTGGCTTGTCCATTTTTGCCCTCGGGCTTTCGCCTTGGATGTCTTCAATGATCTTGTGGCGGTTGTTTACAGTATCTAAACGTCATAACCTGGAGAGAACCAGTTCGGACCTTGTGGAGCGACGGAAGATGTATCTGACACTTGCTTTGGCTCTTGTGCAATCTTTGGCAGTTTCCCTCTATCTCCCGTTAGAAACAGACCTGAGCCCTCTTCTAGTGGTCTCGCTTAATGCCTTGATTATGATAGCAGGTACTTTTTTCTTAGTCTGGTTAGCTGATTTAAATACCGCACTAGGCTTGGGGAATTCTATTGTGATCATGATGGCGGGGATGCTTCTGTACTTACCAGAGGATGTCCTTGGGACCTTATCAAAGAGTGGGCTTCCAGCATACAGCCTTCTGTTTCTATTTCTCCTCTTGTTAGCATTTATGTATATGGTCGTATGCATCGAGTATGCTCGCTATCGGATCCCTGTGAATAAGCTGGGGATTCACAACAGTTTGAAAGCTCACACGTTTTTAGATGTGAAGCTCAATCCAGCTGGAGGCATGCCCTTTATGTATGCCATGACCTTGGTTTCTATCCCGCAATACATATTTTTGCTGGTCCAAGCCATTAATCCCCATGCTTCATGGGCTGGCACTATTGCTAAGGAGTTGGTCATAGGAGAGCCAGCCTGGATATTTCTCTACGGTCTGATGATGGTCCTTCTGTCCTTTGCTTTTGCCTTTGTAACGGTCAATGGGGAAGAAATTGCAGACAAAATGATGAAAAACTCAGAGTATATTGATTTCGTTTATCCTGGAGAAGAGACGCGTAGGTACATCAATCGAATTGTCTTTCGTTTAACGGTTTTTGGGACGCTGTATTTAATCCTGTTTACCGTGTTGCCCTTCCTTCTTCTGCTTTGGGATAGAGGGCTCTTGCGTTTGGTCATGATTCCAGGAAGTTTTCTCATGTTTGTGGGGATGATCTCGACGATCCGGGAGGAAGTTCGAGCTCTTCGCGTGAACCAACGCTACACAAGATTGTTTTAGGAGTTGCTATGTATTACTTTATCCCAGCCTGGTATGGCAGCGAGCGTATTTGGCACAGTACGACGACGCCTTGGTATTGGTCGAAAGATATGATTGAATTTGATGAGACCATTCATCAAATTCGCGTCTTCCAGGAAGCGGGAGTGGAGCGGAGATTAGTGCTTCCACACTATTGCCCACAACTGCGTTACTACCTCCATCGGCAAGATTTATTGGAAACAGACTATCTGTCGATTTTTGATCACATTCAGGGGATTTCCCCTCGCCAAGAGATGATGCCGATCCAGGTCGAGGATTTGGAATGGCCAGCTCAAACAAGCTTTGCCTATACTCCTTTTCAAATAGTGGCTTTCTGTCGCGGTCAGGTCATCGCTAGTATCGATTTGGGAGTAGATGGGAATCTTCTTTCAGTTAATCGGCTAAAGGATAAAGAAACGGTTTATGTGCAGTATCTGGATGACCGAGGTTTTATTTCCAGTGTCTTATACTACAAAGAGGGAAGTCCGTATTTCCAAGACTATCTAACCCCAGAAGGGAACTGGGTTTTGAGAGAGTTATTGACAGATGCTAGCCACATGGTCTTTGTTAATGAAGCCTTTCAGAAGCAGTTTAAACGAGAAACTTACTCGGACATGGGAGAAGTGGTTGCTGAAAAAATGAAAGCCATACTAGAAGACCTAGTTCCGGGTCACGATCGTATGGTGATTGCAGCCCATCCAGCTAATCTCCCCTTTATCCAACAAGTGGAGCGGGGCATTTCAAAGGTTCTCTCTTTTTATGGGCAACGCCAGCCACTATCACAAGAAGATTCCTTGCTTCATTTTTCTTTAAAAGAGGTTGACTTGGTGCTAACTGATAGTGAAAAAACGAAACAAGATTTGCTTCGTCTTGCTCCAAGTATTGCTTCTAAGGTCCATCGCCTGACGTCCTTTGATTCGCGGCTGAGATTGGGAAGCAGTCAAGAGAGGAAAGAGTCGAAAATCTTTTTCTATCTGGATGAAAAGAACCTCCCCTCTCAATCCGCTTTAGAGAAAGTGTTCGAAATCTTAGCGAAAAACCCTTTATTTGAAGTCGTTTTCGCAATCTACAATGCTTCTGATGAAGCAGTAGCGACACTGGATCGGCAGTTAGAAGACTTAGCTGGCGAGATGGGGATGGCTGCTAGAGGTGTTCAGGTTGATTCTCGCGAGCTGGGAGAAAACCACATCCTCGAAGATGCTTCTCTTTTTGAAAAGAAGCTAGATCGTTATAAGGTTCAAAATTTCTTTCATGAGAACGACATCATCAAAGAATTAGAACAGACTCGCTTAATAGTAGATATGAGTGAGGAACCCAATCTGTATACACAGATTGCAGGCATTTCGGCAGGGATTCCTCAGATCAATCGCAGCCAAACGGAGTATGTAGACCATTTAAAAAATGGATATGTCCTGGGGGAGATGGAGGAAGAGCTAGAAAAAGCGATGGACTATTTCCTTAGAGATCTTAAACCATGGAATGAATCGCTGATTTATTCCGTCGAAAAGATTCAAGAATACACAGGCCAGCGCTTGATCGCCAAATGGGAAGGATGGATGGAAAACTAGGATGGACAGAAAGTTGGAAACAGGCCATATTCTTCAAATTGGACCTACAAATTGGCAGGGAGAAGTGACGATCCCAGAAGGTCTGAACTGGCATTATTTTTCTATCCAAACACCTCTACAGATAGAGGATTACATAGCGGAGCAAGGCATCAAGCAGTTTAAGGCCTTGGTGCTGGATCATCCTGAAAGGCTATTGAACTTCAAAGAAGAACTGGCTCTATTTCAGCCCTACACTGTTTTCTATGATCAAACATATGATCAAGAGTCATTTACAGAAGAACTGGCTCGTTTGATGCAACTGGTTCAGGCTAAGGCTTGGGATTTTTCTGATAAGGCTCACTTTCTCTATCAACTTCATCGTTTCCTTTATGACGGTCAGTACGGAGATGCTTTTAGCGTCAGAGATTTACGAATTAGAGCAGACTTTGAAGGGATGCAAACGGTCAGAGGGAAACACTTTTTGGAATTAGACGGTTCATATGGAGAGGAGTTTACTCCTATAGCCCAGTGGGTCAACACCTATTCTTATAATGGGACCATTCCTACGGATTTATGGTTAGAGTATGAGAAAACGGCAGGCTGTCACATCCGTTTGCGGGTCCAATTTTTCCAGAGTGGTAGTCTGGGATCGTTAGAGAAGGAACTCGTCTATTCGGAAGTAGACTTGGAAAGGCCGGTTCTAATTGACGAGACTAGTCCTTATTACCTATCCTTTTTACTGGAAGCGAGGGGGCAGGGACAACTGATTATCGGTGCTTTGCACAAGCGCTTCTCTCACGGTCCCTTTGGAGAAATTTCTCTTGGGTCCCAGGTTCTCAGAGACAGCAAGCGTCAGGAAATTTTTGCTTATTTCCATCCAGGAGACCTGAAGCCACCGCTGAATATCTATTTCTCTGGCTATCGTCCTGCGGAGGGTTTTGAAGGCTTTTCCATGATGAAAAATATGGGAGCTCCCTTCATTCTCTTTTCGGATCCGCGTCTAGAGGGAGGATGCTTCTACCTAGGCTCTCCAGAGTTAGAAAAGAAGATTCAGGATTTTATCGATTACCATCTCCAATCCTTAGGATTTGGTCCAAAAGAATTGAACTTTTCAGGTCTATCAATGGGCACTTATGGAGCCCTCTACTATGGAGCTTCATATTCACCCCATGCAATCTTGGTTGGAAAACCTATTGTCAATCTTGGGGATGTAGCGGCCAATCTGAAGTTTAAACGGCCAGATGAATTTGGGACATCACTCGATATGATGCAGTTGCTAGTCGGTCAAGTGACGAGTGAAGGGATTGAGGCCTTGAACAAGCGTTTTTGGGATCGATTTGGTCAAGTAGCGTTAAAGGATACTCTATTAGCCTTGGCTTACATGAGAGATGATGACTACGACCAGAAGGCTTATTCGGATATTTTAGAAGCTCTTTATCACCAACCTGTTCGGATCATTAGTTCGAGTCGGCCGGGGCGCCACAATGATGCAACGGAATCCATCATTGAGTGGTTCTTGACCCAATACAAAGAAATCATGGAAAGAGATTTTGGTAGAAGCGGATGATTAGGATGAGAAAACAGAAAGGTCGCCAGATTTATTGGGGATCAACCTCTTCGGCAGATTATTTATGGGGGTCTGTTATTCAGAGATTGGCAGTCGATCAGATTCGGTTTACGAATCCTTTAATGCCTTCTGGTCAAGTCTTAAAAACCTGGAAATCCCTCACAAGCTATGGGGAGGATCGGATGGCACCCAGTCTGCCACTTTTGCAGAGAGGACAAACGTACTTACTTGAGGTTCATATGACTTCTAGGCCTGCTCATACGGTAATGTTGGAAATGGTCTGTCAGGACCGTTTTGGCAAGGTGGTGGAGCGGCAGGTCAGTACAGAGGGGCAGATCAGGTTTGTTTATCCAGAGCAAGCTTATTCTTACCAAGTGCGTCTCCTCAGTGCTGGGATGCAAGAGTTTACCTTTCACCATATCACGATTTCACCGATTTCGTCTGAACAAGGAGCTATTCTGATACAAGCTAAATAGATTGCAGTAAATGAGGACCTAGTGGATTTTAGTCAATTGAAAAAAATAAAAAAGATTTTAAAAGAGGTTAATGGCTGGAAAGATAGAATGTCTCAATCGACAGACCAGCAGTTACAAGAAAAGACAGAGGAATTTCGCCGTCGTTTCCAGCAAGGGGAGTCATTGGACGATTTGTTAGCAGAAGCTTATGCAGTCGTGAGAGAAGTCTCTCAGCGAGTCTTGGGGATGTTTCCTTACGATGTTCAAGTCATGGGAGCTATCGTTCTCCACCAAGGAAATATTGCAGAGATGGAAACTGGGGAAGGAAAGACCCTAACGGCAACCATGCCAGCTTACCTGAATGCTATAGAAGGGAAGGGGGTTATGGTGATTACCCCCAATACTTATCTGGCAACTCGTGATGCGGAAGAAATGGGTAAGATTTATCGTTTCCTAGGTTTAACGGTCGGGGTTCCACTCCAAGATAGGGAGGGCGAACTCTCCCCAGCTAGGAAGCGGACGCTCTACCAAGCTGACATTGTCTACACTACTAATAGTAGCTTGGGCTTCGACTATCTTTCAGAAAATTTAACAGCCTCTGTCGAAGGTCAATTCCTAGCAAAGTTTAACTATGCTATTGTGGATGAAATCGATTCTATCTTGTTGGATAGTGCTCAGACGCCCTTGATTATCTCAGGTTCTCCTCGGGTTCAATCCAATCTATATGGGATTGTAGATACCTTGGTCCGAACCTTTCAAAAAGGAGAAGAATACAAGATTGACGGAGACAAGAAACAAGTTTGGTTGACCCCTAAAGGGGTGAAGGCAGCCGAGGCTTTTTTATCCATTCAACATTTGTATAATCCTCAACATCGTGATCTCGTCCGCCATATCAATTTGGCATTACAAGCGCATCAAAACTATACAAAAGATAAGGATTATGTCGTCCGTGTTAATGAAAAAGGGGAGAAGGAGATTGTCCTTCTAGATCAGGCAACGGGGCGTCTCATGGAATTGACTCGTCTTCAAGGGGGACTTCATCAGGCGCTTGAAGCCAAGGAAGGACTTCCCTTGACACCAGAGACACGGGCCATGGCTTCGATCACTTATCAAAACTTGTTCAAGATGTTTCGGAAACTCGGCGGTATGACGGGAACCGGGAAGGTTGTAGAAGCTGAATTTCTGGAGACCTATGCCATGTCAGTGGTTCAGATCCCAACCAATCGAAAACGCATTCGCCAGGATCTTCCAGATGAGATATACCAGACCTTGCCAGAAAAAGTCTATGCCTCTATGGCCTACATCAAAGAAGTCCATGCAAAGGGAAATCCGATTTTGATTTTTGCTGGATCGGTTGAGATGTCTATCTTGTACTCAAACCTTCTGCTTCGTGAAGGAATTCCCCATAATCTCTTGAATGCCAACAAGGCTTCTCGTGAAGCACAGATTATTGCTGAATCTGGTCAAAAAGGAGCGGTAACAGTTGCCACCTCGATGGCAGGTCGGGGGACAGATATCAAATTAGGGAACGGTGTAGCTGCCTTAGGCGGATTAGTGGTCATCGGGACGGAGAGGATGATGAATCGCAGGATAGATCTCCAAATTCGAGGACGATCAGGACGTCAAGGAGATCCTGGAAAAACCAAGTTCTTTGTCTCTCTGGAGGATGACTTGATCAAAAACTGGGGTCCAAATTGGATCCAGGATAGGTATCAAGATTATGACGTAGAGGATCGACTTCAAGAAGCCAAACCTCTATCTCGGAGAAAATACCAACGTATAATCGCTCAAGCTCAGGATGCGAGTGAAAGTGCTGCGCAAGCTAGTCGTCGCTTGACCTTAGAGTTTGCAGAGAGTATGAATATTCAACGTGATTTAGTTTATAAGGAACGGGATCGTTTAATCAGGTTAGGTAGACGTTTGGACGGACTAATCGAGAAAATTGCCCGAGAAGTTTTTGCCCAGGTAGCCAAAAACAAGAAGTATCAAGACCCGATTGCCTTCTATCACTATATTCTAGATCATATCAGTTATCAGGTTGTTCCTGCCCAGATCCCTCAAGCCTTTCCTTCCAAACAGGCAAAAGAGGATTTTCTCTGGGAGCTAGCCCGCTCTGAGTTACTTGCTAAATATCAAACGCTTGAATCCGATGAGGTGATTGCTCAATTTCAACGGATGGTACTTTTAAAGGCTATTGATGAAAATTGGGTGGAACAAGTGGATTATTTGCAACAATTACGTGTGGCCTTATCTGGCCAGTACACCAGCCAAAAGAATCCGCTGGTCGAATTTTACCAAGAAGCCTACTTGTCTTTCGATCGGATGAAGGCTTTGGCAAAAGAGCAGATGGTTCGCAATCTTTTACTCAGTCGAGTAGAAATCAATACAAAAGGGGAAATTGTCCTGTATTTCCCATAAAAGAGGATTTATGACAGTATACAATATCAATCTTGGGATTGGATGGGCCAGTAGTGGCGTCGAGTATGCACAAGCCTATCGGGCCAAGTTGCTACGACAGATCCAAGAACCTGCAAAATTTATTTTTATGGATATGATATTAGCAGACAATATTCAACACTTAACAGAGAATATTGGCTTTAAAGACCATGAAATCATATGGCTCTACACCCATTTTACAGATATCAAAATTGCGCCTACGACTTACACGGTGGAGCAAGTCCTGGATGGGTTCGCTGGGAGCCCAACGCGAGAAGAGACCACGGGGAAGGTGAAACGCTATTTCTACGAAGACCAAGACAGTTTTTTGACCTGCTATCTTCGGGACGAAAAGAGTCCCTATGTAGAGCGTTGTGAGTATGTTTCCGGAGGGATCCTAGTCAGAAAGGATTATTTTTCCTATACTCGCTACTGTACAGAGTACTTTATCCCCAAAAATAATCAAGCCAATTTGATTGAACGACGTTTCTACAATGAGGACGGAAGTGTGGCCTATCGGATGCAGGTGGCAGATGGTCAGGAGATTTACCGTTTCCCAGATCGTTATCTCCTGGGTCGGCAGGAATTGATTCGCTACTTCATGCAAACCCTCAACTTGACCAAACAAGATTTGGTGATTTTGGATCGGGAGACAGACATCGGCCAACCCATTTTTGAAGAGGCCAAAAAAGCTCGTCTAGGAGTCGTGGTCCATGCGGAGCACTATAGTGTCAACAGTACTGATGATCAATATATTTTGTGGAACAATTATTACGATTACCAATTTACTAATGCGGATAAGGTGGACTTCTTTATTGTCGCGACAGATCGCCAAAAGGAAGTTTTGGCAGCGCAATTTGCAAAATATACCCAGCATTCTCCTGCTATTTATACCATTCCGGTAGGAAGTCTTGAAAGTCTACCGCAAAAGCACTCTCGTAAACCTTTTTCTTTGATAACTGCTTCGCGTCTGGCGACAGAAAAACACATCGACTGGTTAATTCGAGCAGTTGTCGAAGCAAAAAAAGAGCTCCCAGCTCTCTCTTTTGATATTTATGGAAAAGGCGGAGAGGAAGAAAAATTGCGGTCGCTGATTGAAGAGTTAGGAGCGACGGACTATATCCAGCTCAAAGGGCATAAGGATTTGACCGCTATTTACAAAGATTATGAAGTCTATCTATCGGCTTCAACCAGCGAAGGCTTTGGTCTCACCTTGATGGAGGCAATTGGTTCTGGTCTTCCAATCATTGGCTTTGATGTCCCCTACGGCAATCAGAACTTTGTTAGAGATGGGGAGAATGGCTACTTGCTTCCGACTGAACCAGACCAGGTTGTGGACAGGATAGCGAGGTCCTTCGCTGAAAAGATCCGCTTGCTATACCAGAGTCATAAGGTGGCATCTATGCGTCAAGCATCTTATGCGCGTGCAGAAGATTTTCTGACCAGTAAGGTTGAAAAAGCTTGGTCTCAGTTGATTGAGGAGGTGACCCATGCTTAATGTGTTTGATCGGTTTTCGCGCGAAAGCCAAGATCTGCTCTATTCTTTACAAAGAGCAGGTTACACGCATCCAACTATCGTCTTGGAACCAAATGGTTTTTTACCCGATGGAGTGGAGTCGCCCTTTCTTTACTTCTTAGGTCGACCGACAGGTGAAAAACGGGGGCGCTTCTTTAACGAAATTTTAGTTCCTGATTTTTGGGAAATTACTGGAGATGCGTCTGGTGGCCGGATTTCCTATTACGGCCAAGAAAAAGCGCGTATCTATTACCAAGGAGCGACTCATAAGCGAATCGTTGAGCGGGTAGAGTGGTTCAATCAAGAGGGACAAGTAAGGACAGTGGATCGCTATGATCAGTATGGTCGCAAAATAGCGGTAACCAGCTGTGATGGTCAGGGCAATCCTTTGTTAACCACCTACTTCGAAGAAGAAGTTGAACGCCTGACAGAAAATCATCAAACTGGTGATCTGATCTTGACACTGGACCAGGAGCCTATGCGTATCTTTAAAAATCGACTAGATTTCTACGTCTTTTATGTCCAATACCGAGGATTTACGTTAGATCAGGTCCTTTTCAATACACTGGCTCAGTCTTTTGCTTTGAGTTTGCAACTCGGCAAAATGGGGCTGGTAGGCCGAGATGTCTTGGTTTGGCAAGAGCCATTACGGGATAGTCTGCCAGGCAATATGCAACTCATCCTAAACAGTCCAGATATACGGACGAAGAAGATCTTCATCCCTCAAAGGGAGACCTATCTCCGTGCTCTACAGTTGGTATCACCAGAGCAACAGGGCTTTTTTGCCCCTCTTGGTTATATCTATGATTTTGTAATCAAAGATGATGTTCGTAAGGATGCTTTTGTATTAACAAATTCAGATCAAATTGAAGCCTTACCTTATTTGCTAGAGCAATTACCGGATGTGACCTTCCGAGTTGCTGCAGTGACAGAAATGTCTCCAGAGCTCATGTCTCTAGTCCGCTACTCCAATTTGGTCCTGTATCAGAATATTAGCCAGGAGCGGATCAAGGAGCTCCTTCACCAATCTAGTATCTATCTAGACATCAATCATTTTGGGGAGGTACAAGGAATTGTTCGCAAGGCTTTTGAGCACCAACAGCTAATCCTTGGCTTTGAACAGACCTTACATGACCCGCCTTATCTTGCTCAAGAAAATGTCTTTAGGCAAGGAGAAAAAGACAAACTCGTCGCACGCATTAAAGAAATTTATCAATCAATAGAGAACTATCGACACGCAGTTTCAAATCAAATTGCACAGTCTAATGCGATCGAACAGGAAGTATTCCGTTCGAGATTCCAAGAAGGGATAGGTGATAGAAATGCCTGATCAGAAGAAGGACTTGTTCTATAAAGAAGTAGAAGGACGAATGAATGCTCTGAAGCGACGATCCGCGGAAAAAGAAAAAGCAACGCGCTCGGAAAAAGTTAACCTGACCTTAAATGTTGTCATCGGTCTCGTTATCTTGTTGGGGGTACTGCTCACCCTTTTCCGAGTTTTTGGAGGATAAGATGGAAATGCTATTTGTTGTGCTGATGTTCCTTCTATCGATCAGTCTAATCTTGTTGGTGCTGTTTCAACCTCGTCAACAACAATCACTATCAACAGATGCGACCAGTAACTTAGGGAAGCCAAACTATTGGCTAGCCCGTCGAGGGATGAAGCTAGCGACCTTGATCGTTAGTGTCCTCTTTTTTTTAGTCTTGTTAATCTATCTGCTACTTGCTCGGGCATAGAAGGATAGGGGAATGAGAGGAAGGCCCTTTCTCTTGAAGCAGTTGCTTTGAACGGGAGCAGAAGTGGGGTCGATAGGTCTGAATCTTTTCTTCTTGGTGATAACTATTTTTTATGGAAGGTATATGAAATATATATTTTTCAAGCTTTCTATTCTATGATAGACTAAGTGCCACCAAGAGAAAAAGAGGTAGATTTATAACATTTCAGATTCATACAGTTGAGACAGCGCCAGAAGAGGTAAAAGAGGTTCTTGAAACTGTTCAAAAAGATAACAACGGCTATATTCCAAATCTCATCGGTCTTTTAGCAAATGCGCCGACAGCTCTAGAAGCCTATCGTACAGTCGGTGCGATTAACCGTCGCAACAGTTTGACACCAGTTGAACGTGAAGTTGTCCAAATCACTGCTGCGGTGACCAACGGTTGTGCCTTCTGTGTGGCAGGGCATACAGCTTTTTCGATCAAACAGATCCAAATGAATGACGACCTTCTTCAAGCTCTGCGCAATCGTACTCCGATTGAAACAGATCCGAAATTGGATACCTTGGCTAAATTCACCCTAGCAGTGATCAATACCAAGGGACGCGTTGGAGATGAGGCCTTAGCTGAATTTTTAGAAGCAGGTTATAGTCACCAAAATGCTTTGGATGTGGTCCTAGGTGTGAGTTTGGCTAGTCTCTGTAACTATGCCAATAACTTGGCCAATACACCTATCAATCCAGAATTGCAGCCCTACGCGTAAAAGAACCAAACTTGTGCATGAAATGATGGAGCAAAGCTTAAAAATAAGAAAATGAGAAGGAGATTTTATATCTACTTCTTTTTTTGATGATGCCTCCTGATATTTTATGTTATACTGAAAGCGATAAAATAATTGGAGATCAAGATGAAAAAGATTCCTTTAGCATTTTCAGGTTGTCTATTAGGTTTAGCAGGAGCGGGAAACCTTCTGTCTGATACCTTCCCAGTTCTGGCCCATTTTTTCAGTTTGACGGGTTTGTTTCTATGGGTCTTCTTTTTGTTTCACCATCTGATCTACTGGCAAGAAACGAAGATCGAACTTCAAGAACCGGCCCTTCTGTCTGGAATGGCGACCTTTCCCATGGCTGGGATGATTCTATCGACTTATCTCCTCCGACTGTTTCCTACATTTGGAGGACTCGCCCAGATAGTTTGGTGGTCTGCTTTCCTCTTAGATTGTAGCTTAATTTTCTACTTTACCAAGACCCATATACTGGCAAAACCAAGAGCCAATGCCACCCCTAGTTGGACCGTCCTTTATGTGGGGATTGCTGTGGCAACCTTGACCTATCCAGTGGTAGGAGTGGTTGAGTTGGCCTATCTGGCTCTCGGGTTTGGCTTTGTCTTAACCTTGATTCTTTACCCGCTGATCTATCAGGGATTGAAAACTACCCCTTTACCGAGCCACTTATTGGGGCAAGAAGGCATTTATTGTGCGCCCTTTTCTCTTCTGTTAGCGGCCCTCGTTCGTCTTGGTGGAGCTAGTCTGCCGGTTTGGCTCTTATATATCATGATCGGTCTCTCTCAAGGTTTTTATTTCTTCGTTTTAACGCGTCTGCCCAGAATGATAAAAGAAGGGTTTCAACCAGCCTTTTCAGCCTTAACCTTTCCTACAGTCATCACAGCTACTTCCCTGAAAATGGCCCAAGGCTTATTGCAAAGTCCTCTTTTAAGGCCCCTTGTCTGGCTAGAGACCATTCTTTGCCTAGCCATTCTTGTGTCTGTGCTAGTGGGCTTTACGACTTACAGAAAAGGGTAGAAGAAAGCTTGATAATCGCTACAATAAGCTGGTATTCCAATAGAAACTAGAGGTTAGAGACGGCTGTCTCGAGCTCTTTTTTATCTACTTTCTAATTGAATCCTAGGAATGATTATGGTAAGATGCAATAAATCATTTTTAATCCCTTGAAAGGAATGTATGAAATTTTTAAAGACAAAGGCCAAGCTCTTTTATCCACTTTTATTGCTGGTCTTTTACATCTTGGTGAGGCCGCAATTTCGCGAGTTAGCCCAGCTAGTCAGCAACCAAGTCGGCCAAGCCCTTAGCTATTTTTGGACCCTTCTCTTTTTAGAAGCAGGTTATCTGATGCTTGTTTTTTCATTTGTGAAGAAGTATAGTCCACGTACCGTTTTTCAGTGGGCGAAGAAGAAACAATTCCTCCCCGCTATCTACGCTACTATATTCACTAGTTGTGCAATCTATTGGCTGGACTACTTTCTCAGTGGTTTTACCAAAGGACGTCTAGCTATTTATCACTCCTTTCCGGTGACCTTGGAAGCCTTAGGATCTCTCATCCTCTTTGTCCTAGTGGTCATCATTCGACCGATGACAGTAGAATTGGTCTTCCGTGGAGCGCTTGTCCAAGCCTATTTTAAAAAATGGCCCTTCTATGCGAGTGTATGGGCGCCTGCCCTCATCTATAGCGGATTTCAATTCCTCCAGCATCCCTTTACTGTCTTGAGTTTTTTGATCTATACGATCCCTTCTCTTCTGTTTGGATTACTGAATGAAAAGACAGGCTCCTTGTATTATCCTATCCTTGCTCATATCGGACTGAACTTTATTTATAGCCTACCCATCATCTTGTCAACTATCCAGCATCTCTTCTCCTAGTCGTTTTAACAGTACTGGAGGAAGCTTCAAACCAAGGGCCAGAAGGTCGTTGGTTTTTTTTGAAATTATGGTATAATAGAATAAATTTAAAAGAGGGAGTGGGAGTTTGAGAAAAAGCTATCGTGTCAAGCGAGAAAAAGATTTCAATGCCATTTTTAAAAGTGGTATGAATTGTGCGAATAGAAAATTTGTGATCTACCGTTTGCCACAAGAGCAGCCCCATTTCCGTGTCGGCTTATCTGTTAGTAAAAAACTAGGAAATGCTGTGACACGCAACCGAATCAAGCGCTTGATTCGTCATGTTTTGATGAAGCATCAGGATCATCTTGTAGCAGATGATTTTGTTGTGATTGCTCGAAAGGGTGTTGAAGAGCTGGATTTTGACCAAGTTGAAAAAAATCTAGTCCATGTATTAAAATTAGCGCAAGTCTATCGTCAGGAAAGGTAATTACGTGAAAAAGAAATTAAAAGTAGCTAGCTTATTAGGAGGGGCCCTCCTTTTATTAACAGCCTGTGGAACGTCTGAAGTGACTTCCCAATCATCAGGCGTTTGGGAAAAATTCGTTTACTTCTTTGCAGAAGTCATCCGTTTTCTTTCTATCGGAGGAAACATCGGAGTTGGGATTATCCTCTTCACTCTCTTGATTCGGACAATTCTTTTGCCAGTTTTCCAATACCAAATGACCTCCTCGCGCAAAATGCAGGAGATTCAGCCACTAGTGAAAGAAATCCAGGCCAAGTATCCTGGGAAGGATTTGGAAAGCCGCACTCGTATGTCAGAAGAAATGCGGGCGCTTTACAAAGAAAAAGGTGTGAAGACTTCCTCTGCCTTCCTGCCTCTATTTATCCAAATGCCAGTTTTGATGGCCTTGTTCCAAGCTTTGAGTCGGGTAGAATTCCTAAAAGTCGGTCATTTCCTTTGGTTGGATATGAGCGCAACAGATCCAACTTTTATTTTGCCAGTTTTGGCAGCCGTCTTCACCTTCTTTAGTACCTGGTTGAGCAACAAAGCCATGCCAGAAAAAAATGGTGGAATGACAGCCATGATGTATGCGATGCCAGTCATGATTTTCTTCTTCGCCATGTACTCAGCAAGCGGGGTTGCTCTCTACTGGGTAGTTTCCAATGCCTACCAAGTTGGGCAAACTTACCTGTTGAACAATCCATTTAAGATCATTGCGGCGCGTGAAGCAGAGCAACAGGCAATCAAAGATATAGAAAAACAAAAACGACGTGCATTTAATAAAGCACAGAAAAAGAAAAACTAAGAAGGAGTTTGACAGATGGTCCAATATACAGGAGTCAATGTTGAAGAAGCCATTCAAAATGGTTTGAAAGAATTAGATATCCCGCGCATGAAAGCACATATTACTGTCGTTTCTCGTGAAAAGAAAGGGTTCCTCGGTCTCTTTGGTAAGAAGCCAGCTGTGGTAGACATCGAACCGATTGCAGAAACTACGGTTACAAAAGCTAATCAACAAGCTGTTAAGGGAGTTCCTGAGGAAATAAATGTTCAAAACGAACCTGTCAAGAGTGTCAGTGAAGAGACTGTTGATTTGGGTCGTGTGGTGGCTGCGATTAAAAAAGTTGAAGAAGAAGGCCAAGAAGTTTCGGAAGAGGTGAAGGCTGAGATTCTTAAACATGAGAAGGCTCCTGAAACCATTCTTGAAGAACAAGGTCATGGGGAGATTCTCGATTCAAGTCCTAAAGAAACTGAGTCACGCCAAACATCTGATTTTGCTGATTTGGGCATTGAAGTAGAAGAAAGCTATGACATCGAAAAGGTTGTTTCTGATGTCACTTCCTATGTTCAAACAGTAATTGATGAAATGGATGTAGAAGCTAGCATTTCAAGTAGCTACAACCGCCGAACCATCAATATGCAGATTGACACCAATGAGCCAGGCCGTGTGATTGGATACCACGGGAAAGTTCTCAAAGCCCTTCAATTGTTGGCGCAGAACTATCTTTACAATCAGTATTCTAAGAATTTCTACATTGCTATCAACGTCAATGATTATGTTGAACACCGTGCAGAAGTCCTTCAAAGCTATGCTCAAAAATTGGCAAGTCGTGCTCTAGAAGAAGGTCAAGCACAACATACAGATCCAATGTCTAATAGCGAACGCAAGATCATCCACCGTATCGTATCGAAAATGGATGGAGTAACGAGCTATTCAGAAGGGGAAGAACCAAATCGTTACGTTGTCGTCGATATTGAAGGCTAATCTACCGTTTAAAAAGGAAGATTTCAAAAGGGAGAGAGGAGTGTAAGCTTGGTCTCTCCTTTTATTTTTGAGAAGGGAATAGCAGTATGTTTATCAGGATTAGAGACTTTTTGAAATGTCAGGGAATCAAGTACCTAGCCCCTGCTAAAGCAGGTGAGGATGCGGAGCGAATGTTGGCCTATCGAGAGATGGGGCAAGAAGCTCGCAAGGAGTTCACCC
>OGJZ01001191.1_pt1 | contig 25580 bp, 21 predicted proteins | sample 1572321 | NCBI WGS metagenome assembly OGJZ01 (sample SAMEA2582086, study PRJEB24529) | metagenome | biome: Human gut stool | place: China | collected 2011 | reverse complement strand
ATGCCAGCGTCAATGAACAAGCCGGCATCTATGCAGGGGATGAGGGGTATGGTGTGAATGTGGAAAAACATACAGATTTAAAAGGCGCTATCATCACTTCAACTGAGACAGCAGAAAAGGAAGGAAAAAATCGCTTTAGTACAGGAACGATTATACACTCAGATATTGAAAACTACTCAAACCACAATGCGAAAGGATTTGGCGTTGGAGGAGGCGTTACCATCGGTGGTGGAAATGCAATAAAAGAAATCGGTGATGTCGAATTGCAAAGAATTGGACAAAATAACACCGATGGAAGCAGCAAAATCGAAACTTCCGGCATTGCAGGCATTGGTTCCCAAGGAAACTGGGGATTAGCGAAAGGATTGATCACCGGGCTTTTAGGACAAGTAAGCGATAAAGGTAGTGAACATGGCGTTACAACAAGTTCAATTAACACCAAAAATCTCATTATTAGAGACAAGGAAGCGCAAGAGCAATTAACCGGGAAATCAATTAATGAAACGATTGAAACCTTAAATCAGGAAAATCGTCATCAAAAATTAGCTAAAGCGGATATTGAGTCAATTAAATCTGATTTAGAGAGAGATTTAAGTGTGGCGACGAAGTTTGTGGAAAATGTAAATAGTTTGGGGGATGAAATCTATTATCAAATGGAAAAAAATGAGGATTCCGTATTTTCCATTCAAAAGAAAACAGAAAATTGTAATCACATAAGCTGTTTAGATTTTAAATCCGATAATTCACAAGCATTAAAACGTATTATTTATGGCAATGAAATCCTTACAGATGAACAAGCACAATTACTCAGTAAAGTTGCAACAGCGGGTATGTTAAATTTAAACAGAGAAGATAAAGTATCAAGTGCAATTTTATATGATAAAGACTTATCGTCGATTGATGAAACGGCTGTCATTTTAAATCGAGGTAGTACCAACTATCTCAATGAGTTTATCTTCACTGGATTTGAGCGTTTTAGGGCATGGGCAAATTTACCAAGTGTGTTTGGTGCCTCAAATGCCACAAGGGATCACGCTCAAATTACTAAAAAACTGAATGAATATAATGCACATAGAATCGCCCAAGGAAAAGAGCCGATAAGTGCGAATAATGTGGCACATAGTCTAGGCGTTTCGGGAAATAAAAATATGTTGAATTGGTCGGAATATGTAGGGAATCGGTATGACAATACAAAAGTGAATTTCTTGCATTTAGGAGGCTCCTATCCATCGGAACGGGTAGATAAACAAGCGAAGCAATTGTTTGGAGGTGTCAATACTGAATATCATGGAGTTAAGGGAGATGCGGTCTATTCTGGATTAGGAGGACTATTTATTGGAAATAACCCGAATGCTAAACAAGTAGAGGGGTTATCATTTGGTCAGGCGCATTCAGAGGCTAATCAGAATATAAGAAATATAAAATATATTGAAACTGATTTAAATGAGATTCAAAAGAAAGAAAAGCTTTTGAGATCCTTTTATCCTTATACTAAAGGTGTCAGAGAATTTGAAAATGTAGGAAAAGAAAGATGAAATTTTTAAGTATTGTTATTATTTCTTGTTTTTTATCAGGATGTTGGACAATGTTTACTTATAGGGAAAGTTATACCATAGATAAAATGGCATACTGGGAACACAGAGAAAGTAAAGTTAAAGCATCAGTAGAATTAAAAAATAAATGTTTTGAAAAAATTCACCATATAGATAATAACCAGGATTTATATGCTAAATGCATATATGAAAATGGTTATATATTTAAAACCAACAGTTGGCTTTATTGTTATCATAGACCTAAAGATTGTGCTATATATGATAAATATAGGAAGTAAAAACAGTCTAATTGTAGCAAGGCGTGAGCAAACTGAAGTTATTAATAAAAATAGTGAAGACCTGAATCAAACAAAACGGATGCCTTGGGCACGCGTTAGGAAACGCGCGCCATCATGGGGGGCACTAGAATGAAATATTTTATGTTACTTATCTATTTGTTTTCCTTAAATGGCTGTTTGTTTTACTGGAAAGATGGGTGTTTTCATTCTCCACAATTAGTGACTTGTGATGAACCTAGAATAGCATTCAGCTCGATTGCATATTATCAAAAAAAGCTTTCTGTCGGTAATACTGATATAGAACAACGTTGGAAAGATGCCTTTTCTTGTGGTTCTAAATATAGAGATAAACATTTATCTAGCATTATATATCCCGTGGATCATAGTTTGATTTTTGATAAGTGCATGATTCAAAAGGGATATGTTATTTTTAGCTCAAATGAATGTGGATTAAAAAGTCCGAAAAGAATGAATAATGGCTTATGTAATGAATGAAAGATGTCAAGGAATGGGAAACTGGAGGACGCCCCCCTGATGGCGCAAGCGTCCACGCTTGTGACATTACAATTTATTATAGTTCCGGAGTTAGCAAACTCAGATAGCGCGCGTCTCCTAACGCATGCTTGAATCTATCTAAAAATAAACAAACTGAAATTATTAATAAAAATAGTGAAGGCCTGAATCAAACAAAACGGAGGTTTTGGGCACGCGTTAGGAAACGCGCGCCATCGTGGGGGGATCTAAAAATGGGAAATGAGGAAACCATTTTTAATTTAAATAAATCAAAAGGAGAATAATATGAAGATTCTATTTTTTATATTTGGTTTGCTAACAATCAATGCTTGTTCTTTTGGAGGATTTCAACCACCACCATACTATCATTGGCGCTTACATAATGCAGATGCATTATTCCCTGAATCAGATCCTAATGTTTTAACTAAATATGTTGATAGAAAAGAAAAAGATATGAAGGATTGCGGTATGGATTATGTGGTAGGAGAAAGTGATAATCCGGAGGTAAATCTTTGTTTAGAGAAAAAAGGTTGGTATCTAGAAGGTGGTCCAATTTGTGAAGAAAGAACAATGTGGGATAGGCCAATATGTATCCAATGGCGAAAAAAACACAGCAAACCTGATGCTAAGCCTTGGCAGTAATTAACAAAGGTGCTTAAAAGTGCGGTCAATATTCAGTGAATTTTAAAATCTCTTGAATATTGACCGCACTTTTAGTTGATAGGCACAAGCGAGGACGCTTGCGCCATCGTGGGGGAAAACTCAAGAGTAAAAGAGCAAGATATGATTTATAAAAAAGGTCGTCTGAAATAGTTTCAGACGACCTTTTGCTCGATTTACGGCAATTATTAGCAGCGGCCAGCAGCTTTCAATAAAGCGTTACAACTCGATCCTCCTCGACTTCCTTTGCCGCCATGAACATTTGAACCGGAACATAAGGCGTCAGATGAAACTGCTCCCATGACAGTGGTTACATAGCAAGAGTATGATTTACCGCCTGTTGTTGCTACGAATTTGACTGAATCGATGTCTCCATGGCGATTAGAAATTCTAATACTTTCAGCCGGAACATTTAATGCAAATGCGGCTTTATTTTTTAACGAATTGTCAGAAATGGTAGCATTACCAACTACTCCACAAGCGGACAAGGTTAATATCATTAACAAACTTAATGTGCATTTCATATGAAGTTTCCTTTGATGCTAGGTACTAGGGTTGTAATCCAAAGAACGATTCTAAGAAGAAAAAAAATAAAGTCAATATTTTTGGAGAAAAAGGGTATGGTTGTATTTCTTTAAGTGATGACTGTAATAATGCAATAGAATTCTTAAATTTTTGCTCAAAAGATAATAAGTTTGAGGTGGTTTTTTCTGAGAATATTAATCACTTGGCAGCTTCGAAAACTATGCCCAAAGAATGTTAAGTTCGACTAAAGATACCAGCGCTGTTTGATACTTAAGATGCATACAGTTTGAATTGGGATATAAAGTGCGGTCAATTTTCAAAGAGTTTTAAAACCTCTCAAAAATTGACCGCACTTATTCATTAAAAAAGGCTGATTTTGACGGTGTGTCGAAATCAGCCTTTGGTTTATCTAAAGGGGATTATTGAGGCATCTTTAATTGAGGATCTTGTCCGTAGGATGGATGTCTCGGACCGTAAAGCAAGCAGCCATTACAAGAACGACCTAACATATTTCCGGTTGCCCATCCTGCCACTTTATATCCTTTATCGGACACGTTATTGGCAATCTGTTTAACGACTGCGGTCACCAGCATAGCAAGCGCATTACCGTTGTTATTGCTTTCGGCATCGTCCGCATAACCTTTACCTTCCCATAATGTTTTACCATTGCGTAAGTCAACGAGTTTGCCACTCACTTTCACTCTGGTTACGCTGTCGAACACTTGGTAATTCACACCGTAGTCGTCCACATTAATGTAGAGCACGGCATCGGCACCAAAAATCTCGCGTAATTTTTGTGGGTTGACGTTATGAATTTCTTGCGCTTGTGTTAACCCGTTATTTTTAAAGGTTTGATAAACAAGAGCCGGTGGAAAAACATAGTAACCATTTTCAGCCAATGGCGAAATGGCTTGTGCCAACACAGCCGGGGAGCCTTTTACATCATTGGTGGTATCGGTTGGAAGCAATACAAGAATAGACTGCGGTTTGCTCTCTAAATAGTTGGTATAGTCATACGGCGTTGGCTTCATTGCAGAACACGCTGAAAGCAAAAATGCGCAAGCCATGGCTAAATAGAGTGAAATATTTCTCATTTTTTCTCTCCTTTTTTCGCTTTTTTATTTGCGCGATTTTCTTGGGCTGTCTCTACTTTTTTTCCTTTATTTAACAGGAAATTGATGTATTGCGTCGATTCAGGAAACAGGCTCATTTCTTTTTGATAAGATTCAGCCATTTTTCCCGGATTTCCTAATTGCCCATAAAGAAGTCCAATTTGTGCGTATAAACCGGGTGGTACTTTGTTACCGCCATCCAGTTGAGCCAGTTCTTCTAATTTTTGCAGTTGTTCTTGCGGATCACCTTCTTGTGTCAGGTGTTGATAAACAGAAGAAGGGTAAACATCACCATTCCAAGTGTAGAGCGAGTGTTGTTTGTGCCCTGATGAACAAGCCGTCAATACAGCGACGGCAGACAAACATGCAAGAAGTGTTAATTTCTTCATTATCTAACCCTTAATTAGCCGGTTTCCATTGACCTGCTTCAACACCTGAAACAAGGTTGTTTACCGCTTCACGAATGGCTAAATCTAACACTTTGCCATTGAGTGTTGAGTCGTATCCTGATGTACCGCCAAAGCCTAATACTTCACGGTTGGAAAGATTGTATTCGCCGGCACCTTGAACGGAATAAACCACTTCGGATGTTTGTGTGTTAACAATATTTAAGGTGACTTTCGCGTAAGCCACTTGTTGTTTTCCGCGACCTAAAATGCCAAATAATTGTTGGTCGCCAACGGTTTTACGGCCAAATTCCGTTACATCGCCGGTAACCACATAATTTGCGCCTTTTAAGGTTTGTTTTTTACCTTTGATTTTTGCTTCTGCTGCAGTTTCAGACATATTGGTGCGATCTAACACACTAAAACGGCCTGATTGTTGTAAATGAGAAACTAAAATCGTTTTTGCTTGATTTCCTAATTGATCTACGCCATCGGAGAATACGCCATTTTGATAGCTTGAACGGTTGTCAAATTTACCGACAGAAATCGGTGCTTTTACGCCATGATAAGCCGTGTTGTAGCTGTTGACTTTTTGTACTTCTACGGTACGGGAGCCCTCAGTTGCACAGCCTGCTAATGCTAAAATACTTGCTGATAATAAAACCGGATAGAATTTTTTCATCATAGAATCCTTATATTTTCATGAATAAAAAGTGCCCTGAATATCAAGGACGCTGCATTTTAAAGAATTTATTGTTCCTTCGCTATCGAATTTTCTGCAGAATTTATGTAAGTTAATCACCTTTTAGCGGTTTTTTATCAGATCTAAAAAACAATTTAAAAATGCACCGCACTTTATGAAACCAGTAGGAGAGACCTTCGTGTTATTTAAAAAAATATTCGGCATGATTCAATTTAGCGGCTATAAAAGTTTTTCAAGTTTATATGATCGCTATGCCATTATTGGGTTTGAAAAGCAGCTTGATTTCGCCGAGCGAGTAGAGAATTTGGATTGGAACGTGGATTTGAAAACCGAGAAAATCACCTTCGGCGAGCAATATACTTATCCGGTTCAGGTGTTGGGTTCTTTTTCTTTTGAGAGTCAAACCTGGCTTTGGAGTTGGGCAAACCAAGCCGCCAATATTCCTGCGAAGTTGTTGGAACAAGCGAAAGAATTTCGTGCTTACGGCAAAAAATACAAAATTGATGAACTCACAAAACCCAATCGGGAACTTGCTTTAAATGACGTGCACAGTTTTGGATTGGTCGCGTTGGGCATGTTTGAGTCTGACGGCTATTACGTAGGCAATTTTGGTGCGGGTGCATTGTTGGTGACGGTGAAAGATCGCAGTTTACGTAAGACATTCTCTTTGGAAGAAGAACATTTGAGAATCTTATCGGTTTATCCGCAATTCATTTCCTTATTTGAAATTAAAGCGCAGAAAAAAGTGCTACAACATTATGTAACGGCAAAGGAATATCGCATTATCGAAAATACGGAAACTCATTTAATTGCCCGTCGGGGTGAAAAAGAAATTGTCGGCATTTTTGATGAAGAAGGGCGTTTGTCGCAACTGAAAGGGTAGTGTGAGAGGAAGTGCGGTCAACATTCAGGATGTTTTTTAATTGAAAAACACGCTAGATGTTGACCGCACTTTTATTTTTCTTCACAAAGCAAACGTTTGCTTTTGGTTTGGCTAAGGATTAGAATTTGCCGATTTTTTTTACTTTGAAAGGATACAAAAATGAGTTCTGAAAATTTTAGTTTGAAGCCCGTTCCACAACATGAACGTAAAGGTGCTGTGGCACTGACGTTTGTTATGCTGGGATTAACGTTTTTCTCTGCAAGTATGTGGACGGGCGGCACGCTGGGCACATCACTCACTTACCATGATTTCTGGCTAGCCGTGATCATCGGTAACTTAATGTTAGGGATTTACACGTCATTTCTTGGCTACATCGGTGCAAAAACCGGCTTAACAACCCATGTTTTGGCGCGTTATTCCTTCGGTGTTAAAGGCTCTTGGTTGCCATCTTTAATTTTAGGCGGCACCCAAGTGGGCTGGTTTGGTGTCGGGGTGGCGATGTTTGCCATTCCGGTTAATAAAGTTACCGGCATTGATGTGAACTATTTAATTTTAGGCTCAGGTTTATTAATGACCATTACGGTTTTCTTCGGTATTTCCGCGCTGACCATTCTTTCCACTATCGCGGTGCCGGCAATTGCGGTGCTTGGTTCTTATTCGGTGTATTTGGCGGTAACGGATGCCGGTGGCTTATCTGTGTTAGAAAATATCATGCCGAAAGACGACATTTCTTTACCAATGGCAATTACCTTGGTTGTGGGCTCTTTCATCAGTGCCGGTTCATTAACGGCAGACTTCGTGCGTTTCGGACGCAAAGCCAAACAAGCGATTTTAATCAGTATGATTGCGTTCTTCTTGGGCAACTCATTAATGTTCGTCTTTGGCGCCGCCGGGGCAGCGGTAACCGGGATGTCCGATATTTCTGATGTGATGGTTGCCCAAGGATTAATTCTGCCGGCGATTATTGTACTTGGTTTAAACATTTGGACGACTAACGATAATGCGCTTTATGCCTCCGGTTTGGGTTTCGCTAACATTACCGGCTGGAGTAGCCGTCCATTATCAGTATTAAACGGTGTGATCGGTACGCTTTGCGCCTTGTGGTTATACAACAACTTTGTGGGCTGGTTAACGTTTTTATCTGCCGCCATCCCACCGATTGGGGGCGTTATCATTGCCGACTATATTTTGCGTAATAAAGCCTATGCCAATTTTGAACAAGCAAAATTTGTCACCATCAACTGGACGGCAATTATCTCTGTGGCAATCGGGATTGCTTGCGGTAAATTCTTGCCGGGTATTATTCCGTTAAATGCCGTTATTGGCGGCGCTGCGGCTTATTTTGTGTTAACGCCGTTATTCGGTAAAAAATTGGCGTTTAAATAGGTGCGATAAATGTTAGTTAAAAATATTCATATTAACGGTCGTGAAGGCTTATGGCAGATTGTCATTGAAGACGGCAAGATTGCCCGCATTCTGCCTAACGAAGAACAGATTGATTTTTCCGGAGACATTTTAGACGGCGAACAGGGCATTGTGTATCCGCCGTTTGTTGAACCGCACATTCATTTGGATGCGACACAAACCGCAGGACAACCGAACTGGAACCAATCCGGTACCTTATTTGAAGGGATTGAACGTTGGGCTGAGCGAAAATCTTTATTGAGCCATGAGGATGTGAAATCCCGCGCGTGGAAAACCTTAAAATGGCAAATCGCAAATGGCGTGCAACATGTGCGTACCCACGTGGATGTGTCTGACCCAACGTTAACTGCACTCAAAGCCATGCTCGAAGTGAAAAAAGAAGTGGCTCCTTGGGTGGATCTTCAAATTGTGGCATTTCCACAAGAGGGGATTTTGTCTTATCCGAACGGTGAAGCGTTGTTGGATCAAGCCATGGCAATGGGCGCAGATGTGGTGGGGGGCATTCCGCACTTTGAATTCACCCGTGAATACGGTGTGGAATCTATGCACATTGCCTTCAATATTGCGCGCAAATACAACAAACAAATCGATATTCACTGTGATGAAATTGATGATGAACAATCCCGTTTTGTGGAAACGGTTGCCGCATTGGCATTGAAATATGAAATGGGCGACAAAGTGACGGCGAGCCATACCACTGCAATGCATTCGTACAATAATGCCTATGCCTCTCGTCTTTTCCGTTTGTTGAAATTATCCAAAATTCATTTTGTGGCTAATCCGCTCGTCAACATTCATTTGCAAGGTCGATTCGATACTTATCCAAAACGCCGTGGTGTGACGCGCGTGAAAGAAATGCTGAAAAACAAGATCAACGTGTGTTTTGGCCATGATGACGTATTTGACCCTTGGTATCCGTTGGGAACCGCAAATATGTTGCAGGTGTTACACATGGGGTTACACGTTTGCCAACTCATGGGCTACGGACAAATTAACGACGGCTTAAAATTAGTGACTGAAAACAGTGCAAAAGCGCTAGGGTTACAAGGTTATGGCGTGGAAGAAGGGAATGCCGCTAACTTTATTATTTTACCGGCAGAGAATGGCTTTGATGCAGTACGTCGTCAAGTGCCGACACGTTATTCTATTCGACACGGCAAGGTCATTGCAGAAACCAAATTAGCTGAAACGACCATTCATTTAAACGATAACGAACGCGTCACTTATCGTTAATCTGTCTTTTTTAAGGATAAGTGCGGTCAATATCCGATGTGTTTTTTCTGCTGAAAAACATCGTCAATATTGACCGCTCTTTTTTGTTTTTCTAAACCTCTCTTTCAGTATTTGTCACAGGCTGCGTTCCTCACTATAATTTCCGCTTTTAAAACCAAACCGGTAAATAATCCTATGCAATTAGAACCTGATTTCTGGCGCCACAAAAACCTGCTTGATATGAATGATGCCGAATGGGAGGCATTATGTGATGGTTGCGGTAAGTGTTGTTATCGTAAATATATTGATGGCGAGGGCAAATATGAGCGTTTGTATTACACCCGTATCGCGTGCAATTTATTGGATTTAGAAACAGGAAAGTGCGGTAATTATTTGAAACGTTTTGAGTTGGAAGAGGATTGCACCAAACTGACCAAAGACAATTTACCTGAATTTGGTTGGCTGCCAGCGACTTGCGCCTATCGTTTACTTTATGAAGGCAAACCGTTGCCGTCATGGCACCCGTTAATTAGCGGTGATCCTGAAAGTGTTAAACGTGCAGGCGTGTTAATCCAAAACGGCATTCATGAATGTGATGTCATTGATTGGTTTGAGTTTGTTGTGGATGAAGAACAATAGATTTCAGCGTTGGAATAGTTATCACATCAATAAGAAATGATTTCCTTAAAAAAGCCCAGGTTAAGTGGGCTTTTTTTATTTGCTAAAAACTCAGCTAAAATTACTGCTTAATGCTTGTAAATACTGAAAGATTTATTTTGATGGAGATCACTAATTTGGATTAAAAACGTTGTTTTTACCTGCCCCTTCACTACAATACTTATAAATCGTTATTTTTGTGTTGTATTGAGTTGTAGGTTCGTATGCAAGTTTCTGATTCTCTTAAACGATTTGCTGAAGATGTTGGCATTTCGCTTTCTCATTATGATATCGATGGGCATTTGATTTATGCACCTCCGGAAACGTTGCGTTATTTCACCGCACTTTTGCAACCGCCGAGTAAACGGGAAAAAGGGGCGTTTGATGATGTGATTACCGCCTTTGAAAACGAGCCGATTCATTATGATTTAGCGCGTTTATCCCTTTCCGAGCCTGTTTCCCTAAATATTCAACTTCTTGATGAACAAGGTAAAAAATGTGTTGAACAAACCTGTTCTTCAAGCCAATTGCTTTTATTGCCTTCATTACCATTTGGTTACTACCAATTAAATCTTTCCACGGCTAATCAAAAATATGTGATTCGTGTTTTGGTAGCGCCGCGTACCGCCTATCAACCGCCGGTGTTGCAAACGAAAAAAGCCTGGGGGATAAATGTTCAGTTATATAGTTTACGTTCTCAAACCAACTGGGGTATCGGTGACTTCGGTGATTTAGCTTATTTAATCGAGCAGGGCGCAAAACAGGGCGCGGATTTTATTGGTATTAATCCGTTACATTTGATGTATCCCGCCGTGCCGGAATGGGCAAGCCCTTATAGTTCGTCCTCCCGCCGTTGGTTAAATTTTATTTATTTGGATGTTGCAGCTTTGCCGGAATTTAAATTATCCCGTTCCGTACAAACGTGGTTTCATTCTGCTCCCGTGCAAGAACAAATAACCTCCTTGCGTGAAGCCAAAACCGTGGCTTACGGCGAAATAATGCAGCTAAAACTGACCGCACTTGAACAACTATTCGATTTCTTTAAACGTAGCAAATCTGCACAAATCATCGCCCGTCGCCAAGATTTTGATGCCTTCAAAAAAGCACAAGGTGAAGCTTTGTTATTGCAAGGGCTCTTTAATGTGTTAGATGGCATTGAGCATAAACACCAACAGGCGGAAGAAAATACCATTGGTTGGTTGGGCTGGCGTAAAGTGTGGCAAACGCTCTCGGCGCGTGAACGCAACGCCTTGTTAAAAGAACATGAAGCGCAAGTGGAATTCTTCGCGTGGTTACAATGGGCGACATCACAACAATTAAGTGAGCTACAAGCGTTATGCCGTCAAGTGGGAATGCAGCTTGGCATTTATGGCGATTTGGCTGTAAACAGCTCTCGCGGAAGTGCCGATGTGTGGTCAGACCCTGAACTTTATTGTGTGAACGCATCTGTCGGTGCACCGCCTGATCCATTGGGCCCTGTCGGACAGAATTGGAATTTGCCACCATACAACCCAAGCGTGTTAAAAGCCCGTGGTTTCCAACCGTTTATTGAGATGTTGCGTGCCAATATGCAGAACTTTGGTGTGTTGCGTATCGATCATGTGATGGGCTTGTTCCGTTTGTGGCTGATTCCTGAAAATAAAACAGCGGCAGATGGCGCTTATGTGCATTATCCGTTTGATGAACTGATGGCGATTCTTGCCATTGAAAGCCAACGCAACCAGTGTTTAGTGATTGGTGAGGATTTAGGCACCGTGCCTGATGAAGTGCGGTGGAAATTAAACGAGTTTCGTATTTTCTCGTATTTTGTGCTGTATTTTGCACAACGCAACAACATGTATCCGCTCAAACAGGATTTCCCACCACATGCCTTTGCCACTATCGGCACCCATGATGTGCCTTCTTTACAAAGTTTCTGGCATTGCCTTGATTTGGCGTTGTTCGGTCAGCTCGGGATTTTAGAGGGCGACGTGTTAAAAGAAAAATACGATCAACGCGTCGTAGATAAACAAGCCTTATTAGACAGCTTGCACCGCGATGGTTATTTACCTCCCGATTATTGGGGCGATGCTTTAAGCATGGCAATGCACGACAATTTGAACCGTCAAATTCACCGTTATTTGGCAGAAAGCGAAAGCCGTTTGGTGGGTGTGCAATTAGAAAATTTATTGAGCCAAGAAGTGTCATTCAATTTACCGGGCACTTCAACGGAATACCCAAATTGGCGAAAAAAATTAACCCAATCTTTAGAACTTATTTTTGATGATGCGCAAATGACCGCATTTTTCTCTTTAATTAATCAAGCCCGCAAAGCTTAGCGAGGATTTATTATGACTCAACTAGTAGCGCAATCCGTTATTAATCAATTCTTTGATGGAACACATTCTGATCCTTTTTCCGTATTGGGTATGCACGAAACCGATAACGGCATTGAAATTCGTGCTTTATTGCCAGATGCCAGCCGTGTCAGCGTCATTGATAAAGAAAATCAAGACACCGTCTGTGAATTAGATTGTTTAGATGACAGAGGCTTTTTTGCCGGTGTTGTGCCTAACACCCGTGATTTCTTTGCCTATCAATTACAAGTGTATTGGGGTAAAGAATCGCAAATCCTTGAAGACCCTTATCGTTATCATCCAATGATTAATGATTTGGATGAATGGCTTTTAGCTGAAGGCTCATTTTTGCGTCCGTATGAAGTGTTAGGTGCGCATTTTATCGAATGTGATGGCGTTTCCGGTGTGAACTTCCGTTTGTGGGCACCGAATGCTAAACGAGTGTCTGTGGTGGGGGATTTCAACTATTGGGACGGACGTCGCCATCCGATGCGCTTACATCCGGCAAGCGGCGTATGGGAATTATTCCTACCGAAAGTTGCATTAGGGCAGTTATATAAATTCGAATTAATTGATTGCCACGGCAATTTACGCTTAAAAGCCGACCCTTACGCCTTCAGTTCACAGTTACGCCCTGATACAGCGTCACAAATTAGTGCGTTACCGGACATCGTACCAATGACAGAAGCCCGCCGTAAAGCCAACCAATGGGATCAACCAATTTCCATTTATGAAGTGCACCTAGGCTCTTGGCGCCGTAATTTAGAAAATAATTTCTGGTTAGATTACGACCAAATCGGCGATGAATTGATTCCTTATGTAAAAGAAATGGGCTTTACGCACATTGAGTTTTTACCGCTTTCCGAATTCCCGTTTGACGGTTCTTGGGGCTATCAACCGCTAGGGCTGTATTCTCCAACCAGTCGTTTTGGTACGCCGGAAGGGTTTAAACGTTTAGTGGAACGCGCCCATGAAGCCGGCATTAACGTAATTTTGGACTGGGTGCCGGGGCATTTCCCAAGCGATACCCATGGTTTAGTGGCTTTTGACGGCACGGCATTATATGAACACGCTGATCCGCGCGAAGGATTCCATCAAGACTGGAACACGCTCATTTACAACTATGGTCGCAACGAAGTGAAAAACTTCTTATCCAGTAACGCTTTATATTGGATTGAACGTTTCGGGATTGACGGTATTCGTGTCGATGCGGTGGCCTCCATGATTTACCGTGATTACAGCCGTGCCGAGGGAGAATGGATTCCGAACCAATACGGCGGACGGGAAAATTTAGAAGCTATTGAATTCTTAAAACACACCAACTGGAAAATTCATAGTGAAGTGCAAGGGGCGGTTTCCATTGCGGAAGAATCGACCTCGTTCGCGGGTGTAACACACCCGACAGAAAACGGTGGTTTAGGCTTTAATTTCAAATGGAATATGGGCTGGATGAATGACACCCTTTCTTACATAGAAAAAGATCCGGTCTATCGCCAATATCACCACAATCAAATGACTTTCGGCATGGTGTATCAATACAGCGAAAACTTTGTATTACCACTTTCTCATGACGAAGTGGTGCATGGAAAATGTTCCTTAATCGGTAAAATGCCGGGGGATGCGTGGCAAAAATTCGCGAACTTACGTGCTTATTACGGTTATATGTGGGGCTATCCGGGTAAAAAATTATTGTTCATGGGAAATGAATTTGCCCAAGGTCGCGAATGGAATTACCGCGAAAGTCTAGATTGGTTCTTATTGGATGAATCCATCGGCGGAAGATGGCACATCGGTATGCAACAGTTGGTGAAAGACCTCAATAAAATTTATCGCGAAAATGCACCGCTCTTTGAACTGGATTCTGATCCGCAAGGTTTCGATTGGTTGGTCGTGGATGATGCGCAAAACTCTGTATTTGCCTTTGAACGACGTAGCAGCAAAGGCGAGCGCATTATTGTGATCAGTAACTTTACGCCGGTGCCTCGTCATGATTATCGCATTGGCGTGAATGTTGCAGGTCAATATCACGAAATTTTAAATACGGATTCATCCTTTTACGAAGGCTCAAATCTTGGTAACTGCGGTGCAGTGGAAAGTGAGGCAATCCCAAGCCACGGACGAGATCATTCTATTTCTGTTTCGATTCCGCCATTGGCAACCCTCTATTTGAAATATCAAGGATAAGGCATGGTTGCAGTAAAAAATCAGGGCAAGGCTTATCCGTTCGGTTATAGCCAATATGAAGAAAACGGCGAGCAAATCACTAACTTTGCACTGTATTCTTCTGTGGCGGATGCCGTGGAGTTGTGCTTGTTTGAGAACAGTAAGAAAGAACAGCGTTTTGCCATGAATTGTAGCGAAAATATTTGGCATATTGCGCTTTCCGGTGTGGCTAACGGTATGCAATACGGTTTTAGAATCACCGCCGAAAATGACCGCACTTTAGCCAATCCAAACAAGCTCATGCTTGATCCTTATGCAAAAGCCGTGGTGGGTAAACCGGATTTAAGTTCGGCAGAAGTGCGATCGATTTTTCAGTTAAATGATCCACGAGATAACGCGGAATTTGCGCCGAAAGGCCAAATTATTGAGACGGCATTTGACTGGCAACACGATAAAGCCCCGAAAACGCCTTGGGCAGAAACAGTAATTTATGAGCTAAGCGTAAAAGGCTTTAGCCAATTACGTGCTGAACTACCGGAAACAGTACGCGGAACTTATGCCGGTTTAGCTCATACGCAAAGTGTGGCGTATTTAAAAGCATTAGGTGTCACGGCAATGGAATTGTTGCCGATTAATTACCACGTAAACGAACCGCATTTGCAAGAAAAAGGATTACAAAATTATTGGGGCTATAACCCGTTGGCCATGTTTGCCGTAGAGCCAAAATATTGTTCCGAAGTAAACCATGGAAACCCGTTGTATGAATTCAAAAGCATGGTGAAAGCCTTACATGAAGCGGGGATTGAAGTAATTTTAGATGTGGTGTTTAACCACACGGCTGAATCAGAAAAACCGTTCCCAACCTTTAGCCAACGTGGCATTGATGATCGGACGTATTATTGGCAAAACGAGCAAGGCGAATATATTAACTGGACGGGTTGCGGCAATATGTTGAACCTCGCCAATGACATCACTCGAAAATGGGTGGTGGATTGCCTGCGTTATTGGGTGGAAGAATGCCACGTGGATGGTTTCCGTTTTGATTTAGGTACGGTATTAGGGCGTGAGTCACCGGATTTCAATCCACATGCCAAACTGTTTGATGACATCGCTCGAGAGCCGAGTTTACAACAGGTGAAATTCATCAGCGAACCTTGGGATATTGGCCATTACGGTTATCAATTAGGGCGTTTTCCCCATTATTTTGCCGAATGGAACGACCGCTTCCGTGATGATATGTGTCGTTTTTGGTTATGGAAAAGTGGGGAAGTAGGCGCATTCGCCGAACGTTTTGCCGGCTCAAGCGATTTGTTCAAACAAGAGGCGCGCTTGCCTCACACTACATTGAATTTTATTACTGCACACGACGGTTTCACGCTGCGTGATTTGGTGAGTTATAACCATAAGCATAACGAGGCGAACGGCGAAGATAATCGCGATGGTCGCAATGAAAATTACAGTTACAACCATGGCATTGAGGGCAGTCAATTAGACCTAAATGACGAGTACCAAAGTGCGGTGGAAAATCAGCGTGTTTTAGCGCAAAGCGGATTATTGGCAAGTTTGTTATTGGGCAACGGCACACCGATGTTGCTTGCCGGTGACGAATTCGGCAACACACAATTCGGTAACAATAACGCTTATTGTCAGGATAATGAAATCACGTGGCTGAAATGGCAGGATTTCAATCAGGAATTATTTGACTTAACCAAACAACTGATTGCAACACGAAAACAAATTCAAAGTTTGCAACGTGATGTTTGGTGGTCAGATGAAAATGTCACTTGGCTCAACATTGAGGGGGAATCAATGCGAACCGAGGATTGGCATAATCGGGAAAGCAAAGCGCTGCAAGTGGTATTAGATCAGCAATGGCTTTTCTTAATCAATGCGAAAGCAGAACCCCAGTCTTTTATGTTGCCCGTCGCGTTTGATGGACACTGGAAGGCCGTGGCAGGTACAACAAACTTAACGGAGCAACAACGGCAAGTTGATGTAGGTGGTATGGCGTTTTGTGTGTTGAAAAAAATGGATACTTAAAACAATATAATGGAGTTCACTATGAAAGCTGATCTAAATAAACACGATCTCGTTAAAAGCACCTTAGTGCTTATTTTGGCCGGTGGCCGCGGTTCACGTCTGCACGAATTAACGGATAAACGTGCAAAACCGGCACTTTATTTTGGTGGTAACCGTCGAATCATCGATTTCGCTTTGTCCAACTGTATTAACTCCGGCTTAAACCGCATTGGGGTTGTCACGCAGTATGCTGCACACTCTTTATTACGCCATTTACAAAAAGGGTGGTCTTTCTTGCCACAAGAGCGCGGTGAATTCATAGATATGCTCCCGGCGCGTCAACAAATTGATGACTCTACTTGGTATCGCGGTACAGCTGATGCGGTGTATCAAAATATGGCGATTATTCGAGATCACTACAAACCAAAATATATTCTCATTCTTGCCGGTGACCACATTTATAAACAAGACTATAGCCAAATGTTGTTAGACCACGTGACCAGTGGTGCAAAATGTACCGTGGGTTGTATCGAAGTGCCACGTTCTGAAGCGCATGAATTTGGTGTGATGGCAGTCAATGAAAATCTGAAAGTAAAAGCGTTCGTGGAAAAACCGAAAGATCCACCGGCAATGGTGGGCAAACCTGACACTTCGTTGGCCTCCATGGGGATTTATGTGTTTAATGCAGATTATCTTTATGAAATGTTAAATAAAGAAGTGAATACGCCATATACCTCTCATGACTTTGGTAAAGATGTATTGCCGAAATGTTTGGAAGAAGGCACCTTATATGCTCCCCCGTTCAGCCGTTCTTCCATGGGCCGTAACACGGAAGGCGATATTTATTGGCGCGATGTGGGGACATTAGACAGCTTCTGGCAATCGAATATCGACTTGGTGTCTGAACATCCGCAATTAGATATTTATGACCAAACTTGGCCGATTCGCGGTAACCCGGTGCAAGCCTATCCGTCTAAATTCTTCTATAAAAATGCCAATGTTAAGCCGGTGGATAACTCCCTTATTGGCGGCGGTTGTGTCATTACCGATGCCTCAATCAGCTATTCCGTGTTATTTGATCGGATTAAAATTAACGAAGGTTCTGTGATTGATCATTCTGTGATCTTGCCTGAAGTGATAATTGGCAAAAATTGCATATTGAAACATTGTATCGTGGATCGTCATTGTGTCATTCCGGACGGTATGCAAATTGGTGTGGACCGTGAATTGGACAGTAAACGTTTCCGTATCAGTTCAACCGGCAAAGTGATTTTAGTGACGCCTTCGATGTTGAAAAAATTAGAAGGACAAGAAGTCGCATCAGAAGAACATTTAGACTAACGTGAAAGTGCGGTCAGTTTTCAAAACGTTTTAATTCCTGACCGCACTTTTTAGTGCATAGGGCATTTTAACACGCCCTTATCAATCAAGGGGCATTAGGAAAATAAATGAAAGTATTACACGTTTGCTCGGAGTTATATCCTTTATTAAAAACCGGCGGATTAGCCGATGTGATGGGCGCATTGCCATTTGCACAAAAAGAAATCGGCATTGATGCGCGTATTTTGTTGCCGGCTTATCCGGCGATTATGGCAGGCATTCCGCACACTTCCGTGGTGACAGAATTTGATAATTTTGCCGGTCATATCGTTTTGCGTTACGGCGAATATAACGGTATCGGCGTTTATCTTATTGATGCACCGCACTTATATGCGCGTGAAGGCAACCCTTATCATGATGCGCATTACAATGATTACGGTGATAACTACAAACGTTTTGCATTATTAGGCTGGGTGGGTGCAGAATTGTCCACCGGTTTAGATAGTTGGTGGCGCGCAGAAGTTGTTCATGCCCATGACTGGCACGCAGGTCTAACGGCGGCATATTTATTTAATAAAGGGCGTCCGGCAAAATCCGTCTTCACCATTCATAATTTAGCCTATCAAGGTCAGTTTGATTATCGCCATTTATTTGAAATCGGCTTGCCGCACAGTATGTTCCATGTGGATGGCTTAGAATTGTTTGGGCAAATTTCTTACTTAAAAGCCGGGCTCTATTATTCAGATGCCGTGACAGCCGTTAGTCCGACTTATGCGAAAGAAATTACCACACCGGAATTTGCTTATGGCTTACAAGGTTTACTTTCCACCCTTGATCATGAAGGGCGTTTGGTGGGCATTCTAAATGGCGTTGACGAAAAAATTTGGCATCCGATGAACGATCAGTACATTCAACATGGTTACAAGTTGAAATACATGGGTGGCAAAACGAAAAACAAAGCGGATCTACAAGCTTATTTCAATCTTCCACAACAATCTGATGCGCTATTGTTTGTTATGGTGACTCGTTTAACGGAACAAAAAGGCGTTGATTTATTGCTAGAAAGCGCTGATGAAATCGTTAAACAAGGCGGGCAGTTGGCGATTCTTGGCTCAGGTGCACCGCACTTAGAAGCCGGTATTCGTCAATTAGCGGAAACCTATCCGCAAAATATTGCTGTTAAAATTGGCTACGATGAAGCGTTATCACATCTCATGGTTGCCGGTGGCGATGTCATTTTAGTGCCAAGCCGTTTTGAACCTTGCGGTTTAACACAGCTTTACGGCTTAAAATACGGTACGTTACCCTTAGTTCGTGCAACGGGTGGTTTAGCGGATACGGTGGTCAATAGCACGGCGGAAAATATTCAAGCTCGAACAGCAACCGGATTTGTCTTTAGTCATGCGACGGCGGATGATTTGCGCCAAGCGTTACAAACGGCATTTGCTTTATGGAAAAAACAACGTTTATGGGCAACGGTTCGAGTCATTGCAATGGAACAAGATTTTAGTTGGCAAATCTCTGCAACCCATTACCAACATTTATATCAAAGAATTTTATCTCACTAATGAAATACTTATCTTCTGCGTAGAGTTAAAACACACTTTACGCAAAAGATTGTTGTTTTTTTATTTTGAATGATTAAAATTCACCCGCTTTTTTATTAACTGAGGACTATTTTTATGATAATGGATAATTTTGATTCTCCATTCCTATACGATCGACCTGAAGTCAATGTCGATTCATTGAAAAAGACGATTGTCTATAAGCTGATTTTTTTAATTGGCCGCTCACCAAAAGAAGCGAGTCAACGGGATTGGCTAAACGCCACATTATATGCAGTACGTGATTTCGTCACCGAAGGTTGGATTACCACTGCACGCGAAGCCAGAGCAGAAGACTCCCGCCGTGTTTATTATTTATCAATGGAATTTTTGATTGGTCGTACCTTATCCAATGCCATGATCGCAGAAGGGTTATACGACATCGCTAAAGAAGCCCTTTCCGAATTAAACGTTGATTTAGAAGAAATTATTGAAAAAGAAGTGGATCCGGGTTTAGGTAACGGTGGTTTAGGTCGTTTAGCTGCCTGTTTCATGGATTCTATTGCGACCTTAGGCTTACCGGGCATGGGGTATGGTATTCGTTATGAATACGGCATGTTCCGTCAAAAAATTGAAGATGGCCAACAAGTTGAACGCCCGGATGCCTGGTTAGAAAAAGGTGCGCCTTGGGAATTTATTCGTCCGTCTAAACGTTTTACCGTTTCTTTCGGCGGTAATATTCATTTTGAAGGCAAAAAATGTATCTGGAATAAAGGCGAAGAAGTGACCGCACTTGCTTATGACCAAGTGATTCCAGGCTATAAGAACGACTCTGCGGCCACATTACGTTTGTGGTCTGCTCATGCGGGTGAACTTTTCAACTTAGAAGACTTTAACCGCGGTCAACACATTGCTGCCGTGGAAAGCCGCGCCTCTATTAAAAATCTTTCTCGTGTGCTTTATCCGGATGATTCCACTTGGAATGGCCGTGAATTGCGCTTACGTCAAGAATACTTCTTGGTTTCCGCTTCATTGCAAGACATTATCCGTCGTCACAAACGTGCACATGACAGCATGGAGAATTTAGCGGATAAAGTGGCAATTCATTTAAATGATACCCACCCGGCATTAGCGATTCCTGAGTTAATGCGCATTTTAATTGATGAAGAAGGCTTTGCATGGCAAAAAGCCTGGGATATGACCCGTCGCATTTTCTCTTATACTTGCCACACATTAATGTCTGAAGCGTTAGAAACCTGGCCGGTAGAAATGATGGCGAAAATCTTGCCTCGTCATTTACAAATGATTTTTGAAATTAACGATCATTTCTTGGAATACGTAAAAACCTACATCACCACGGATTTAGACTTCATTCGTCGCGTTTCTTTGGTGGAAGAAGGGCATCAACGTAAAGTTCGCATGGGTTGGTTATCCGTGGTTGGTTCGCACAAGGTCAACGGTGTTGCGGCAATTCATTCCGACTTAATGGTGACATCTACTTTTGCGGATTTCGCGCGTATTTATCCGGAACGTTTCACTAACGTGACTAATGGTATTACCCCGCGTCGTTGGCTTGCTGTGGCAAACCCACAATTAGCGTCGTTGTTTGATAAATATATCGGTTCTGATTGGCGTTGTGATTTAAGCCAAATCAAAAAATTAAAACAATATACGCATGAAGCGGATTTCAAACACGCTATTGCCGATATTAAATTTGCAAATAAAGTGAAATTGGCAAATTACGTGAAGAAAACATTAGACATTGATCTTGACCCACATGCGTTATTTGACGTTCAAGTCAAACGTATTCACGAATATAAACGTCAAATTCTGAACGTGTTGCATATTATTGCCCGTTACAACGCCATGTTAGAGCATCCGGAAAAAGATTGGCAACCTCGCGTGTTTATCTTAGCCGGTAAAGCGGCATCGGCGTATTACGCAGCGAAACAAACCATCCATTTAATTAATGATGTGGCGAATGTCATCAATAACGATGCCCGTTTGGGTGGCCGCTTAAAAGTGGTCTTTATTCCGAACTACAGCGTAAGCTTGGCTCAATTGATCATTCCGGCTGCAGATATTTCTGAACAAATTTCTTTAGCCGGTACAGAAGCCTCCGGTACCAGTAATATGAAATTTGCGTTAAATGGGGCATTAACCTTGGGGACATTGGATGGGGCGAATGTTGAGATTTTAGAAAATGTCGGCAAAGGCCATATCTTTATTTTCGGTAATACCGTAGAACAAGTAGAGAAGTTGCGTCGCGATGGCTACTGTCCATTTAATTTCTATCAAGAGGATGCGGAACTCAGAAACGTTGTTGATCAAATCATTAACGGCCGTTTCTCCGAAAACGATCCGAACCGTTATCAACAGCTATTACAGGGTTTACAATATCACGATTTCTACCAAGCCTTTGCTGATTTCCGCAGCTATGTGGATACACAAAAATTGGTGGATGAAAAATATAAAAACCGTGATGCGTGGATTGACAGCACGATTCAAAATATCGTCAACATGGGTTATTTCTCTTCCGACCGTACCATTAAGGAATACGCAGAAAATATTTGGCACATTGAGCCATTAAATCTCGAGAAATAATTTCTTGATAAAAAAGAAACCCCATTCAACGCTGAATGGGGTTTTGTTTTATGGGGTTAAGGTTAAATGTAAAAATGTTTTGATTTTTGACCGCACTTTATGCTTTTTTGCTGACCTTTTTACGTCCTTTACGCCATTTCCAAACCAAGTAGATTGCGAGAAGCGCAATTAAAATATAAATAATGGATTGTCCTTTTTTGATTTGCTCATGTAGCCAATCCAAGTTACTTGCACCCAAATCACCTAAATAAACCCAAATTGGAACAGAGATAATAGCGGCAAAAAAATCTAATAAAAGAAAGCGAATAAAACTCACGCGACGGGTAATGCCGGCAACCATATAAATCGGTGCGCGTAATCCCGGTAAAAAACGGGCAACAAATAAAACACGATTGCCATATTGTTCAAATTTGCTCCGAACCATACGCAAACGATCTAAGGTTAAAAAACGTCGAATAGGGCGAAAGCATAAAATCTTTGTGCCATAAATACGTCCCAACCAATACATAGTGCTATCACCTAAGAGGACGCCAAATAAGCTCACAACTAACATGATGTGCACATTGGTATAACCCAAGCCGGAAATAACGCCACCGGAAACTAAGGTAATGTCTTCTGGAATCGGCACGCCAAAACCACAAATAATCAAAACAAATAGCACGGCAAAATAGCCGTAATCACTAAAAAAGTTAATTAAAAATTCCATCGAATACTCTTTAACTCTATAAAAAATAACGCCCTATTTTAGCCCGTTTTTTAGCGTAATATCTAGGAAAATTAACAAGATTTTTGTTTGCTTTAGCACCACGAATTCATTATAATGCACCACCTCAAAGTTCAGGCTTTGAGCAAATTTTGTGAAAATCGCTGGGTCGCCTGCGATTTTTTAATTTTAATCTTTACAAAAAGAGAACATGAAAATGGCATTTAAATTTAACGCTGAAGTTCGTACAGCGCAAGGTAAGGGTGCGAGCCGCCGCCTGCGTCATAACGGTCAAATTCCTGCTATCGTTTACGGTGGTAGCGAAGCACCGGTTTCTATCATCTTAAATCATGATGAAGTTAACAACGCTCAAGCACACGATGCATTCTATTCCGATGTGATTACTTTAGTTATCGACGGTAAAGAAGTTGCAGTAAAAGCACAAGCAATGCAACGTCACCCATTCAAACCAAAATTGGTTCACGTTGACTTCAAACGCGTTTAATCATGAAAAAACTCCGAAATTCTCGGAGTTTTTTTATATGTAAAATTTTGGAACAAATTATTACATATCCTGTCTAACGCCCCGTCTTTTGCTCGTAATAGAGTAATTTTCATCAACAATTAATAAGGATTTTTTATGAATAAATTTACAAAAATTAGCGCGACCGCATTATTGGCTCTTTTCTTAACAGCTTGCGACAAACCGGCAGACAAAGCACCAGAAGCGAAACCGGAAACAGCACAAACACAAGCCGCATCAGAAGTAAAAGTAGATGAAAAGGGTGATTATCAAAAATTAGTCGATTGGAACAAGGCACAAGAACAAACACAGTTACAATCACAACAAAAATTCCAACAAGATTTAGTGGCTGCAGTTCAAGCTCAAGATGAGAAAAAAGTGAAAGAAGCGATTGAAACATTTAATCAATCAGTAAAAGATACAATTACAAGCTTAGATGCATTAGATGTAAAAGCAGAATCAATTAAATCTATCAAAGAGCAAACAAAAAATGTATTAAGCTTGGCGAGTGGTTTATTGGTTGATCAGGCTAATATGAGTTTCACTAACCCGACACAAACACCGGAACAACAAAAAGCTTATGCAGAAAAAGCTGAAGCATTAAGAAATGCAATGGCCGAGTTACAAAAACAAAGTGTCGAATTAGAGCAAAAATTTAATCCTGCACCAGTCGCAGCGCCGGCACAAGACGCAAAATAATATTCTGACTTATTTATCTAAAAATAAATCGCCTTATTGTTCCGCAGTAAGGCGATTTTTTATATGAAATATACCTTGAAAAATTACCGCACTTTTTTGATTTAATTAGAAAAGTGCGGTGAGTTTTCTGTCAGTTTTTTCCGAAACACTCCTTTGATTTGTGTTGGGGTATATGCCGTGCTAAAATTCGAGCCCTGTTTAATTAAAAACGAGGATAAAATAATGGAATTCAAGCTTAATAAACTTACATTAGTTTTATTATCTGCTCCGCTTATTGCTAATGCGAGCATCACTCATAACGGAAGTGAATATAATCTTCTTCCTTCTAATCTGGCTACAAATATAACCGATAATCAAGAGCACACTATAAATGGGCCTTTATCGATTGCGGAGGGGGCTAAAACAACCCCTGAAGGGCAAGCAAATGGTGAAATGACCATCGACAATGGTTCCAAATTAAACTCTACAGATACAGTGCTTATTGGGAATCAAAACAATGACGGTTTCGGTGCTAAATTTACTGTCACTGGTGCCGGAAGTGAATTAAATGTAGGCGGGATATTAAATATCGGTAACTACAGTAATGCGAATCTCTCTATTTTAGAGGGCGGAAAGGTGACCTCAACATTTCATGGTAATCCTAATGCGCCTCACTTTTGGGGATGGTTTCTTCATAACGGAACGGCTCGAACAGCGATCAACACTAAAATTGTTATTGATGGTGAAGGTTCAGAACTTTCTTATCATAAAGACTCATTAATTCGTGTAGTGGGCGGAGGTCATAAGGCAACAACCCTCGATTTATTGATTTCTAATGGTGGTAAACTCAGCACAGGTGTCTTGCAATTAGAATATGGCACAGCCAATATTCAAATTGGGAACAAAAGTAAAGGTGGAACGCTAGATGTTAGACGTTTTACTATTGGTAGTGCAGATGTAAAATTCACCTTTGACCAAAATGATATGTTGAATTTTACCCCTATTATCCACACGCATCGTTCACTGAAAGAATCTCATGTTAATTTCATACAAAGTGGTTCTGGCACAACGTTATTTGCTCCAATAGGTATGAATAATGTGAATTCAAATGTAGACATTACTGACGGTACATTAAAAGTCGGTAGAGATAATGCATTCGGTAGAGATAATGCATTCGGTAACGATTCTGTTACCACTGAAGTGAATATTGGTGAGAAAGGTACATTAGCGTTAAACAATTTTAATGCCTCTGTTAGCACCATTAACAATCAAGGTACGCTTGATCTTACTTCAGATAATGCAGATAAAAAACTTACTGTTTATGGAGATTACAGTGGCGACGGAAAACTATTAGTGAAAACAATTTGGAATAGTGCTAATAGTTCTTCTGATATGTTAGATATTAAAGGTACTGCGACTGGTAATACCGTTGTTTCCACCTTAACCGGTCTTATTGAAGGCGATGCGCTTCGTCAAGCGAATAGAGATATTTATTCTGCAGATGTAGTTAAAGTTGCTGATGCAGATCATTCAGGTACCTTTACCGGCACCGCGAGAACAACTAATGCGGGTGAAGCACAATTAACTAAAAAAGACGCTAATACTTATGCATGGACCTTAAAAGCACTCGATCAAAATATTTATATTGAGCCTGCTACCGCTTATATTCAAATGCCTCGTGTCAATATGGAATTAGGCTATAGCGTGTTGGATACTTTACACCAACGTCGTGGTGAAATTAGCCAATCACCAAATTCTGCCGTGTGGGCACGAGTTTCCGGTA
>OGJZ01001190.1_pt1 | contig 25589 bp, 21 predicted proteins | sample 1572321 | NCBI WGS metagenome assembly OGJZ01 (sample SAMEA2582086, study PRJEB24529) | metagenome | biome: Human gut stool | place: China | collected 2011 | reverse complement strand
ACCAGACGCCAGCTCACACTGACGTCCAGCCTTTTGGCGCTTCCAGCACAACTTCCGTTCCCGGCGTGGAGCGGGAAACCGAACGCAGCGAACTGGATAACCAGCTAAACAGTTCACGGAATTGTAATCCTTGCAGAGGCAAAGGCTGACGAACGCTAATTTGTGCCAGCGTCTTCATATCCGCCCCCTGAACACCGATGGAAAAGAAAGCAAACCTTTTATCTTCTTCCCCCCGAAACACTTTGTTGGCTGCAGCCTGCCACTCATCGGTTGGTGCACCATCGGTAATCAGGAAAATCCACGGGCGATAATACGAAATACCATTTGCACGATACTCACGTTTCCGCTCCTCTACCATATCCAGGGCTTTGGTAATGGCCGCACCCATTGGTGTATCGCCCTGGGCAAACAGGATGGGCGGAAAAAAATTAGCGGCGCTGGTAAAGGGTTGTTCCACATGCACCGGGCCGAACGTCACAATGCCGAGTTCCACTCTTTTTAAAGCCAGCGGATCAGCAAGCAGTTCATCACGAAAGGTAACCAATCCGGCGTTAAGTTCATTAATAGGTCTACCGTTCATAGAACCAGAAACATCCAGCAGCAAAATGCAGGGGCAACGTGGTTCCGGGTTACTGGCAAAATCGCTGGTGGCAAACGTGATTTGTTCGCTCATAAGAAATCCTTTCTTAGAGAATTATCGAGGTCCGGTATCATACCGACTGCAATAATGAAATAAGAGCAAACGAAGAAACTTTCAGAATTAGGCCCGGCGGCGCAGAAAATTTTGCTATTCGCCTCGCAAGAACGGAGAGCCGTCGATTGACACTAAGGGCGGAGTGACATAATTTCAGGAGTGAGGGTTAGGGAGAGGTTTCCCCCTCCCCCTGGTGTTCTTAGTAAGCCTGGAAGCTAATCACTAAGAGTATCACCAGTATGATGACGTGCTTCATCATAACCCTTTCCTTATTAAAAGCCCTCTTCTCCGGGAGAGGCTTTCCCGTTTCAGCGTCCCGCTGAAATCATCGGCTTACCTCCTTTCGCCCTGAATGCAGTCTATCGCTAACGCGTGAATAAAATAGTTTCCTCTGTGATTATTGCGTAACGACTCGCAAAGAATATTTGCTGGCAGGATCGCAGACTGCAAAGCCTGCGGATTGACAATCTTATCGTGAAGGCATACTTTCAGGAGTGAGGGTAGAGCGGGGTTTCCCCCGCCCTGGTAGTCTTAGTAAGCCGGGAAGCTTATGACTAAGAGCACCACGATGATGATCCACTTCATCATGACCCTTTCCTTATTTATGGCCCCTTCCTCGGGAGGGGCTTTCCCGTTTCAGCGTCCCGCTGAAATCGTCGGCTTACCTCCTTTCGCCATGCAAGCAGTCTATCGCTAACGCGTAGATAAAATAGTTTCATGTGTTATTACTGGATGCGTGCTCGCAAATGTGCCCGTCATTCAGACGATTCCAGACAGTGTTTCATAATTCCTCCATTTTTCTCCCTTATTGGCTGGCTACACTAGTATCATTCCGCGAAACGTTTCAGGAAGAGAAACTCTTAACGATGAAAGGTAGTTATAAATCCCGTTGGGTAATCGTAATCGTGGTGGTTATCGCCGCCATCGCCGCATTCTGGTTCTGGCAAGGCCGCAATGACTCCCGGAGTGCAGCCCCAGGGGCGACGAAACAAGCGCAGCAATCGCCAGCGGGTGGTCGACGTGGTATGCGTTCCGGCCCATTAGCCCCGGTTCAGGCGGCGACCGCCGTAGAACAGGCAGTTCCGCGTTACCTCACCGGGCTTGGCACCATTACCGCCGCTAATACCGTTACGGTGCGCAGCCGCGTGGACGGCCAACTGATAGCGTTACATTTCCAGGAAGGCCAGCAGGTCAAAGCAGGCGATTTACTGGCAGAAATTGACCCCAGCCAGTTCAAAGTTGCATTAGCACAAGCCCAGGGCCAACTGGCAAAAGATAAAGCCACGCTTGCTAACGCCCGCCGTGACCTGGCGCGTTATCAACAACTGGCAAAAACCAATCTCGTTTCCCGCCAGGAGCTGGATGCCCAACAGGCGCTGGTCAGTGAAACCGAAGGCACCATTAAGGCTGATGAAGCAAGCGTTGCCAGCGCGCAGCTGCAACTCGACTGGAGCCGGATTACCGCACCAGTCGATGGTCGCGTTGGTCTCAAGCAGGTTGATGTTGGTAACCAAATCTCCAGTGGTGATACCACCGGGATCGTGGTGATCACCCAGACGCATCCTATCGATTTAGTCTTTACCCTGCCGGAAAGCGATATCGCTACCGTAGTGCAGGCGCAGAAAGCCGGAAAACCGCTGGTGGTAGAAGCCTGGGATCGCACCAACTCGAAGAAATTAAGTGAAGGCACGCTGTTAAGTCTAGATAACCAAATCGATGCCACTACCGGTACGATTAAAGTGAAAGCACGCTTTAATAATCAGGATGATGCGCTGTTTCCCAATCAGTTTGTTAACGCGCGCATGTTAGTCGACACCGAACAAAACGCCGTAGTGATCCCAACAGCCGCCCTGCAAATGGGCAATGAAGGCCATTTTGTCTGGGTGCTGAATAGCGAAAACAAGGTCAGCAAACATCTGGTGACGCCGGGCATTCAGGACAGTCAGAAAGTGGTGATCCGTGCAGGTATTTCTGCGGGCGATCGCGTGGTGACAGACGGCATTGATCGCCTGACCGAAGGGGCGAAAGTGGAAGTGGTGGAAGCCCAGAGCGCCACTACTCCGGAAGAGAAAGCCACCAGCCGCGAATACGCGAAAAAAGGAGCACGCTCCTGATGCAGGTGTTACCCCCGAGCAGCACAGGCGGCCCGTCGCGCCTGTTTATTATGCGTCCTGTGGCCACCACGCTGCTGATGGTGGCGATCTTACTCGCCGGGATTATCGGTTATCGCGCCCTGCCCGTTTCGGCGCTGCCGGAAGTGGACTATCCGACCATTCAGGTGGTCACGCTCTACCCAGGTGCCAGCCCGGATGTCATGACCTCTGCCGTTACCGCGCCGCTAGAACGCCAGTTCGGGCAGATGTCTGGCCTGAAACAGATGTCGTCGCAAAGTTCCGGCGGTGCGTCAGTTATCACTTTGCAGTTCCAGCTAACATTACCGCTCGATGTCGCCGAGCAGGAAGTGCAGGCCGCGATTAACGCTGCGACCAACTTGTTGCCGAGCGATCTGCCTAACCCGCCGGTTTACAGCAAAGTGAACCCGGCAGATCCGCCGATCATGACGCTCGCCGTCACCTCAACCGCCATGCCGATGACGCAAGTGGAAGATATGGTGGAAACCCGCGTCGCGCAGAAAATCTCGCAGATTTCCGGCGTCGGCCTGGTGACGCTTTCCGGCGGTCAGCGTCCGGCTGTTCGCGTCAAACTTAACGCTCAGGCGATTGCCGCCCTCGGCCTGACCAGCGAAACCGTGCGCACCGCCATTACCGGCGCTAACGTTAACTCGGCAAAAGGTAGCCTCGACGGCCCTTCCCGTGCGGTCACGCTTTCCGCGAACGACCAGATGCAATCCGCCGAAGAGTATCGCCAGCTAATCATCGCCTACCAGAACGGCGCGCCAATTCGTCTGGGCGATGTCGCAACTGTAGAGCAAGGTGCAGAAAACAGCTGGCTCGGCGCGTGGGCGAACAAAGAACAGGCCATTGTGATGAATGTTCAGCGCCAGCCCGGTGCTAACATTATCTCCACCGCCGACAGCATTCGGCAGATGCTGCCACAGCTCACTGAGAGTCTGCCGAAATCGGTGAAGGTGACAGTGCTTTCCGATCGCACCACCAATATCCGCGCATCCGTCGATGATACTCAGTTTGAATTGATGATGGCTATCGCGCTGGTAGTCATGATTATCTACCTGTTTTTGCGCAATATTCCGGCGACCATCATTCCCGGTGTTGCTGTACCGCTGTCGTTAATCGGCACTTTCGCGGTTATGGTGTTTCTCGATTTTTCAATCAATAACCTGACACTGATGGCGTTAACTATCGCCACCGGATTCGTGGTCGATGACGCCATCGTGGTGATCGAAAACATTTCCCGCTATATCGAAAAAGGCGAAAAACCGTTGGCGGCGGCGCTCAAGGGCGCAGGTGAAATCGGCTTTACCATTATCTCGCTGACCTTCTCACTGATTGCGGTGTTGATCCCACTGCTGTTTATGGGCGATATCGTCGGGCGACTGTTCCGCGAATTTGCTATTACCCTGGCGGTAGCGATTTTGATCTCAGCGGTGGTGTCGCTGACCCTGACACCGATGATGTGCGCGCGGATGCTCAGCCAGGAGTCGTTGCGTAAACAGAACCGCTTCTCCCGTGCCTCGGAAAAAATGTTCGACAGGATAATCGCCGCCTATGGTCGTGGACTGGCGAAAGTGCTGAATCATCCGTGGCTGACCTTAAGCGTGGCACTCAGCACGCTGCTGCTTAGCGTGCTGCTGTGGGTGTTCATTCCGAAAGGTTTCTTCCCGGTACAGGACAATGGCATTATTCAGGGCACTTTGCAGGCACCGCAATCCAGCTCCTTTGCCAATATGGCCCAGCGACAACGCCAGGTCGCGGACGTGATTTTGCAGGATCCGGCAGTGCAAAGCCTGACCTCATTTGTTGGCGTTGATGGCACTAACCCGTCGCTGAACAGTGCACGTTTACAAATCAACCTCAAACCGTTGGATGAACGTGATGATCGGGTGCAAAAAGTCATCGCCCGTCTGCAAACGGCGGTAGATAAAGTGCCGGGCGTCGATCTCTTCCTGCAACCAACGCAGGATCTGACTATTGATACTCAGGTCAGCCGCACCCAGTACCAGTTTACCTTGCAGGCCACGTCACTGGATGCGCTCAGTACCTGGGTGCCACAGTTGATGGAAAAACTCCAGCAACTGCCACAGCTTTCTGATGTCTCCAGCGACTGGCAGGACAAAGGGCTGGTGGCGTATGTCAATGTTGATCGCGACAGCGCCAGCCGTCTGGGGATCAGCATGGCGGATGTCGATAACGCCCTGTACAACGCGTTTGGTCAGCGGCTGATTTCCACTATTTATACTCAGGCCAACCAGTATCGCGTGGTGCTGGAGCACAACACCGAAAATACCCCAGGCCTCGCGGCGCTGGATACCATTCGCCTGACCAGCAGCGACGGCGGCGTGGTGCCGCTAAGCTCAATTGCCAAAATTGAGCAGCGTTTTGCGCCGCTCTCCATCAACCATCTGGATCAGTTCCCGGTAACGACCATCTCCTTTAACGTGCCGGATAACTATTCGCTGGGCGATGCGGTGCAGGCGATTATGGACACCGAAAAGACGCTGAATCTGCCGGTGGATATCACCACGCAGTTCCAGGGCAGCACCCTCGCCTTCCAGTCGGCGCTGGGCAGCACTGTCTGGCTGATTGTCGCGGCGGTGGTGGCGATGTATATCGTGCTCGGCATTCTGTACGAGAGCTTTATTCACCCGATCACCATTCTCTCGACGCTACCCACCGCAGGGGTTGGCGCACTGCTGGCGTTGCTGATTGCTGGTAGCGAACTGGATGTGATTGCGATTATCGGCATTATTTTGCTGATCGGTATCGTGAAGAAGAACGCCATCATGATGATCGACTTCGCGCTGGCTGCCGAGCGCGAGCAAGGCATGTCGCCGCGCGAGGCAATCTACCAGGCTTGTCTGTTGCGTTTTCGTCCGATCCTGATGACCACTCTGGCGGCTCTGCTTGGCGCGCTGCCGCTGATGTTGAGTACCGGGGTCGGCGCGGAACTGCGTCGTCCGTTAGGTATCGGCATGGTCGGCGGTCTGATTGTCAGCCAGGTGCTGACGCTGTTTACCACGCCGGTGATTTATTTGCTGTTCGACCGCCTGGCATTGTGGACCAAAAGCCGCTTTGCCCGTCATGAAGAGGAGGCGTAAGTGAAGTTTTTTGCCCTCTTCATTTACCGCCCGGTGGCGACGATTTTACTGTCGGTTGCCATTACCCTGTGCGGCATACTGGGCTTCCGTATGCTGCCGGTCGCCCCGCTGCCGCAGGTCGATTTTCCGGTGATTATGGTCAGCGCCTCGCTGCCCGGTGCGTCACCAGAAACAATGGCGTCTTCCGTTGCCACGCCGCTGGAGCGCTCACTTGGGCGCATTGCCGGAGTCAGTGAAATGACCTCCAGCAGTTCGCTCGGCAGCACGCGTATTATTTTGCAGTTTGATTTTGACCGGGATATCAACGGCGCGGCGCGCGATGTGCAGGCGGCGATCAACGCTGCACAAAGTTTGCTGCCCAGCGGGATGCCCAGCCGTCCGACCTATCGCAAAGCTAACCCGTCGGATGCGCCAATTATGATCCTCACGCTGACATCCGATACTTATTCGCAGGGTGAACTGTACGATTTTGCCTCGACGCAGCTGGCTCCGACAATTTCGCAAATCGACGGTGTTGGTGATGTCGATGTCGGCGGCAGCTCACTGCCCGCCGTACGCGTCGGGCTGAATCCGCAGGCGCTGTTTAATCAGGGCGTCTCGCTGGACGACGTACGCACTGCTATCAGCAATGCCAACGTGCGTAAACCGCAGGGGGCGCTGGAAGATGGCACTCACCGCTGGCAGATCCAGACCAATGATGAGCTAAAAACCGCCGCCGAATATCAGCCGCTGATTATTCATTACAACAACGGCGGCGCGGTTCGTCTGGGCGATGTGGCGACAGTGACCGACTCTGTACAGGATGTACGTAACGCCGGGATGACCAATGCCAAACCGGCTATTTTGCTGATGATCCGCAAGCTGCCGGAAGCCAATATTATCCAGACGGTTGACAGCATCCGGGCAAAATTACCGGAGTTGCAGGAAACCATTCCGGCGGCGATTGATCTGCAAATTGCCCAGGATCGCTCCCCCACCATTCGCGCCTCGCTGGAAGAAGTCGAGCAAACGCTGATTATCTCGGTGGCGCTGGTGATTCTGGTGGTGTTTTTATTCCTGCGCTCGGGTCGCGCCACTATTATTCCCGCCGTTTCGGTGCCGGTTTCGCTGATTGGTACGTTTGCGGCGATGTACCTGTGCGGATTCAGTCTCAATAACCTTTCGTTAATGGCGCTCACCATCGCTACTGGTTTCGTGGTGGATGACGCCATCGTGGTGCTGGAAAACATTGCCCGTCATCTGGAAGCGGGAATGAAACCGTTGCAAGCCGCACTGCAAGGTACTCGCGAAGTCGGTTTTACGGTGCTGTCGATGAGTCTGTCACTGGTGGCGGTGTTCCTGCCGCTGCTGTTGATGGGCGGATTGCCGGGCCGACTGTTACGCGAATTTGCCGTGACGCTTTCTGTCGCCATTGGTATATCGTTGCTGGTTTCTCTGACATTAACGCCAATGATGTGTGGCTGGATGCTGAAAGCCAGCAAGCCGCGCGAGCAAAAGCGACTGCGTGGTTTTGGTCGCATGTTGGTAGCCCTGCAACAAGGCTACGGCAAGTCACTGAAATGGGTGCTCAATCATACCCGTCTGGTGGGCGTGGTGCTGCTTGGCACCATTGCGCTGAATATCTGGCTGTATATCTCGATCCCGAAAACCTTCTTCCCGGAGCAGGACACTGGCGTGTTGATGGGCGGGATTCAGGCGGATCAGAGTATTTCGTTTCAGGCGATGCGCGGTAAGTTGCAGGATTTCATGAAAATTATCCGTGACGATCCGGCAGTGGATAATGTCACCGGCTTTACAGGCGGTTCGCGAGTGAACAGCGGGATGATGTTTATCACCCTCAAGCCACGCGACGAACGCAGCGAAACGGCGCAGCAAATTATCGACCGTCTGCGCGTAAAACTGGCGAAAGAACCGGGGGCGAATCTGTTCCTGATGGCGGTACAGGATATTCGCGTTGGTGGGCGTCAGTCGAACGCCAGCTACCAGTACACGTTGTTATCCGACGACCTGGCGGCACTGCGAGAATGGGAGCCGAAAATCCGCAAAAAACTGGCGACGTTGCCGGAACTGGCGGACGTGAACTCCGATCAGCAGGATAACGGCGCGGAGATGAATCTGGTTTACGACCGCGACACCATGGCACGGCTGGGAATCGACGTACAAGCCGCCAACAGTCTGTTAAATAACGCCTTCGGTCAGCGGCAAATCTCGACCATTTACCAGCCGATGAACCAGTATAAAGTGGTGATGGAAGTGGATCCGCGCTATACCCAGGACATCAGTGCGCTGGAAAAAATGTTCGTTATCAATAACGAAGGCAAAGCGATCCCGCTGTCGTATTTCGCTAAATGGCAACCGGCGAATGCCCCACTATCGGTGAATCATCAGGGATTATCGGCGGCCTCGACCATTTCGTTTAACCTGCCGACCGGAAAATCGCTCTCGGACGCCAGTGCGGCGATCGATCGCGCAATGACCCAGCTTGGTGTGCCTTCGACGGTGCGCGGCAGTTTTGCCGGCACGGCGCAGGTGTTCCAGGAGACGATGAACTCGCAGGTGATCCTGATTATCGCCGCCATCGCCACGGTGTATATCGTGCTGGGTATCCTTTACGAGAGTTACGTACATCCGCTGACGATTCTCTCCACCCTGCCCTCGGCGGGCGTTGGAGCGCTGTTGGCGCTGGAGCTGTTCAATGCCCCGTTCAGCCTAATCGCCCTGATAGGGATCATGCTATTAATCGGCATCGTGAAGAAAAACGCCATTATGATGGTCGATTTTGCGCTTGAAGCCCAACGGCACGGTAACCTGACGCCGCAGGAAGCTATTTTCCAGGCCTGTCTGCTGCGTTTTCGCCCGATTATGATGACTACCCTGGCGGCGCTGTTTGGTGCGCTGCCGCTGGTATTGTCGGGCGGCGACGGCTCGGAGCTGCGGCAACCCCTGGGGATCACCATTGTCGGCGGACTGGTAATGAGCCAGCTCCTTACGCTGTATACCACGCCGGTGGTGTATCTCTTTTTCGACCGTCTGCGGCTGCGTTTTTCGCGTAAACCTAAACAAACGGTAACCGAGTAAATGACAGATCTTCCCGACAGCACCCGTTGGCAATTGTGGATTGTGGCTTTCGGCTTCTTTATGCAGTCGCTGGACACCACCATCGTAAACACCGCCCTTCCCTCAATGGCGCAAAGCCTCGGGGAAAGTCCGTTGCATATGCACATGGTCATTGTCTCTTATGTGCTGACCGTGGCGGTGATGCTGCCCGCCAGCGGCTGGCTGGCGGACAAAGTCGGCGTGCGCAATATTTTCTTTACCGCCATCGTGCTGTTTACTCTCGGTTCACTGTTTTGCGCGCTTTCCGGCACGCTGAACGAACTGTTGCTGGCACGCGCGTTACAGGGCGTTGGCGGCGCGATGATGGTGCCGGTCGGCAGATTGACGGTGATGAAAATCGTACCGCGCGAGCAATATATGGCGGCGATGACCTTTGTCACGTTACCCGGTCAGGTCGGTCCGCTGCTCGGTCCGGCGCTCGGCGGTCTGCTGGTGGAGTACGCATCGTGGCACTGGATCTTTTTGATCAACATTCCGGTGGGGATTATCGGTGCGATCGCCACATTGCTGTTAATGCCGAACTACACCATGCAGACGCGGCGCTTTGATCTCTCCGGATTTTTATTGCTGGCGGTTGGCATGGCGGTATTAACCCTGGCGCTGGACGGCAGTAAAGGTACAGGTTTATCGCCGCTGACGATTGCAGGCCTGGTCGCAGTTGGCGTGGTGGCACTGGTGCTTTATCTGCTGCACGCCAGAAATAACAACCGTGCCCTGTTCAGTCTGAAACTGTTCCGTACTCGTACCTTTTCGCTGGGCCTGGCGGGGAGCTTTGCCGGACGTATTGGCAGTGGCATGTTGCCCTTTATGACACCGGTTTTCCTGCAAATTGGCCTCGGTTTCTCGCCGTTTCATGCCGGACTGATGATGATCCCGATGGTGCTTGGCAGCATGGGAATGAAGCGAATTGTGGTACAGGTGGTGAATCGCTTTGGTTATCGTCGGGTACTGGTAGCGACCACGCTGGGTCTGTCGCTGGTCACCCTGTTGTTTATGACTACCGCCCTGCTGGGCTGGTACTACGTTTTGCCGTTCGTCCTGTTTTTACAAGGGATGGTCAACTCGACGCGTTTCTCCTCCATGAACACCCTGACGCTGAAAGATCTCCCGGACAATCTGGCGAGCAGCGGCAACAGCCTGCTGTCGATGATTATGCAATTGTCGATGAGTATCGGCGTCACTATCGCCGGGCTGTTGCTGGGACTTTTTGGTTCACAGCATGTCAGCGTCGACAGCGGCACCACACAAACCGTCTTTATGTACACCTGGCTTAGCATGGCGTTGATCATCGCCCTTCCGGCGTTCATCTTTGCCAGAGTGCCGAACGATACGCATCAAAATGTAGCTATTTCGCGGCGAAAAAGGAGCGCGCAATGAAGTTCTGGCGACCCGGTATTACCGGCAAACTGTTTCTGGCGATTTTCGCCACCTGCATTGTCTTGCTGATCAGTATGCACTGGGCGGTGCGTATCAGTTTTGAGCGTGGCTTTATTGATTACATCAAGCATGGTAATGAACAGCGATTACAACTGTTAAGTGATGCGCTTGGCGAGCAGTATGCGCAGCATGGCAACTGGCGCTTCCTGCGCAACAATGATCGCTTTGTCTTTCAGATCCTGCGTTCATTTGAACACGATAATTCGGAAGATAAACCCGGCCCGGGTATGCCACCGCACGGCTGGCGTACCCAGTTCTGGGTGGTTGATCAAAACAACAAAGTGCTGGTTGGTCCGCGAGCGCCGATTCCACCTGACGGTACACGGCGACCCATTCTGGTCAACGGTGCGGAAGTTGGCGCGGTGATCGCCTCCCCCGTTGAGCGGTTAACGCGCAATACTGATATCAATTTCGATAAACAACAGCGGCAAACCAGCTGGTTGATTGTCGCCCTGGCAACGTTACTCGCGGCACTTGCCACTTTTCTGCTGGCGCGCGGTTTACTGGCACCGGTAAAACGACTTGTCGATGGCACGCACAAACTGGCGGCGGGCGATTTCACTACCCGCGTAACGCCCACCAGTGAAGATGAACTGGGCAAACTGGCGCAAGACTTCAACCAGCTTGCCAGCACACTGGAGAAAAACCAGCAAATGCGGCGCGATTTTATGGCCGATATTTCTCACGAACTGCGTACGCCATTAGCGGTGCTGCGCGGTGAACTGGAAGCCATTCAGGATGGCGTGCGTAAATTCACGCCGGAGACGGTGGCGTCTTTACAGGCGGAGGTCGGTACACTGACCAAACTGGTTGACGATCTCCATCAGTTGTCGATGTCTGATGAAGGCGCTCTCGCCTATCAAAAAGCACCGGTAGATTTGATCCCACTGCTGGAAGTGGCGGGCGGCGCATTTCGCGAACGATTCGCCAGTCGTGGCCTGAAACTGCAATTTTCCCTGCCAGACAGTATTACCGTATTTGGCGATCGCGACCGTTTAATGCAGTTATTCAATAACTTACTGGAAAACAGCCTGCGCTACACTGACAGCGGCGGCAGCCTGCAAATCTCTGCCGGGCAGCGCGACAAAACGGTGCGCCTGACCTTTGCCGACAGTGCGCCAGGTGTCAGTGACGATCAGCTACAAAAATTGTTTGAACGTTTTTATCGCACCGAAGGTTCCCGCAACCGTGCCAGCGGCGGTTCCGGGCTGGGGCTGGCGATTTGCCTGAACATTGTTGAAGCACATAATGGTCGCATTATTGCTGCCCATTCGCCTTTTGGCGGGGTAAGCATTACAGTAGAGTTACCGCTGGAACGGGATTTACAGAGAGAAGTATGACCGAGTTACCAATCGACGAAAACACACCGCGTATTTTGATCGTGGAAGATGAACCGAAGCTGGGGCAGTTGCTCATTGATTATCTGCGTGCTGCGAGCTATGCGCCGACGCTTATCAGCCACGGCGATCAGGTACTGCCGTATGTGCGCCAGACACCACCGGATCTGATCCTGTTAGATCTGATGCTCCCTGGCACCGATGGCCTGACGCTGTGCCGGGAAATTCGTCGTTTTTCTGACATTCCGATCGTGATGGTGACGGCAAAAATCGAAGAGATCGATCGCCTGCTGGGGCTGGAGATTGGCGCAGATGATTATATCTGTAAGCCGTACAGCCCACGGGAAGTGGTAGCGCGCGTCAAAACCATTTTGCGCCGTTGCAAACCGCAGCGCGAGTTGCAGCAACAGGATGCTGAAAGCCCGTTGATTATCGACGAAGGTCGTTTTCAGGCTTCATGGCGCGGTAAAATGCTTGACCTGACGCCTGCGGAATTTCGTCTGCTGAAAACGCTCTCTCACGAACCAGGAAAAGTGTTCTCCCGCGAGCAATTGCTCAATCATCTTTATGACGACTACCGCGTAGTAACCGACCGCACCATCGACAGCCACATTAAAAACCTGCGCCGCAAGCTGGAATCTCTCGACGCCGAACAGTCATTTATCCGCGCCGTTTATGGCGTCGGTTACCGCTGGGAAGCCGACGCCTGCCGCATCGTTTAGTTTTAGCGACATTATTTTGTTAGCCGGAGATGGCGTTCAGACCAGATCCGGCAACATTATCCCACGCATGGTCAGCAAACTGACATTATCTCTCCGCCCTGGCAGGCATCAGAAAATCGCTCATACTTTAATCGGTAAACAGCACCTTTAGATGCTGTTTTCGATACACAATTTCAATCAAGGAGTCATTATGGCTGGTTGGTTTGAACTCAGTAAGAGCAGTGATAATCAGTTCCGGTTTGTGCTAAAAGCGGGCAATGGTGAGACTATCCTCACCAGCGAGCTTTATACCTCAAAAGCCTCTGCGGAAAAGGGCATCGCGTCGGTGCGTAGCAACAGCCCGCAAGAAGAACGCTATGAGAAAAAAACGGCAAGTAACGGCAAATTCTATTTCAATCTGAAAGCCGCTAATCATCAAATTATCGGCTCCAGCCAGATGTACGCCACCGCGCAATCTCGTGAAACCGGAATTGCCTCCGTTAAAGCCAATGGCACAAGCCAGACGGTGAAAGACAATACGTAATTACGATGCCGGGCGTGGGTTGTTGGCGTCCGGCGCTTTACCAGATCCCCCCACAGCGCTACAATGCCCGCCCTTAAAGTGGGGGCACTCCCCTAACCGCTTCATCAGGTGAAGCGGATCTGACCTGTCATCAGAACGAGAGAATTATGTTTAAACCGGAACTCCTTTCCCCGGCGGGAACGCTGAAAAATATGCGTTACGCTTTCGCTTATGGCGCAGATGCTGTTTATGCGGGCCAGCCGCGTTACTCCCTGCGTGTGCGCAACAACGAATTCAACCACGAAAATCTTCAGCTCGGCATCAATGAAGCCCACGCGCTGGGGAAAAAGTTTTATGTCGTGGTCAACATTGCACCGCACAACGCCAAGCTGAAAACCTTTATCCGTGACCTGAAACCGGTGGTGGAAATGGGGCCGGATGCGCTGATTATGTCCGATCCAGGGCTGATTATGCTGGTGCGTGAGCACTTCCCTGAAATGCCGATCCACCTCTCGGTGCAGGCTAACGCCGTAAACTGGGCGACGGTGAAATTCTGGCAGCAAATGGGCCTGACCCGCGTGATCCTCTCTCGCGAGCTGTCGCTGGAAGAGATTGAAGAGATCCGCAATCAGGTGCCGGATATGGAGATCGAGATCTTCGTTCACGGCGCACTGTGCATGGCCTACTCCGGTCGCTGCCTGCTCTCTGGCTATATCAACAAGCGCGATCCGAACCAGGGTACCTGCACCAACGCCTGCCGCTGGGAGTACAACGTCCAGGAAGGGAAAGAAGATGACGTTGGCAACATCGTACACAAGTACGAGCCGATTCCGGTGCAAAATGTTGAGCCGACGCTGGGTATCGGCGCGCCAACCGACAAAGTGTTTATGATCGAAGAAGCCCAGCGTCCGGGCGAGTATATGACCGCGTTTGAAGATGAGCACGGCACTTACATCATGAACTCGAAAGATCTGCGCGCCATCGCCCATGTAGAACGCCTGACCAAAATGGGCGTGCATTCGCTGAAAATCGAAGGCCGTACTAAATCTTTCTACTATTGCGCACGCACCGCACAGGTTTACCGTAAAGCTATCGATGACGCCGCTGCGGGCAAACCGTTCGATACCAGCCTGCTGGAAACTCTGGAAGGTCTGGCGCATCGTGGCTATACCGAAGGTTTCCTGCGTCGTCATACTCACGACGATTATCAGAACTACGAATACGGTTATTCAGTTTCTGACCGCCAGCAGTTTGTTGGTGAGTTTACCGGTGAGCGCAAGGGGGACCTCGCGGCGGTAGCGGTGAAAAATAAATTCTCCGTTGGCGACAGCCTTGAGCTGATGACGCCGCAAGGCAACATTAACTTTACCCTTGAGCACATGGAAAACGCCAAAGGTGAAGCGATGCCGGTCGCACCAGGCGATGGTTATACTGTGTGGCTCCCGGTCCCGCAGGATCTTGAGCTCAATTACGCTCTGCTGATGCGTAATTTCTCCGGGGAAACCACGCGTAACCCACACGGTAAGTGATTAATTTCGATTATTTTTCCCGGATGGAAAATTCTTAGAAACCGATCACATACAGCTGCATTTATTAAGGTTATCATCCGTTTCGCTGAAAAACATAACCCATAAAATGCTAGCTGTACCAGGAACCACCTCCTTAGCCTGTGTAATCTCCCTTACACGGGCTTATTTTTTACGCGTAATACAATGAAATAAAAGGATTTATTTCTGGTCACGTCCACACATTGACCACATCGACAAAAAAGCCCCTCGACTGAGGGGCTTCCTGTTTGTAATTACATCCACATAATTTGCTGCCCTGACGGCAACGGGTGCGGCCTTACGGCGTGGACTTCTCCCGGCTTCACGATGTATCGCTGTACCGACTCATAAGTGATGAACGTGGCACTGCAATTCACGTTCTGACACTGGTGATAACGCTCTTTTGTCGTGTCAGTGATATAGCGACTTGTACGCGCATGTGCGGCATGCTGGCATAAAGGACAATGAAACATCGCGAGCACCTCTTCCGGTTTTGTTGATGGTGCCATTTTAGTTAATTTATCCTTATAAAACAAACAGATAAAATAAAAACATCACTCATTATCTTCTGTTTCGTACTCCACATCAGAAAGCCTGACCTCAAGCTCCAAGGACGTCGTGAAGCCGCTATTATTCAGAAAATGTGTCACCTTAGTGATTGTCCAGTCCTGCTCGTCTATGACGCGCTTAAAGCCTGACACTTTAACCGGTGTTTCCGTGTAAATATCTGCCCGACCGGTAGCCAGGCTGATGGAGAACTCCGCAACGCCCCGTTGCAGTTTATCCCACTTCGCCTGAGCGGCGCGCATGGCCTGCGCTTTCGTGGCATATACCGTGGTCAGGGCAAAAACATTGTCAGCCTCACCGGCCATGTATTCACCTTCGCGCGCTTCCGGTACTTTTGGCGCTTTCTTCTGCGTGACCGGTTTCGCTTTCGGGTGCTCCAGTGCGCGCAGGTGTTTTTCTTTCTTTTTGCGTTTCAGTTTTACCTTCTGCTTTTGCGGCTTCGGGTCTTTGGTGTGTAACCACTTTGCCGTTACGCCGGTATAGGCTCCACGGTCAGCAATCGCAAAATGATGACGGTCGCCGTCGCTGCGGGTGATGGTAATCTGCGGGATTTTTTTACCGCTGGCCGTCACCCCCTGCCCCGCTTTGAGAAACAACAGTTTTCCCATTTTTACCGACACCTCACCGCCGTTGCGTTCAGCAAGACGGGTCAGGAATTTCGCATCAGACTCCTGCGACTGGTCGATGTGCGGGATTTTAATTCCTGCCAGTGACGGCGCGACACTGGCTTCCAGCCTGTTACGGGAGGCTATCGCCTCAACAATCGCACCGAGCGTGGTGTCATGCCATGAGCCTTCCCGGCGGGAATTGAGCGTCCCGCGAAAATCTGCACTCCGGGCGCGGATGGTGACCACATCCGGCGCGCCCCGGTGTTCAACCTCATCAACGGTAAATTTCCCTTTGCATACCAGGGCAAAACCTTTCCAGCCGATATACACCGTCAGGACAGCGCCACGAACCGGCAGCCCGACCTGCCCGTCGGCATCGTTCAGTTCAATATCAAGCTGGTCAGCCTCAAAGCCCCGGTTATCCGTCAGGGTCATGCTCATCAGACGGTTACTGATATTGCCGGTAATATCTCTGCTGTCGAGCATCAGCATGTAATCCGGCGTCAGCGTACTGCCTGCATCAAATGTCAGTGCATCCAGCATTATCCCGCCCCCGTCATACCCGTGAATTTAGTTGCCATACTGCCCGCCTTACCGATGAGCGATTCCGCCTGTTTACCGATATCGCCATAAAGCGCGGCCAGTGATTCATCAACGCGGGTGAGCGACAGCGTAAAATCAATTTTCCGGGGTGTGCCGTCTGCAAAGAAAATACTCCCTGTTTCACTCACCCTGCTGATGACATACATGCCGTAAATCATGCCGGTGCCATCCAGCAACGGCCACGCCCGGCCTTCCTCTGCCATCAGCCTGAGCGTGGTCATCGTCAGCTTTCCGCCGGTCAGTTCGGGATAAAGCACACCGGCAAGCGTGATGTTTTCCTCGCCAACACCGAGAAACTGAAAGGCATCCCGTTTACCGATACGGGAATTTGACGGCCAGCGATAATCTGATTCACGCTGCATGGTCTGGTGTGGCAGCGTCTGGCGCATAAAAACAAACATACCTAACGCGAGCATCATTTTTCGTCACCTCCTTAACCGTCATGCATCATGCTGGCACGGGCGCGCGCACGTTTATCCCGCTCGTATTTTTCGAGCGCATCCTGTAACTGGCGGTCGAGCTGTGTCCCCGGCGCAGTACCACCCGTCAGGCTGATGTGATATTCGTTTTTACTCTGGTCCACATAAGAGCGGCCAGCCGGTGCCGTGACCGGCTGATAAGCCTGATAGCCTGCATAAGAGCTGGTCGCCGGAATATAACCACCGGTGCCATACGTGGCGGCATGAGTTCTGGCGGCGGTCTGGTCAAGTGTGTCTGACTCTTTGTTGATAACACCGAGTTTTTCCAGTACCCAGTCAATACCGCTGCGCAGTTTGTTGAACGCATTAAGCGGCAGCATCAGCGCGTCAGCCAGTGCCTGCCCGAACATGACGCCCGTGTCACGGCAACGGTTCAGGGTGTCCTGGGTGGCTTTAACCGGAGCAATCAGGTTTGTAAACCACTGCCACGCGGCCTGTAACTTTTCGCCCAGCCAGTCAAACACCGGTTTCAGTGGCGTGAACAGTTCCCCCACCGGCGCAAAGGCCGCTTTCAGCCCTTCCACCACACCGCCAAAGAATGCGCTGACAGGCTCCCAGTATTTACGGATAAGCAACGCCCCGGCGACAATGGCAGCCACCACGGCCACAACCGGCCAGCTAATCGCCCCGATGGCCGTCATAACGGCACTGCCAACCGTCGTGAAGATTGCCCCCATTGCGCCTGCTGCCGCGATAATGGCATTGATGCCGGTGATAACCGGCCAGGCTACAAGACCAATGGCACCGATGATGCCAATAAGCGCCAGCGCGCCACCGACAATGAGGCCGATGGTTGACGCCAGTGATTTGTTTTTCTGGATCCAGCCGTCGAGTTTTAACACATACTTTGTGGCCGTCTGCGTGAGATTACGCAGTGCGCCTTCCTGTTGGTCAAACAGGTCAGTCCCCACCGCCTCATAAGCGGACTGAAACTCCTTAAAGTCACCGCCGAGGTTATCCTGCATGATATTTACCAGCTCGGCGGTCTTCCCGTCTGAGGCTTTAAACGCAGCGGTCAGTTTGTCCAGCTTTCCGGTTGAGGCGGCAGTCATCAGCACGGCGGCGGCTGAGCTGGCCTCCTCCCCGAAAATAGTTTTCATGTATTCAGCCTGCTGGGCAGTACCGAGCCGGTTTTTCTCAAAACTGGCCTGCATTTCTTTCAGAATGGTAAATATTGGCCGGGTGTTTCCCTTGCTGTCTGAGGTTTTCACTCCAAGCTCTTTGAGTGCATCCCATGCTTTTCCCGTCGGTGCCTGCAGGCGGCTTAACACGGCACGGCTTCCCGTCCCCGCCATTGAGCCTGTGATTTTTGCATCATGCAGCGCCCCGACCATTGCGGCGGTTTCTTCAATGCTGACACCGGCATTTTTTGCCACAGGTGCGGCATAGGTCAGCGCATCGCTCATGCCGTCAAAATCGGCGGCGGTTTTGTTCATCGTCATGGAGAGAACATCCCCGATATGAGCGACCTTATCGTTTGAAAGCTGAAAGGCGGATTTCATCCCCATCAGCAGGGCGGCGTTTTCTTCCATCGTGCGGCGGTTCGCCAGCGCCATATTCAGCGTGACCGGCGTTGCCGCCTGAATGGCATCAACATCCCCACCCGCTTTCGCGATGATTATCTGTGCACCGGCCGCATCATCCGCCGAGGCTGCGGTATTGTCACCGAGCTGGCGCGCCTGTTTGCGTAGTGCGGTCATTTCGGCGGAGTCTTTTGCCACTCCGAGCACGGCCTGCAATTCTGAGTTTTTCTGCGCAAACTCATAACCGGGCATCAGCAGCTTAACTCCGGCCATCGTTCCCGCCGCCGCAATCCCCACACCGGCAGCGCCCACCGAGGCCATATTTCCGGCCAGTTCCTTTCCGGCCTGATAACGCTGTTTGACTGCGTTAAGTTTTGCCTGTTGCGCACTGACACGCGCCAGCGCATCACGCTGACGGTTAAGCTGTGCGGTGGTTTCACTGATACGGTTTTTCAGTCCCTGCTCATCATGTGCAAGATTGCGGGTATTAATTCCCACAGCGGCCAGTTCCCGCTGCTGGCGTTTAACGGAATCCGTCAGGCGGTTATATTTCGCCTGTAAGTCCTCCGCCGCACGCTTTGCGGATTCCAGCACTTTCGCCTGAGCACGGGTCGGACGTTCGGTGTTTTTAAACTGTGTGGCAAGGGCTTCGGCTTCCTGCCGTGCCTTTTCAAGTGCATGACCAGTCACGGCGAGCTGTGCACTGGTCTTGCGGAATCCCTCAATACGGGATGCGTGACCGTTCAGCTCGCGCAGTGATTTTTGTGTTTCCCGGATATCCCCCGACAGCGACTTACTCGCTGTACGGATGGATTTAAACGGGCGGGATGCCTGGTCAACAGCCCTGAGCAATACCTGTAATTTTACATTGTTACTCATTCGTGTTTCCGCTTCGCCGGAGCGCCTTTTCGCGCCATGTGATGAGTTCGGTCAGGCTCATGGGATACAGTTCTGATGGCGGCCAGTGAAATATCACTGCCACATCCGCCATCAGGTCATCGACCGACAGATTTTTCGGAAACGTCACTGTACCGAGTTCGGCGACAAAAAACCGACCACCTTACCGGCCAGCGCCACAAGGTCAGGCAGTTCCAGTGCGGCGACTTCCTGCTCGGTCAGCATCGGTGAGTCATGCGCGGCAGCACCTTAATCAGTGCATCGACTTCGGAGTTCGCGACCGCAGCCAGACTGACACCGCGCAGCGTCCCGGCATTGGGTTTCATCAGCGTGACCTGTTCGATGACCTGCTCACCACGCTTGACCGGATTGTCCAGGGTAATCACATTTTCTTTGTTCATGGTTTTCTCACTTCTGAATCAGGGTTAACCGGTCAGCCTGGCTGACCGGATGAAAATCACAGGCCGATATTGCGGCGGTGTTGCTCCAGCCGGTCGACGCCGTTCACCTTCTCAATCATGTTGATGGTGTCGATTTCGACCAGCTCCTTACCGTCCATCGTCAGCCGGAAATAGGTGCAGACCACGGAGATTTTCGACTCAGTGTCTTCTCCCTGTTTCCCCTCGCCGGTGTCGATTTCTTTCTGACGTCCACGCATGACCACCTCGACGGCCACCGTTTCGCCGGTATCGTCGCGCTGGTAAGAGCCAGCAAAACGAATCGGTACGGCATCCACGCCGGTTGCGGCGTAAAGCTCCCAGATAACCGAATCCGGGAAGCCACCGAGCGACCACTCCATTGACAGCGCATCGTCATCAAGGCCGAGGTCTACCGGTGCGCTGCCGTTCATCCCCGCACCGCGATAGTTTTCGAGCTTACGGGTCAGTTTTGGCAGCGTGACGGACTTTGCAACGCCCTGATAGCTGTAGCCGTTCAGAAAGACGTTCATTAACTTGAGTTTGCGCGGCATTGCCATCGGTCAGGCTCCTTAATTGCTGTTAACCGAAGTGACCAGATTTGCCAGGTATTTATCGGTAATACGCTGGCGCAGGGTCAGGTTTTCAAGAGGAGGCACCGGTGTATAGTCGTAGTCGATATACAGTTTTCCGGCCTTGAGGGTTTCCGCATCGTTGGATTCTTCGCTGAACCAGCAGGTCGCATCCACGATATAGCCGTTTGTTTTCAGCTCACGGAATTTGGCATTGATGCCGTCAACGATGTCGCGAATCAGCGTTGCGGTGATGGGCTTGTCCACCGCCCACATGTGCGCCTCAGCCATCGTGTCGGCCAGCACCTGCGCGGTGCGGGTGTAGTTTTCAAAGAGGAACAGCGGGTCATCAGAGCAGGTACGGTTACCCCAGAAGCGGAAACCGTCGCGGCGAATCAGCGTTGTGACGCCTGACTCATTAAGCAGGTCAGCATCGGTGCCGGACTCCTGCAAATCCCAGAATACAGAGGCGCTGATGCCGGTAACACCGTTCACCCCGACATTGGACAGCGTTTTATGCCAGCCCTGCTCCTGGTCAATTCTGGCACGCAGACCCAGCGCACGGGCGGTGGCATACGCGGTGGCGGTAGTACTGGTGACCGTATCCCATGCGAGGAAATCCGGCCAGATGACCATCAGCTCACGCTGGCTGAAATTCTGACGGTAGGCTTTCACCTCGGAAATGGTTTTACAGCCCCATGCGCTGATATATCCGAAAGCGCGCAGCTTCTGACAGACGGATGCCAGTGCAACAGCCACCTCTTTGGTATCCAGCCCCGGCACACCAAGAATACGCGGTTTAACACCGGTTACCGACTCTGCCGCCAGCAGAGCTTTCAGTCCGGTGTACTGACCATTTTCGTCGGTGGTGCCGATGATATTGGAAACGGTCTGCGCGAGTTTCGTTTCCTCGTCGTCGCCGGTGCCGTCTTCCACACGCACGACAACGGTGACCGGTTTTGACTGGTCAGCGATGGCCTGCAACGATGCCGCCAGCGTGCCTTTTTTACCGGCCTTTGCAATTGCGCTCTGCACATTGGTAATCAGCACCGGTTTATTGAGGGGGAAGGTTTCCGCATCCGCATCGCTGGCCGTGCAGACCATGCCGACAATGGCAGTGGATACGGTGGAAATGACACGGGTGCCGTCGTTAATCTCCAGCACCTGCACGCCGTGATGATAGTCACTCATCCGTTTAACTCCGTGGTTAATGGGTGCAACTATTTTCTGTTGTGCAGAGCATGAGACGCTATTTGACCTGGCTGGTCAGTGGATGAAACAACAGACAAAGAAAAGGCGGGGAATCCGCCAGCCTGCCATGATTTGCACTCACTCATTTTCCAACTGACAATTTACATAGCCCAAACGCTATCAAATCTGACAGTCTGCTTTGAGCGAAATGCGGACATGCGGACATGCGGACATGCGGGAGCATGGTTTATGTATGAAACTAATGATGATAAATACCATCGTCTAAAGGGGGACCTTCAGCCGTAACCCCCGTGATACTACTTGGCGGTTCAAAGATGGCCCGACCAAATATTGCATCAAACTCTGCTTTTGTGACTGATAAGTATTGCAAGATGAGCTCTAGCAGCTCTCTGTACGTATCACATTGCCATTCAATGTGAGGACATATTCGGGAGAGAACTCTGTTCTTAAAATCATCCAGATTATTTGGGACTTCCAGCAAGTTACCAGTGTTTAATGCTTTCGACATAAACTTGTAATTGAGCATAGAGAGAACCATTACTGATACACCTTTCTCTTGCCTTAACTGATCGAACTTCTCTTGTGCTTGAAGGCTTAGCTTGGCGTATTCGCGATCTCGTTTAGAGTTGATTGGTTCGACGTACTGAAGCGGTTCGTCTGCAGCATCACCGATACGTGGACAAAAGTATCTATTCCACCAAGCCTCAAAATACCTTTTTTGGAACTCAAGGTATGTCATCCCAATAATATTGGTGTTTTGAGTGTACTGTTTAGCACCCTGCTGAAGCCCGTGCTTTGAAATAATAAATCCAATATTAGCCCCGGTTTCATGCATTACCGTGGTGAACGAATGGACCACCGTCTGTGGTATAGAACTACCCCAGTTTTTGCATTCCACAATGTATCTGATTTTGTCCACGCTCCTAACATCTGTAGCAAGAACATCCACATTCACCGAGCCACGCGGGGTTTCTAAATCGACCTCGACTTCTGCAAACAAGCCAACATTACGGAATATACGTTGGACCCCTGTCTGGAGGTCTTGCCAGTTTTCTGGTAGTGGGTCATCGATCACTTCTGCTTTTCCTATGCACTATCCGCATGCTTTTAAGACTACTTGAAGACACAAACGTCGTCATCCACTAAAAGGTTCAAATTTGAGATAAAAGTTCGTTTCTGGTACGAAGCGGATCGTTTGAAGAACCGTGTGATCTGCTAAGAGCGAGGAGTGGACGTTCTCAAGGGATTGCTTACATCGAGGATGTATGAATCAACGGGGTGCAGGTCACAATATATGCTATCACTTGGTTGTTGAAACGAATGCCAAAGCCTGTGACGAGCGAGGAGTAGACTTTGGCACAAAAAAAATTTAAGTGTCCGATGACTGTGTTTCAGCCGCTTTATCCTCAACCAATACCCAATCTCCGGAGCTAACCTTTGTCATAAGACAAAATGGAAAGTTGTTAAAAAAATGTTCAATATCACTTGAGGGTATTTTCTCAATTTTATTTAAACAACCATCAGCTATTTGTAGGGAAATCATTTCTCTTGTAATTTTCATAAATTGATCAACATCAGATAACAACCATGTTTCATGATGAGCACCAAACAATTTGTGCGGTATATCATCAAGAATAAGATTGTCTAAATCATGTGATTTATCTTTGTTTAGCTCAAGAAGTACAAAATCAAAAAAATTAAAAAGATATGAATAGAGAAGATGAGTATAAAAGGTAAAATAGTAATCAGCAAAATTAATATTGTTATTGAATCTATTTGAATACATCATATGAGGTTGAATCAGATCGTTTAGATCAGAGTCATATGCTTGGAAACAAATCTTTGTTTTAATATTATCATCGTTGACATAATAAGGATTTACTGTTATCCCTCCATGAACTATCTTATTTCTTATTTTATTAAAGTCCTTATACCATTTTAAATTCAAATCTGGAAATTCCTGTGCATATTGCTGGAAATGATTTTCAAGGTAATCATATTTGTTGCCATTTTTTTAGTTGGAAAAATTAATTTATCAGCTATCTGATATGCAATATCCCATATCGTGCTGATTTTATAATAGCAATACTCAATAGCACTAATGCTGACAATTGATGTTGCATCATGTTTTCTGATGAACTCAGCATCTTTTTGAATTTTATTAATGTAAGTAATCATATAAAACAGTTTCTTGAAATGAGTTTTTAAATTTTTTAAAAGAAACTGAAGTTTTATGTCTTCCAGTGTATCTTCTTCATACTTATTTAAGTACATAATAATTTTATAAAGTGGACTGCCAACTCTTTTTGCATGTATATCCATTATTTACTCCAATAAATCAATGCGAACATTTTAATTGAAAATTTAATGCCAAAAACTTTAGTTAGTCAATAATTTATTCAAACGTCCGCTACTGGCACAGAACGGACTGTCAGATTAGGCTTTACTCTGTGCCATAGATATGTAAGCTCACACCAGAGCTCATACAACTTATTGCGGCATTTCCGGCCATTCGGGATTTGCCGTATCCACACGACTGACCAGAACACTGTAGCGTTCCCATGCTTCCAGTCGTGTGCGTTCCTCGTCTGTTGCCATATTCAGCCTGACAGCGCGTTCCAGCGGTTGGATGACTGATTCAGCTTCGGAAAGCAATGCGGCCTTTTGTGATTCGGCCTGTTGTTGTTGCTCGTCTGCCGTATAAATCCGTTTAACCACAGCTCCGTCCCTAAACATCCACTTACCGGAATCATCAGCGCGGCGGTTGGCTGTAATATCTGGAACCTCAACGACGCTATAACCTTCAGGGTTAAGCGTGGAGGCATCTTTGGTGATGGCGACAATAATATTATTTGCATCGTAAACAATCTTTATTGTGTCTGGCTGAAAGTTTTTCACTTCCTCATACCAGTTTTTTCCGTCTTCGGACCATAACCAGATAACATCAAAATTCTTTGTTAGCTGATATTGTTCTTTTGTTTTTGGATTTCCAGACTTAATATTTTTTAAATGCTGCATAAATTACACCTGTACGACGTTATACCATGTGCCATTGATGTATTTTTGTATTGGTCTGAATACTGCCGGATCATCGCCATCAACTGCACCGATAATGCCAAGCCCCGTAATTGCATGACCTGATTTCTCATACATCACGCCTTTTTGCATAGTCTGAACAACACGTGTACCAAGTCGGACATCTCTCACATAACGTGAGTCAAAATTACCATAATTGCCGGGAATAACTTGCGCACCGCAAAGCCAGTTGCCATTGTTGTCCATGTACGCCTGACCATCGGTGCCATTGGCTGTCCTTGAGTTATTAATCATGTAGATGCCAAATTGCTTATTCCCCAGTCCACCAATCATAAATTTGCGATCAGCGTGGTCCTGACGAAGTAATGCCTGCGCACCATCGGTGGATACCGCATTGCGTCCCAAAATAACATTCTGGTCACGCATATGAATCCACATGCCGGTACTACTGTTAATTGCAAAACGGTTTGCAAATATATCCCCTGTAACATCAAGACCATGCCCCATGCTTATCCGACCAGTTCTGAGATTAAGCGTAAAGGGGCGTAGTGGCCCTATATCACCATTTTCTCCCTCATTCTCTCGTGTAGGGATGATATGCAGGCATTCTTCAGAACGACGAAAAATAGCACCAAAAGATGAATTAAATATCCTCAGTGCATTGACTGTCGATATTTTTACTTCACTGCTGAAAAGGGCTTTAACAAGGACAGACAAAGCATCCCATTTAAGAGTCATCAGGTCTTTTGTTGTGGTGCTCTGGCGGCTTCTCCATTTGAAATATTCATTGCCGTTGTCGCCTGTTTCAAACCACATGTATGAATCAGTGTCGCTGTCGGCATTATTTTTAAAACCAATCTTTGCCCAGTCAGTATTTCTAATCCAGGCAAGGATTGAGTCGTTTTCAAAAGTAAGCCCACCGGACAAGGTATCGCCATTCTTTTGCACGGCGTTCCTGGCCCTGTTTACCGTTTCCTGTAAACCGAGGTATTCGATAACGGCAGTAACGGTCGCTTTAGCCAGAATATCCCGTCCGACTTTTGTCAGGGTTGCCAGGCTGGCAACATCATTCCCCGTAAAATAC
>OGJZ01001188.1_pt1 | contig 25629 bp, 43 predicted proteins | sample 1572321 | NCBI WGS metagenome assembly OGJZ01 (sample SAMEA2582086, study PRJEB24529) | metagenome | biome: Human gut stool | place: China | collected 2011 | reverse complement strand
GAGCTGACGGCGGCCACATCGGCGTTATAGCCGATCGCCTTCGCCATCGCGGTGTATTCGCCACTAAACTGGCCGATACCGCGACGCATTGCCATCAGGGTGTTTTCATCCAGACCCAGCATCTGAGCGTACTGGTTCGCGCGGTAATAAGGCATGCTGCTAAGACGCTGGCCGACGCCAGTAAAGATCGTCGCCATATCCCGCATATTGCCGCTGGCGTCACGGGTCTGGACTCCCAGACGGTTCAGAAAACCTTCCGCGCCGGGGTTATTGCGTATAAACCTCGCCAGATTCTCCAGCGAGCCACGCGCTGAATCGGCGCTGCCGCCTACCTGGCTAACTGCATACCCGATTTGCTTGATGCCCTCTACCGTCGCTCCGGTGCGCTGAGAGGCCCAGTACAGGTCGTCGAGACCGCTGGCAATTTTTGCGGTGAACGCCACGACGGAAAGCGCTGCCGCTTCAACTTTGACGCCCAGCTCAATCGCTTTAAGCGTTGTCCCGGCAACGACGGCATCGAATTTTCTGGCGCCAGCCTCATCAACTTTGAACCCAAGCGAGATCAGAAAGTCCTTGAGCGTTTCAGCGTTCATTGTCCTCTCTCCATTTCGCTATACGGTTTTCGTTATCGTCTTTCAGGTCAAGCCAGTCATTCATACGGGCAATATCGGCCAGGTCTACCGATCCGTCTTTCAGGGCGGTATAAAGGATGAACCCGGCATCCACCGGGCGCATCAGGAAATCCTCACCTTCTGGCATGGATTCCAGGACTGGACCTATGGCTGGGTAGGCGTCCCGCTGCCGGGGAGTTCTTTCAAAAAATTTCCCAGGCTGTCGGCGACCACCCGCGCCACCAGCTGTAGCATGGTAAACAGATCGATATCGTCGAACATCAGTACGCCCTGATCGAATACTTTCGCCCATCCCTTTTCGTGCTGGCGGGACACGACACCCAGACACGGGTAAATCACCGCGTTAACGTCCTCGTCCGGCAGCGCGGCCAGCGTATCGGCAATTTTCGGCAGTACGCTTTCCAGCACAGCACCCGAGTTACCCGCAGCGGCCTGAGCTTTCAGCGTCGAGAACTCGCTAACCAGACCGGCCAGCACAGGCAGAAGCTTACGGCTGACTTTCAGTTGCTGGAAAACGTCGAGTTTGGCGGTACGGTAGTTGACGCCTTTGATTTCAAATTCCATCTGTTAAAACTCCCCCAGAAGCTGATCAATCTTGCCGCAGTCAAAGACCCATGACACCGTGTTGCCGACTTTTGCGTTAGCGTGATCCGGCTGCTTCTGGAATGCACAGCTGCGCGCGGTGGTGATGTCGCCAGATGCTTTGTTCCGCACAACGATTACGTTGTTACCCCAGGTAGCGGAGGACTGGCTCTGGGCGTTGTACATCAAAGACAGCTTTTTGTTGACCGGGGAGGTCTTAAGCAGCGTTACCGTGATTGTGCCGCTCTTTCCGGCGTGAAGGCTGTGCATCACTTCCCCGTCAGCGCCGACAGTCATGGTGTTTTTTGCCTCGGTCATCGTAACCGTGATGCCCTCTTCGGAGTTCGCCGAGCCGTAGCCCAGATCGATACTTCCGGTTGGGCCGGTAAGGGAGGCCGAGACGTCAATAAAGCTGTAGGTGTTTCCCATTTATTCCCCCTTATCGAACCACGTTGATCTGTACGTCGCCATAGTGAATCGCCCCTGCCATTTTAATGGCCGCCTGAATCACCGGCGACTTACGCGCTTCCCTGTCAGATTGTGCCTGGTTGGCTACCGCGTCGGCGTAGACGTAGTAACCCTTGGTCAGGGTATCGCCGGATTCAATCTGGCCAATCGGGCCACCATTCCAGACGCCCGGAGCAATCAGCCCGTTATTTACCGCCTGATCCAGCGATGCTTCGACGTTGGTCATTAACCGGGTTACGCCCGCGTCGGTCTGCGGAATTTTGGTGGTCGAGGTGTACAGCAGGTTATAGAGATTGGTCTGAACGTAGTTCTGCAGCCAGTCCAGCCCGTGGCGTTCGTCGAAGAAATCACCGTTCGCCATCACGCCCTGCTGGATAATCGCCGTATCGTTGGCGTAGTAGACGTAGACGTTACCGTTAATGGCATCAATGGCGGATGCCTGCGCGGTCGTCAGCGTCTCGTACGTCACGCCTGGCTCAGTCTTGAACTTCAGGGTGATCGTGGTGTTGTTGCCGGTAAAGTTCACAGTGAACGCACGACCAAAGGCTGAGATAGCGGCATATTTGCTGCTGGTACTGTACTGCCAGAATGTGCGTGAGTAGCCCGCCGCCTTCAGCTTATAGCCGATATTGTCGGTATTACTGGATACCAGTACATTCGCGTCATCAGTGGTAACCGCCAGAATACGGCTCAGACTGGAAGCCTCGATCGCCGCGGCCACCGAAATCACATCCGCTTCAACCAGATCGGCGCTATCGGCAATAGCCAGGCCGTACCAGTTGGTATATTGCAGAGAGGCATTAACCGCCTGCAGCAGGGTTTCTACAGTACCGGATTCACCCGTTGCCAGGGTCTTCGCCCAGCGGCCGATATAGACCAGCGTCGGTTTTGGTGATTGTGAAAAGAAGATGGTCGCCGCCTCGTACTCGGGAGAATCGACGCCAAAATCATCGCCGATATCTTCAATGGCCGAATACTGGCGAATGCGCTCGGTAACCGGAATAACGGTAGAGGTTCCCAGAATGAGGAGCGCACCGAAGTTTCGCCCCGTTGCCGCTACCGGTGACATGATGACGTCAACGTTAACGACATTGGAAACAGGTAAGCCCTGTGCCATGTTTTAATCTCCAAAAAATTGCACTGGCGCGTCGACCAGCGATTGAATGCCGTACTGGCGGATGATTTTGCGGCGCAGGTCAACGCTGATATCGTACCGGCGCACCCACTGGTTATTGATGAGTTCGGGCAGATTGAGGATCCGCCCATGCTGCAGAAATGTCAGGCCTGAGCGGTTGAGCTCGTCATTGTTCTGCGAGACCAGCAGACCGTCACGAAAGCGCGTGGCCATTGCCAGCCCCTGCGGGCCATAGAAGCACAAGATCAGGCTCACGGTCTCATGCGACCACTGTTCGGTGCTCTCTTCGCCCTGCACGTACGCCGGGTTGAAGTCTTCCTGAATGCCGGTGATACCGAACGCGCACCAGGTGGTGCCGTTTTTGGGTATCGGCTTTTGCGGGTCGGTCCAGCGCGGGTAAACCAGCGTGTCAGCCAGCCCTGTCACACCCCGTATCCAGCGGCTGATTAGCCGTTCCAGATCCTCATCGTAGGGCGGTGAATCACCGACGGGGGTCAGATATCCCGCCGTTGTGCTGTCGTTACTCAATTGGCGTTCCCCCGTCGAATTCCAGAAGCTCGCAATGCGCCTGAACGAACCCGGCACCGTACGCCGTATACGGGTCGACAAACGTCACACGATAATCTCGCCCGCGGTAGGTTACGATATCGGCATCTAATCCGGGTTGCCCCTGAGTCAGCCTGAACTGCGTCACGATGAGAATGGCGCCGTTGATGTTCTGTCCGGCGGCCATACGCTTCGCTTCCAGCGAGCGGTCAACGGTCACCACGCCAGTAAACGGGATATCCTGCTGCGTATTGACCGGGAAGTTATCCTCGTCGACCGTCTGCATCTGCCGGTGACATACTAGCGTTAGATCAACAAAATCCGGGTCTAGCAGAACATCAGTCACATCGAGAAACGGCATTATTTTTTCCTCACCACGTAGTTAATCGCCCGCAAAAGGAACCCATGGTCATAAAGCGGTTTTACGTCCTGACCATTACTACGGCGTCTGGCTTTCGTTTTTTCCGAAAGTGGCGTCAGTCGGTCACCATCGCCAATGACCGCCTTTGCCGCATCGCGGGCAACCTGTCCAGCGGACTCAAGGTGTTTCTCAGCCAACACGGCGTTACCGTCAAGCGCCGCCTGCGCAGCGAGTTTTAGCTTGGCCGTCGTCTTATCGCGAGAATCCTCAATGCCGATATCAAGGAAAGGTCGTGGCGGGATCGTGACCACCTGCGCAGGAACCGTGTGCGTGGTAGAAAAATTGCTTTTTGATGCCTTAACAAATCGACCATTCCGCTTTAAATCCCCATGTGCATCCACTTGGCGATAAATGGTTGTTGTGTGCTCAGGGATTGTGATGGTGGCCCCTGTCGAGTGCAAATAACCCAACTCAGCGTTGTTATATGGTGCCCCATCCTCCCTCTCGGCCTTATCCGCAGGAATTCCCACCAACACATCAGTACCGGATAACTGTTTCAGCGCGTCGAGAACATTGCTGTAATTGTCTTCCCGAATCGTGAGCCCGCTTTTCATTCCGGCGTCCCCAGTTGCACCGCTCCTGCACCGAACATCATCAGGTATTCCCAGAACTCGGATCCGTAACGGGAGTTGTTCCAGAAACCGGCGTTAGGGTCCAGTGTCGCGCTGGCATCATAGCTGGCTGAAACCTTATCCACTGATTTCGCCGTCTGTATGCCGCTATTGACGCCACCAGCAGTACCCACGGCCACACCACGCATATCTGCGGCGTAAAGATACATGTAGTGCGCAACATACAGCCCGACGATGTAGGGAAAGATATCCACGCCAAAGCGCGATTCACTCAGCAGGGAATCAGCAAAATTCAGGCGAGCCTGGATCATTGGCGTGGGGTACTTTGTTTCGTCAGCGAACTGCGGAAAGGTTGCCCTGAACTGCTCAGGCGTCGGCAGACTTTGATTTCTTGCCATTATCGGTAGTCTCCGGCAATTTCGCTTCGAGTTCAGCAATGCGCGCATCTTTCTCGGCGAGTTTTGCTTCCAGATCAGCAATGCGCGGGTCTTCTGCTACCGCTGGCGCTTCGCCATCCGGAGAACAGTGCGCTTTTACGAACCAGTGATCAGCAACCGTGTCATCAACGTCGTGGAAGCCAACCGGGAAATGCTTTTGCTCTTTGCCGTCGTTGAAGTTAAACGGGGAGAGTACGTAAATCTTTTTCATTGCAAGTCCTCATGAGCGGCCCTTTCGGGCCGCCGCAGGTTAGATGCCGTCGACGTAGGCCAGAGTTTCCGGATAAACCGGCTCTACTGCACCGAGCTTGCCGTAATAGGTTACGAGCTGATACAGGCCGCGATACTGGATCGGCACGCTCATCAGCGGAACCATCGGGAAGCGAACGTATTTCTTGTCGTTGGTGTAGAACATCATGCGATCAGAGTTCGACACGCCACGACCTTTCGCCCATTTCACCGGACGGATGTTCAGAGGACGCCCGTTCTGGTGGTATGCGATGGTGTTGGTTTCCAGATAGGTCAGCAGGGACTGGTTACCAGCGCTGGATACGATGGTGCTTGCCAGCAGAGAGAACTGCTCCGGCGGGATCAGCAGGTCCGTTGGCACCATGGAGTAAGCCGAGTTGGCCCACGCAGCACTCAACCCGGCATTAATGCTCGCCCGGATTTCGTCAGCGGTGGAGGTCGCCCAGGTCTTCGCGGCGTTGGTCGGCGTTACCTGCGTCAGGTTCAGCAGGCCTTTAACGTTCAGACCGGAATCGCCGATATAAACCTGCTCGTCCGTGTCCATGTTCCACTTCAGCTGCATGCCGTCGTACTTCTGCGTGTCGATCGGGCGACCAACCTGCGCAGCTGCCTGCAATTCTGGAACGGTCCAGCCCAGCTCCATACCCCACAGGGTAAGCGGGAAGCCAGTTTTTGCGATGTCGACGTTAAGTCCAGCCATCGCGGTCGCGGCTTTGCTAAGCCAGTTTTTGCCGTTGGCATTCGGCGTACCGGCAGCAGCAAAAGTGGTGTTAGTGAACGAGCTGATCTCGTCAGCAATAGACACGTCTTCACGCAACTGGATATCGCGCGACCAGGTAAAATTCACCAGTGGCAGATTCAGTGTCTGATCGAGACGCTCCAGCTCATGGACAAGAAAGGCACCAGTGCCGTCGACTGTCGCCTGGTCAAATGTCATTGGCATTTGCGATTTCCTTAAATATTGAAGGCCAGCTCAATGTTGCCGCTGGTGTCGCCAGGGCCATTGAAGTAAGCGTTAGTGATCTGGACGGTATTCGAGCCATCAGCGGCGGCAAGGAACGCGCCGAGAGGGCTTGAGGCGGATGGTGTGGCCACTCGCATGTAGACCGGGCCATGCAGCGCAACGCTGGATGCATCCGCGCCGATGTTTACCGTGACGTAACCACGTACCAGGCAATCGCCGGTGAAGTTTTTACCGCTGCCTACCTGCTGGACTTTATCCGGCTGGCTGGCGGTCGGATACGGACGAACGTAAATGCCCACCAGCGCCGACGCTGTATCGCTCGCAGCGATTGGCACAAATTTCCCGGAGGAAATCTTGCCGCCAAGGCCGTAAGCGGGGAAAAGGTTGGAGGAGTCCAGCAGTTGAGGTTCAACCGTCAGATCCTGCGGACGAGAAATTGCCCCGGCAATGCCCGCTGGCATCCGGTAAAGAAATGTATTACCCATTGGTTAGCCTCGTTTAGACCAGAATTCCTGCGCGGCCTGATTCATACCGGCAATGGTTTTAACAGTGGTGGCAGTCTGCGTTTGCAGGCTGTCGACGGTTTTGGTATTGCGGTTTTTCGCCAGCTCAGAAACAGCCGTGAAAGCCATATCTACCGTGGCTTTTTTTAGCTTGCTGATATCGGCATCACCGACAATAGAGCGCACCAGAGATTGATCGGCAGAGGCGAGCACCTGGCGCTTGAATGCTGTCGGCTTCGCCTTTTCTGGCAACTGGATGCCTGGCTGAATCAGATCGGCACGGTAAGCGGCGTCGCCGGTAACTTTACTCTCTTCTTCCTTTTTCTCCTCTTCGTCCTCGGCATCGCCGGTGCCAGGAGCAGCTGCCGCAGGCGTGAGTTTGGCCACCGCCTCGATCAGCGCCTTACCCCATGCAGGAATTTCTTCCTCACCATCGCCGGTACCAGGCAATGCCGGGCCGGGAAGCGGATTTTGCGGTGCAAGGTTGATAACCACTCCGCCGGGTGTCATAGAGGTCGATACATCGTTATCGCCCGTGACATCATCAGGCGGGTTATCAATGAGACTTGCCATTTCGGCAGCGTCCCCGGTTTTACGGGCCTTCAGGAGCCGGGTAAACCAGTTTTTAGTAGTGCTTGGCATAGAATCCCCTATTGCACAACGGAAACCGGCCCGCCCGTTAGGGACAAGGGCCAGATGGTTAGCGGTAATCGCAGATTGCTTTGCGAGACCAGGTGAAATTTGTTCGTAATCGGCGTCGTACCCGCAGCTGACCTCGTCATCACCATCATCAATGGCCTGCAGGGCTTCCGGGGTTTTGACGATGACATCAGCCAGCAGCAGATCGGTTTTATCGTCCGTGCCGCGCCGTACGTTCTGGATGTGACCATGAGCAAGCTGGCGCCAGTTATCAGGGGTAACAAAGATGATCTGCCCGTCAAAATCTCGCGGATGGCCGATAGTGACTGCCATTCCTTCGAATGACGCCATGGCTCGCTCGCTAAATACCTCTTCTGGCGTCCGGCGTACGATGACCTTCCCTCTGTCGTTCGGGACAAGCTCAGGCCGCTCTGTGGCGTCGTATTCCTGCTCACCTGTCCTTGCAATCGGGACGTCCTTAAACAGGACAGACCCATCAGCAAGTTGAAAGCGGGTATTACCCAGGCGGGTTTTAAAGAAATATTTCATGGTGCCTCGCTAAATGAGCGCGGGGTCGGAGTTTCGAATGAACTCACGTAGCAGCGCCTTAACCTGGCGGACGTTACCGCGACCTGTGGCTTTTAACTCTGAGAGATCGCCAATGGCGCGGTAACGCGCGGTGATGCCGCCCATCGATATTTCGATAACCCTGCGGTCGCCGGCTCGCTTTGATTCGATATGGACCTTTTTCATTCTCACCTCTTCGGGCAACAAAAAAGGCCGCTCATTGGCGGCCTGTTATTTTACAGGGTCAGGTATTTGCACTTCCGACCAACACTTGCAGTTAGGCAGGCACCCGGCGTGTCCGGTCATACCATCGAGCGTTGGCGGACTATCCCACCTGACAAATTTATCTTTCATTTTGCGGTGTGAGGGTCGGGTGCCAGCACCCTCAATGCGCCACCAGTAACCCTCAGAGCCAACGGATAACGCCCGAGCCTGAGTTAATGCGGTAGTTGCACGCCCTATCTCAGTGCGGGCTATCATCCGCGCCCTGCTGGCCGCCACGTCACCGGACTGCATGATCATCTCGTAAAGCTGATCGGGGCGCTCACCATGAATGACGGCCTGTATCGCACGCTCCTGAATTTCCCTGACACGCCCAGCCGCCTCTAATGGCAGAGACTTCATGTAGCGAATCTGTCGGTAAACGATGTCTTGCGCCACCATGCCGACGGGAGTGTTATTAATCACGTCACGCAGGCCAGAGGAAATTTCTTCCGAAACAGAGCGCCACTGGTTCCACTCTTCACGCTCTACCTGGGCAAACATCTTTCGACCGACCATTTCGGCCCAGTCGTCAATCACCCCGGAGTAGTCAACAAGCGATTTAGCAATGCTCTCAGCGCTTGCCTGTGAACCATCGTAGGAACCCGTGACGATTTGATTTATCTGGTCGACTATCGCCAGTAGGCTTTTCTGATACTGGACCTCCGATCGGCGGCGGAGGGCTGGTTTCAGATTCAGTCTCCTGCCACTGTTTCGCCGCATTCTGGATATCCTCATCGCTAATTGAAGCACCGATGCCGGTTACGTCAGACAGCTCGCGCAAATCGGTCAGCGCAGCAGCCGGCGACATTCCCAAATCACGCACCGCGGTTGCCAGAGCGGTGGTCGTGTTGGTTGCCACCGTAGAGCGATCGGTGTCGCTCATCTGCCACAAGGGGTTAAACTCAAAGGTGAAATCTTCCGGCAACGGCTCGCCAAACTCTGAGCGATGCAGTACATCGAATAACAGGCGGATGTGAGGCCGTAAATCTCGCTCCTGAAGCGTTCCCACGTCGTCGTAGTAGTTCGCGAGGTCAGCGTCACCGGTTGAAAAACCCTTCGGTGACTGGCGGAACAGACGGACAAGAGGAATACCAACAGCACCCGCGATATCCTCTTTAAACTCGCTAAGCAGGTCAGACAGGCCCGCGAAAGAATAGGAATGTGTTTCAAATTCGTCCTCCGAATCAAACAGGGACATCCCCTCGTTCGTCTGGTACTGGCGGACCATTTCCATATTCTTGATAAGCGCTTCAAACGCCTTACCGCCCGTGGCGATAATTTCACGCAGCTTTTTAATCTTTGCCGTTCGCAGATGTGCCTTGTAGGCAAGCTGGGCGGCTCCGACGCTGGTGCTATCGTAGGAAGTCAGGCGATCGAAGATGCGCTCGACAATGGACATCCCCCATTCGTTTTCGGTGATTTTCTGCTGGTACGGCAGCTTCACACCATCCATGCGGATCAGTCGGCTGTGGTGAACGGTCCACGCAGGAAGCCCCTGCGCCGTCGTCACGATGTCATAGAATTCAGGCTTGCCGAGGTTAGGGCCAAGCGCCTTAATGCGCCTGGTGAGCTGTGGGTTAATCATCCAGCGGTCAAGTACAGCCAGACCTTTAAAACTGCCCTTGCCAACCTTATCCAGCACCAGCGGCGTCAGCGGTGCCTGACCTTCAATCAGAATCAGCGCCACCGCCCCGCCATACAGTCGGGACCATTTCAGCGTCTCGTTGATGCAATCCCAAAGCTGAAGCTCATCGAACCTTGACTCCAGGACCCCGCGGCGTTTCGGGTCTATCTCACTGGTGATCCGCACGCCCTTTTTGGTCATATCGTCCGCTTTCGAATCGACTGCGGCGCCAATAATCCAGGAGGAACGATAAGCCCACTCGATGAGTAGGCGGTTGCGGCTGGTATAGTTCGCCCTGTAGGTCGATGCGGCATGCTGGTTCGGCTGCTGCATACCGACACGGGCAACAAAGTTATCGTACGAATCCGCCGTGGCGACTCGTCCTGTTTTCTTCGCCATGGTGACTATTCTCCGGCTTTTTTTGGTACTCGTGGCGGATAGGATAATTTGTTAAAAAATGACCCGATTTAACATAATGACTGTTACCCGCACCAGCCGGATCCCTCCCGCGATGAAATGTCCGCCAAAGGGTTATTTATCGGGGTCAAGTGGCTAAAATCGCGTGAATAAAACATGCATAAACAGAGTCGAAAATTGAATAGCGTGAATTTTGCGTGAAACGGTTATTTCCAGGTATTTAGCTGTTTCCCAGCGCTTCCCAGATATCCATTGCCGTATCAGTAGGAGCGAACGCCATGATAAAAGCGTCGGCCACGTTCGGCGATGGCACATCACGCTTGGCGAGGTCTTTTTTGCTTTCCACCATCACACGCCCGTTTTTGTCAAAATCGCGGTGTGGGGTGGTAAGTTCCAGCTTGAGCTTTTCCAGCAGCGGGCAGGATGAGTCGATGCTTATCAGCTCATCTACCGGGTACTGCTCACCGTTCTTAACCGCGTTGAAGGTATTACGGAAACGATCCGCTACCAGCCACCAGGCTTGCGCTTTGAGGTTGGCGAAAAAATCCTTGTTCGGGATGCCAATGTATTCGTAGTCCGGCTCATTCACACAAGCGCCTGCATTGAATCGCTGATAGTTGATGCGGGATGCGTTCATGTTTTCGCGCTTACGATCCTCATTAATTTCTGAGAATTTAGCGCCAGCTGATGCCCCAACGCCGATTGAGTCGTAGACGATATCAGCATCGCGCTCCAGTGCTGCCTGATACGTACGCTGGCAGCTCTTCAGCAATTCGTCTTCTTTCGCCTTCCACTCATCCGCCCAATACACGACGGAGCCGTGGCGATAGACGTTAGCGCACTTATCGGCGCCGCTATCGGCGACGTCGAAGCCAATACGCTTGCGCCCGCTTGGCTCGAAATTAAGGACTTTGTGGGCATCAACGGCCGCCTCAATCCATGACAGCTTGATAATGGCCGCATCATCATCCGACTCTGGCACGCCTTCGTAGACGTGCTTAAACCCATCCGGATCCCGGCGCTTAGCGGCTTCGATAACCTTCAGCATGGTGTCGGACAAAAAGGGGTTTTCATCGTAGTTGATTTTGCGTATCAGCGTATCTTCTGGCGGGTCGACCACAAAGTTACGCCAAACGAAATCAGTCACCAGTCCGGGGTTAAAGATAAACCAGCACTCTGAGCCCTCTTTACGGATGGTAGGCTCCAGTATCTTCCACTGGTATTCCGTCAGCGCGTGGGCCTCTTCAAGCCACAGAACGCTGATACCTTCCAGAGACTTAATCTCTTCAATGTTGCGCCAGAGCCCATAAAACACGAATTCAGACCCGGTCACCCGGTTAATGATTTTGTTGTTCAGAATGCGGAAACGATGCCGCAGGCCAAAGCGGTCAATCTGAATTTTGAGCAGGGTATACACCGACTCTTCAATTTTGTTCTGGATCTGACGCGCGCAACAAAAGCGAAGGCTGTATTTATTCGACAGAAATATGGCGATGCCAGCGGCATCCCATGATTTTGACGATGACCGACCACCATAAAGCACTTTGTTACGCGCCTGCGTCGTCCAGAAGCTACGCAGGACCGGATTCAGCGTCGGTTTGGATGTCAGAGTAGAAGTCATTGAGGTCACGCTCTCCGTTGCCATCATCAATACCTGCATCACGGCGAAGACGATCGGCCTCCAGCGACACCTTATCAGTAGCAGCCTTGCGATAGTCTGTATCAGCAAATATTTTTCCTACCGTCGCAAGCGTGCCGACGATGGACTCAATACGAACGGTATTGCGCATCATCGCTTTCTCGGCGGTGCTGATATTTTCCATCAGCACCTTTCTTTCCTGGTCCCCTTCAGCATCTTCCAGCTTGGTCAACCACCGGCCAATATTCTCTGCGGCGACAAGGTTGTTAGCCCGAAGGCGAAATAATTCGTCTTCGAGTGTCAACGCTTTCGCGTCTTCAATGACCTCATCTTTAAGCAGAAGGCGGCGGGCGTAACCACCATGCTTTAACGCCTGCTGGTTGCCGGGTTGAAATGGGTTAGTCGGTGGATCGGTACGCACCCCGCGTATCGGTTTCGTATCTGGTGGAGGTTCGGCTTTTGGTTGCGTACTTTTTTGCGTACGGCCAGAGCTGGCAGGCTTTTCGCTGGTACGCGCCTTACTCTTTTGCGTACCACGTTGCGTACCATTTTTGCGTACCTGCGTACCGCTATTGCGTACCCAGTCAAACTTTTTAGCCCTCTTCCTGATAGCCCCTTCAGTAACGCCGTATTTATCGCCTATATCACGGAGACTAAGGACTCCGGCCCGGTATGCCGATTCGATGGCCTCCCAGTCCGGTTTTGCCATAATTTTGTCCTCGCCTTGACATTATCGAGCCACCTCTTGAAGTGGCTCTGTAATGCCTATCGCGCGATCATTTCTTAACGCTGTCCGGCATCACCGCACCAACAACGCCAGCCAGCGCTACGCCGCCAGCGATGACGGTTTCCTGAATGCCCGGAGGCATCTGATAGCCAAATACGCCAGCAATGACCAAGATGATGCCGCGCCAGGTTGACGGCTCTTTCAGCCGGTTAATGAGATAGTTCATAGGTTCCCCGTTTTCACGATAAAAAGACTTCTCGCTCTGCCTTGCGGCGATTGGTCAGGCCAGCCATTACCTTGCCGCCTGACCGGTTCCAGCTAAGGAATGCGTCAGCGGCGCCTTTCACATCACCTGCATTCAGCTTCTTCATCAGCGTTGATGTGGATAGCGCTCGCGTACCGATGTTGTAGGCCAGCGACACAAGCGCGTCGTATTGGTTCTGGGTAACGGAGACTTTGAGCATCTTGCTTACCGCCTGGTCAAAGCTCACTACGCCAGTGCGCAGCAGGCGATCCGCAGTTTCGTCGTCAATCTTCATTCCGGGCTTGATAGGTTTGCCGTCGACTTTCCCCGTCCAGCCGTAACCTATCGTCCAGGGATCACCGCCGGTGCCCGGGTCGGGATATGCAGTTAACCTGCAACCCTCAAATCGCTTAATCAGCGCGATACCGTTATTACTGATTTGCATCTTTAATCCCCGTCAGGCGCTCCCAGAAATAGGTCAACGCTACGGAGCCCATCGCGCCGCTTATCCCCGCGGTTGCCAGAATCATGTAAATGCTCAGTCCGCTTTCAATGCTCACCAGGCCAGCAATAACGCCGGTAAACCCTGAAACCACCATTTGGGCAAGAGCATTGATCAAGCTCCATGTTGCCTTGCTCTGCTTCACATCTATCAGGTAGCGGACAAGTCCACCCCAGCAAGCAATGATCAGCAGAACCAGCCAGGACATCCCGGCAATGCTCTCTTTGTCTTGCATACGCTTAGCCATAGTTACCGCCTCCGATGAAAGATCGGGAAGCTGTGTGTGAGAAGGTCAGGGCCGTCGGGCTGATTTACCAACAAAGCGTGTCGATGATGATTCCCGCGAGGCCTGATAATAAAAAAGCCTGCGGTTAGGCAGGCAATAGACATGAGGGTAATAGCAATGTCGGTGATGACCGAAAATACCCTGGCTGGGTCTGGCGGCCTGTTGCGTTGCGGCAACAACGCCCTGATGGATTGGATTATGAGCCCGTCATCAGGTCAGGCCATTATCTGGCGGGACAGGAAGGATTCGAACCTTCGACCATTCGGTTAACAGCCGAACGCACAACCGCTGTGCTTCTGACCCTGAAATGAAAAAGCCCAAGGCGTTAACCTCGGGCTCGGTGTTCTGATAGGTCAAACGCAAATACGGCAACCTACACTAAATATATTGCTCATTTGTTCATTGAAATGCAAGCACGTTATGACTATTTTTTGCAATTTTCCTCACGCTTTCGCGATCGTTAAACGCATTTTGCAGCGGCTGGTACAGGCAAAAGAGTGCCGCGTTGATAACCTGCTTAACTTCCCGGCGGATGGTTGAAATGCTTGGGTGCTTATACTGGTTTCCGGCGCGCGTCTTCATCAGGCGAGGCTTGCTCACAGCATGCTGCCATGAGGCGATCCTTATCTCGCTTGAGTTACAGACGTAATAGGCAAAAATTACCTTCCATGCGTTCTCATCTACGTTTTTCAGGTAATGCCGGATTACAGCATCAATCAGCAACCCATCATCATCGCTGCATACAGGCCTTGATGGTGCTTGCGGCTCAACGGTGGCCATGAACTTGGCGATCATATTTATCATCGCCTTGTCTATCTTCCCTGTCTGGCACCATGCGCCCCAAAGCTGGAGCCACTGATCTATCCACTGGTGCTGTTCGTTGGTTAATTCCAGTTTCATGCTGTCTCTCCCGGGGTCTGATAGATGCGAACGAAATTTCTCAGTATGCGGTAGTCAACCAGTACGGTGCCGCGGTGCCGGCAGAGGCGGAGCTTTTGCCAGCGGTCACGGATGCGCTCTATGGCGAGATGGTTCATGCAGCCTCCCGTTGTTTTATGAGCGCACGGCGTAGCGCGCTGTAATGGCGCCTGATGCCTTCCAGTTCTTCGATGGTGTATCGGTGAGGGGTGTTGTTGTTTTCGATGGCTTCGACGCGCTCAGCGCCGATTTTCTCTACCAGGGCGATGCGGTACTGCTGCTGGTTCCCTGACATCTGCACGTTGCAGTGATGGCACTGCTTGTGAATATTGTCCTCGTTGTAGCGCAGGTGTGATGCTTTACCGCGGGAACGGTAATGACCGGCCTCCCACTGAACTGTTTCGAACGTGCCGCAGCTGATGCACGGCAGGTCGTGGTCGCGCTCGCGGATATAGTCGTTAACGACACGTTGGGTCATGTCTTCCCAGTGACGGAGAGGCTTCACTGCGGCTTTGCGCTTGCGCCAGGCTGCGCGCTCTTTCTTCGCTTTCGCTTGTGCCTGCTTTTCTCGCTTCTTCTCCAGTTCCTGCATGGCAAATTCAGCGCCATGCTCAGGGCAGCACCAACGATGGTTTTCGAATAATGGGGTGAATTTTTCCCGACAGATTTTGCACCGGCGCTGAGCACGTTTAAGCATGTGGCCTCCTTGCTCTCAGGCGGAGCCACTTCTTATCAACCAGGCGGGCGGTGTAGTCTTTCAGGGTCGGGATATCGGAAGGCTTAACTTCGACCTTGCGCTTGCGACGTGCCGGCACGCGGAAGATGCCGCGATCCATTACTTTGGCGAGAAGACATTGCATAGCCATCACCCCGCAAAGCTCAGCAGCTGACTGGCGGCATTTTCAGCCTCAGCCGGCGAGTGGAATTTGCGACGCAGAATGTAGTTCCAGAGCACATTCAGCACTGATTTGTAGACGCCGTTGAACTGGCTGTCGTCCATGCTGGCGAAGGAGATCGACTTTGCGACGCGGCGACGGCTGCCGTCAGGCATCTGGTATTCGTCATAAAAGCCAGCCTGAATGGTTGCCCATTCGCGGAAGGATTCGAAGTGTTTCAGAAGCGCCATATCGCGGGAACGAGAAATACCGACAGAGGAGAGATACATCTCCGCGGCGTTCTGGAGCGCAGCGCGCTGATCGAAGTCAGATGAGAGGAAGTCGATAAACCCGGATATGAGGGTGCGCTCTGCGGGCTCAATGAGACCACCTGAAGGCGTCCAGTAGTGATACCCGAGAGTCAGAAGTTTGAAGAACTTCTTGTGGAATGCGTAATTCCGAGGCTTGCGGAACTCACCGCAAAGCAGTTGCCCTACCGGGATAAGTTGCAGGTATTCGCTGGTTCCCGGCTCTGCGGGAATCAGTACGTTTTGATAACTCTTCTCAAATTGCAGTGTTTGCGCCATGTGTCCCCACTTGGCGCCGGATAATCGTGTCAGTTGCTCAGGCTGACGAGGTAATTATCGCCCTTCCCGGGGATAAATGCAAAATGAGCATATACGATAAAACCCCTCCGGAGAGGGGTTTGATTTCAGCTGGAGGCTTTGCGTTCTGCGGGGGATTTAGGCATCAATCCTCCCCACCAATAAGTTTGTAAGCTTTGTAAGCGATTATTGAAATGACAAGCGGCCACGACACGATGAAGAGCAACAAACACAGGATGTTATTCCTAATACCAGTTGTTACATCGGCCCTTGTTATTTGAGCCAAAATCCACAAAAAAAGACCGATGGAGAAATACCACTCCATCACTTCACCTCCTGCGGGGCAGCAGGCAACTCCATCCAGTGGGTTACGTTTTGCAAATTCAATCTGTCGCATGGCTCATAGCCATCAATGGTAAATCCATCATCAGAGCTATACATGGCCTCGCCATAAACCTGATCTCCATCGAAAGCGATAACTGCCTCAAACTCTATCGGCATCCGCTCGCTTACCGGAATCCATTTACCCGGCACGGTGGCAGGGTCACTGCCGGGTGACTGCGGGGCGGCTGCGAAATGCTCAACGCCTTTAGCCCAGATTTCTTTGATAGTTGTCCAGGTGACAGGTACTGTGATTTCAATTCTCCCGCTGCCGTCGCAGGTTTCGCACTCATCATCACCAAAGCATTCCGGACAGTTTACGAACTTGGTTTCTGAAAACTCACCTGATAGCGCGCCTTTCGCGCCGTTCTCAGCAGTTAACCTCATAGGCACCATCACGTAACCATCCGGAATTACCTGAGAGTTGCCAGCCTCATAAGCTACGCGCATCCAGTGATAAAAAGCTTCAGAGGTAACACAGCCGCAATCAACCTCAATGACGCCGTTTTGTTGCGATAACCATTCTTCGAATTTCATGACTTACCTCCGTTGAGCATGGCGGCGCGTAGAACCCGCGCAATGCGTTCACGAAGTTGCTGTGTCCCATGATATTCAATCGCAATATCGCGCAACTGATTAACCAGTTCGCGGATTTGATGGTCTTTCGGCACTACCGGCTGCTGCGCGTGGCGATAGACCGGCGCTATGTTTCGCTCTAAGTCGGTAATGACGCTCCATATTGGTACTGACTCGACGCCTTGTTTCGCCATATCACGATAACTGTCGGCATACGCCAGCACAGGATTGCGATCCGGCTCGGTGTCCAGAGCTGGCTGCGATGGAGGCATATCTGGACCTTTGCGAATAGCTTTTGCCAGCTCAATAGGGTCATCGTAAAGCCAGTCTCCGGTCTCAGGGTGATTGGCTTCTGCCAGTTGGGAGGCCCACTCCAGGCCGTCTTTGTGTCCCTGTAGGTAGTCGAGAGGCAAACACCCAGACTCGCTGTCCATTGCGGCCAGCGCCATGCGGGAAAGCTCCATGATTTCATCAGAACTTAACCACTCTCTGATTTCTTCCTCGTCATAAGCTTCGCTATTAATGGCTCGCATAATTCGCTGAATGCGCTCTCTGGTTATGGTTGATTTGGTCATAACTTAATCTCCTCGCAGTTATGGCTGCCGTTAAGAGACTTCCCGCAAACAATTACCTTCTGGCCGGTAGTGACAGTAACTGTGCCGTCATCGCATTGCGTAGTCGTGGCACCGAAGCCGTTCTTGCCTGTTATGCAGTGGGGGTTGTCTGCCGCCATCGCCGTCGGAATGATAAACAGCGCTATGAGTGCTGTTAATTTGCTGGTCATTGGTCACCCTTAGGCGTGCATACGCCACGTAGAGAAACGTCGGCATTGTTTACCTTTTTCACTTCGGCAAATGCAGCTCGACAGGCGGATTCTGTTTGAAACTCTTGAGTGGTAATTGTCGGGTTTTCGTAACCGCCGAACATCCAGATAATGAGCACCCACATCACTCAACCTCCACCTTGATGCCAGCGGCGGTCAGCGCTACCTTTACGTCCTGGCTGTAGTTATAAACACCATCAGACCAGACATATCTGTCCCCAGATACAATCTGCCGTAAGTCTGGCAGCTTCACGGTGCGGGACTCCAGCTGAGTAATCCGCTGCTGCGCCTTCTCCAGCGCCTCTACCAGTGTGAGGATGTTTGCAGGATTGGCCTCTCCGAGGAACAGATTAATATCTGCAATATCAATATCAATCTGTTCACCTTCATGCTGGGAAATGTCAATAATTTCATCATTTTTGTATACTGAGAGCCGTTCATTCGCCCCAATGGCCTTCTCTGCTGCCGCTTTTAGGCTCTGCGCCAGTTCGGTGATATCAGTTGTCATAATGAGCCTCGCATTTAGCTTTCCCATGATTGGGATGAAACCCAAGTTGTTTTTCTGCATTAAGTCTCGCTGACTCTGCGTCTTTCCTTTCTAGAAAGGTGCCTAAATGCTTTTTCTTTTCCCCATCGAAGATGTATGCGGTCCACTTCCGAATGTCCCTTCTGAAATGAACTCCCACTGCATGCGAAGAGTTGTCTTTTCTGACTGTTGCGTTTCTCTTATTTTCAGCCTGAGTGACTAAACGGAGGTTTTCTATACGGTTGTCAGATCGGTCATGGTTGATATGATCAATAGACATTTCCTTGGGTATATCGCCGTTATGCATGCACCAGACAAAGCGATGCGCTTTATATACTGACCCAAGCAAGCGTATTTCCTGATAGCCTTTACAGGATGTGTGGCTTGCCTTTTTGCCAGCAAATCGTTTATTCCATGAAATGCAAGATGCCTCACTTTTGAACATATGAAGCGGCCTTTCCTTCCAGTAAAAATCCAAACCGTCAAAATGAAGGTAGGTTTCAATCATTTCTTTATTAATTGGCTTTACGGCGATGCTGTGGTTTACCTTGCTCATTTTGCCCCCTCGCGCAGCTGCTTGGCGAAATCATCGGCTCCGAGCGCAATAATTTTGCAAACTGATGCCCCGTTATAATTAGCGCGAAGATGCGCTGCAAACTCCTCAACCCCATCAGCCTTAATCCCGGCTACGATACGATCGGTTGCATGGGTTTCCAGATTCATATTCAGCGGGTAATCAGCATCAAGTTCTTCATGGATGAATTCAGCCAAATTATTGCGGCTTTCCTTCAGCGCCACATTCTCCGCAGCCAGCTTATCCATTTCGATGCTACGACCTTTCCAGCCCTCCCACATTGCAGCCATCATCATGAACCAGACATTTCCGCACCCCGCCTTCTTCTCGTTAAAGAACCAGGTTACGAATTCAATGCTCATATCGTTTTGCAGTGCAATCTGTTCGACTTCGTTTTTCATTTTCTTACTCCCGCCAGGCACTGGTTAAAAAGGTTGGTCATTGGGTTTACGCCGCCAGGACGCTGGCGATACTGAACAGACGGATCGCTTTCGGTTACGGCTGTTGTGTCGATCAGGGTGTAGCGGTAGCTCCTGCACTCACCCTCACGCTTAACCAAGCCGTCACGGTGCATCTGCCACAGGGAGGAATTGACCACTGAAGAGTCAAGCCCGGTACCGCGGCGGATATCCTGAAAGCTGCAGCCAGGATGCTGGCCGATGAAGTTAATAACGGCTTGTTTGCCCGAGTTCTTTTTCATCAAAATCCACCCCGCTTAGTTGGTTTTTCCTCTTTCTCGCGCCGGCGCTGACTGGCAGCCTCCTGATCGCAGTCATAAATCGCCCCGTGACGCTGCTCGCAATAGACAACACCTGTCTCACCATGCCGGTTAAGGCGCAGGAGGAGCTCTGTGTCACTCTGGTTTGCGTTCTCGTCGTAGGCGCCCTCCCGGTATATGGCCAGCCAGTAATCGCAGTCCTGTTCAATCTGCCCGGTGTCGCGGGAGTCACTCGGCAAAGGGCGCTTATTGGTTCGCTTCTCAAGCTCACGGTTAAGCTGAGTCAGGAGAACCACGACGCAATCCAGCTCCTTCGCCAGGGTCTTGAGGCCTTTGGTGATCAGCCCGTAAGCCAGGTCATTTCGCTCTGCCTTATCGGCAGTCATCAGCGTCAGGTAGTCAACGAGGATCATTCCGACCTTGCCGCGTTCGCGCTTGATGCGACGTGACTCAGCCATAACATGCGCCAGTGAAATGCCCGGGGTGTCATCAATCAGGAGGTTATTGGTGTCAATCAGCGCTCCCATAACGCCGGTAGCTTTCTTTAGATCGCCGTTCCAGTCGCCGCGATATCCGTAGTCTTCCTTCGTCATATCCGGGTAAAACAGGTTTGGCGAGATCCGCCCCTTCTGCGCAGTGATTTTCTCCACCATCTGCCCTTCCGGCATTTCCAGTGAGAACATCAGGGCCGGCTCATTTTCTACCGTGGCGCAGTTGATCCCCATCTGGGTATAGAGCGTGGTTTTACCCATTTTCGGGCGAGCGCCTATAACAAACAGGCTGCCGCGAACAATGCGCTTCACACCGAGTAACTCATCCAGAGAGCGGATCCCGGTAGATAACCCACGGGAACGACCATCCGGCTTGAGCCTTTCGTCGAATTCCGCCGACCAGTCAGTAACAGCGTCATAGAACGTGCGAAGCCCTGTCCGTCTCCCGGTTTTTACGTGCTCGGTTATCTCAGTGAACAGCCCCTGAATAGCGTCAAATTTCTGCTCTGCCGTCATGCCGTTGCGGGCATAAAGCAATTCGATCGCCTTAGTTGTTTTCTCGATGCCGTAGCGCTCCATAGCGGTCTCACGAACACGCATCGCATATGCCACGATGTTCGCCGCGCTTGGCGTGTTCTTCGACATTTCAGCCAGGTATGCAAAGCCACCAACGGTTTCCGTCAGCCCCTTGCTATCGAGAGCATCAAACAGGGTCAGCAGATCGACAGGCTTATGGTCGCGGTACATCTGGCGCATTTCAGCAAAAATGACCTGGTGCTGACGCGCGTAGAACGATTCTGGCTTGAGAATCGAAAGTACCTTCTGAGTACGCTCGCTGTTGTCGTCGTCCAGCAGGAGTCCGCCAAGTACGCTCTGCTCTGCTTCAATACTGTGCGGAGGTGTCATGAAATCAGAGGTCATCACAGGCCCCCTCGCGCGTTTTGGCGTAGACATCGACGTTCAGGAAATATTCCAGCGACTTCCGGCGCCAAGTTTTCCCGGTGCGCTGATCAGGGCGATTCTCAAGCATCCAGCGGCAGTTACTGGCGATGTAGCTCAGGTAAGACTCCCAGTCAGCCAGGGTAAAGCTGTGGCCATCAAGCTGACGGGTAATTTTGTTGGCTTTCTGCCAGAACGAGCGGATCAGGTTGCGGCGCTTATCAGTGAGGACCCTGATGCCCTGCGCTTCCGGTAGCACCTGGTGATAAACATCGACAACCTGCTCACAGCTGAGAGACTGTTTTTTAGGTTCTGATTTTGGTGACGCTGATGCACTCTCTTCTACGTCAGTAGAAGAGATATTATTTAATATATTGTTTGTGGCACTTTGTTGGTATTCTGTTGGCACAACCTCGCCGGTACGCAGCGTGGTTACTGGGTTTGCGTTGGCACTTTGTTGGCATTCTGTTGGCACAAAAAATTGCTGATAATCGTCATATTTGGTGACGGTTAAGAGTGTAAATTTCTTGTTTGCCAGGGTGGTGATCATGCCCATTTTCGCGAACTTGCTCAGCAGGTACTTAACCCTGTCAGGTGCTATTCCCGTGTCTTTCGACAGGGTATGTCGCCCGGTGATCACCTGACCGCGGGAAACCGGATACTCACCAAACTCAGTGGTGACCATCCCGTCAGCTGAATTCACCTCCATGATGAGATGGATCCACAGATGGACGGCTTCACTGTCGGTCTTGTAGAACGGCAGCTCTCTTACTTTGCGGTGCAGGAATACCAACCCCTGCCCTGATGGCTGAGGTTTCTCCATGGGCTTCTGAGACCCTATAAAATCGGATATGCGGAGAACGTTACTCACGGCCTTCCTCCTTCCGTTTCAGCTCTTCCAGGATGGCGCGCATTTTCATGCCAACCACCGGGTTAACCGAGCGAATGAAGCGATCGCGGGTAACATTTTTGTGTGTTTGTGCCTGGTAAAATCTGTTGCTCTTAGGCATAATTACTCCTGTGAATTTGTTCAGTTAATTCGCATCAGGCCTCAAAGTGTTGCGAGCACTTTGGGGCCATCTCTTTTCTAAGCAGGCTTGCTACTTCTTTCGCCAGTCGAGACATATCGTCATCGACCACTCCCCACTCCAAGACCGCCAGTAACATCGCTATTTTCGGAATCCAGGTTTCCTTCCATTTACTGATGCTCGACTTTGTAAGACCCATGGCATTGGCCACATTGGTCGTCCCCTTCATTGCGATTTGGTTATGCAGCCATGACTCAATATTCCTGGCCTGGTGTTTGTTTCGTGCTGTTGAATTCTCCATCTGCAATACTTCCTCTGGTGTTGTTTGGAATGGCTGAATTACTCAGTCAGAACCCGCTGACTGCTCAATTCAGCTTTGTTTAATCAGGATTTCTGTTATGTGGGAAAGGCTTGATCTCTTCAGCCTTAATTTTTCCATCAGGCAGGGTGTTAACGAAAATCTTCCGTCCTACCCGGATAGCTTTACTAATTGCGGTCTGGTGAACGCCGATGGCATCAGCAGCTCTTGCCTGTCCAACTTCGTCAACGTATTCAGCTAAAGAAATTTTCATGTGGTTAGCTCCTATCAACTCATGAGCAAACAATACCACAAGTATTAAACATTGCAATACCGCAAGTATTTTTAAAATAAGAGCATTGGTATTACTATTTGAAAATGGAAAAGAAAAAGACACTGACATCGGCTCAGATCGCTGACGCAGAAAGGCTGAAAGCCCTCTATGAAGCCAAGAAAAAAGAGCTTGGGATCACACAGCAATCAATAGCTGACATGCTAGACATATCTCAGGGTGGCGTTGGGCATTACCTGAATGGCAGGAATGCCCTTAATGCTGCCGTGGCTGCTGTTTTTGCCAGAGCCCTCCAGGTGGATGTCTCTGATTTTAGCCCCAGCCTTGCGAAAGAAATATCTGCAATGAGTGCTGCCGCTACATCGAATGCCAAGTATGTAGGCCAGTACGCCCCAGGCATTAAATACCCTGTATTAAGCAAGATTCAGGCTGGGAATTGGTCGGAAGCGTGCGAGCCGTATGCACTTAAAGATATCGATCTATGGCTCGAATCAGACGCTCACATCCAGGGGGAAGCGTTCTGGTTGTTGGTCGAGGGGGAATCCATGACTGCCCCGGTCGGGCTCAGCATACCTGAGGGTACATATGTTCTTTTTGATACCGGAAGGGAGCCGGTCAACGGAAGCCTCGTTATTGCAAAACTCTCGGAATCAAACGAGGCGACATTTAAAAAACTGATCATTGATGGTGACCAGAAGTACCTGAAGGGCTTAAACCCTCAATGGCCATTGGTTCCCATCAACGGAAACTGTCGAATCATTGGTGTGGCCGTGGAAACTAAATTGAGGCTTGTGTGATCGGCAGCATGCCGCAGACGTACAGGAAGCATGGGTAGCCAGCCAGTAGCCTGGAGAGGTGTTTGGGTGATGGAGTTGCTTTAACGACGTTAAGAGAACATAATTTAGACTACCAGTTCTCTTTGGGGATTCATCATGCTCAAAAAATTATTGAAACAAATCAAACCCAACGAGCCTAATGAGGCCATGGATAAGATTGTTGAAATCGTTGATGAAATAGATGAAAAGCAACAGAATATTGCTAAAAACAAGGAAAAATTTAAAGAGGATTGGAACAATGGAGCAAGAACAACAAAGCATAGATTCACTATTTGATTTTCTTTATATAGATCGTGTACGAGTTAGCTCTCTCACAGCCCAACTTCACAACGCTGGGGTGGTGACAAGCATTAAGCAAACCACTTCTGATACAGATAAATCTAACAAATCAGTTGAACTTAACGTAAAGATTATCAAAGGAAAAATTGGAGTAGACGAGTCAATAGCTCACTCGCAAGAGAAAACATTTGATGCTTCATGGTCCCTGCCAATTAACTTTCTCGACAAACTATCTGAAGTTGGAATGATTAAAACTGGGCTTAATGGTGAAAATCTTGGTTCAGTCGTTCATTCTGTTGGTAAAATGCGAATCTTCGATGTATCAACCATTCAGAAGATCATGCCCATTTTTGGTGAAATGGCTCATGCCCAATCTAACACAAACCTTCCTCCAAAGGCCAAGGCAAAACTGAAAGGGAAACCAGATTTCGATGAGATCGAAATATCTCCAGGACTTACACTTGGAGTGGTAAAAAAACTCATCAATATCGTTCCTAACATCCTACAGGTTGATTTTATTGATGAGAATGGTCAACTTATGTGGATGTCTATTGATAAAGAATACCTAACGATCAATCCTGATGACTTAGCCCTAAAATATGGCGGAACCATACCAGGAACATGGCATGTTATTGGTTTAATTGATGCTTTACCTGATTACATACAAGGTGCTGGCGTCGATGGTACACCTGCTTTCCCGGAACATGATCTTAAATCAGGCTTACAAAACTTTCTAGACATGATCAAAGAACAAGCAGGTAGGGGCAGTGATTCATATGGAATGACCCCCTTACTTATCTTTAGAAGAGTAGGATAATTAACTATAACAAATGCACCCGGCCACCGCGCCGGTTTTTTATTGCCCTACTCTTCCCTCAGCATCAGCACGTCCAGAGCCAGCTCCACAGGCAGATCTACCTGGTCTCCCTGCCACAACATCTGAATCATCTCTATCAACGCCTCTCTTGATGGCTCGCGCTTCTCAACCAGCAGCTGCATAACCGCTATCCCGATAATCTGCGCTATCTGCGGATGCATTTCTGCGAAAAACTCATCCTCATTCGACATGCCAACACCCCTTTATGATGTTTTTTTGAGCATAACAGCACTCTTTACAAAAATAAATCAACTTTAAAATCATACCTTTAGTAGTTTTATTAAATTTCATAATACTAGCGGTATTGATATAAAATAATACCCGGAGTATTATCATCTCATCCAAACAACATCGTTGGCGCCGGTAATAGGTAACAACGCTCCGTTAGCCGCGATAAGGCAAAGGTGAAGAGATGATCCGCGAAGAAGACAAGCCTGCATGGCGTAATTTTGGGTTAAAGGTCGTTCCGTTTTTGGTTGCTGTTATCGCAGTTAGCTATCCGTGCTGGGGTGGCAAATGAGCAAACAAGGCATTCGTTCACTGATTTACTGCCTGCTGATCTGCGGCGTTATCTGGACAGCGTTGATTATCAAAATTCTGCACGTTACGGGGGTGTTCAATGGTTAGTCATCATTACGGGACTCAGACCGTTAACCGCGGCGCCGTTATGCCAGGGATGCTCGTTAAGCATCGGGAAAGTACTTGGACAGCATCAGCAAATAAACGCGGCCGCCTGTACCTGCATCGCGGGATTGAGCGGACTTACACAACCGACTTGCTGGTTGAAGTTTATCTGAACGGGTTGGGACAAGGTCTCAGCCGGTAATCGAAACAAAGAATTTAACTGAGCTATCAGGCGGCTTTTATCGCGCCGGGCGTTTCACAACCAAATTTCAGGAGCGAGCTATGAACGCATACCGCGCATACGACGCTATCGAAGAAAGGAAATGGGCTGAACAGTCGCTCACCGAAGAGAAGCAAAAGTGGATTGACGATCGGGTGCAGGAAATTATCGACGCCCTTCCGAAAGAACCGTCAGGCCTGTTCCGATTCTCTGTACCGATGGACAAAAGCCCATACGAAGGCCTCCGCAGCGATGCAGCTGGTGAGGCATATAACGATCTCATCTCGGCAGTAGCTTACGCCCAGGCGGAATACGACTGGGATCACCGCAC
>OGJZ01001149.1_pt1 | contig 26483 bp, 38 predicted proteins | sample 1572321 | NCBI WGS metagenome assembly OGJZ01 (sample SAMEA2582086, study PRJEB24529) | metagenome | biome: Human gut stool | place: China | collected 2011 | reverse complement strand
CCGGAGGCAATTACCAAGGCATTAAGAGTATGCACATTGCAGATTTTCTATTGAGCACAGAATATTAACAACGAGGACGGCGGTGAACCGCCCTTTTTACATAGCCAGGTTTCTGATTAAAATTGGAAACCTGACTATTTTTTGCCCATTTGCAGGTGCACATGCAAGGGGACATTCACTATTCATCCGTCTGCAAGGGCACATCGTACAAGGAGGTACACATTTATGGCATTTTTCAACAGCGCAGCGAAAAAGGCGTTCGATGCTTATAAGAAAGAGAACGGATCTGACAAAAAGCTCCCGCGCATTAGCGAGCTGAACGCAGAGTATGCGATGTTCCTGGAACGAAAGAAAAGCTCCTATGCAGAGTACCGCAAGACCAAATCGGAAATGTGCAAAATAATGTACATTGCATCTGTAACTCTATGTGTGGACGATATATAATAATATTAAAGCGAATGATGAGAAAGTTCTAAATGCAAAAAAAAAGAGGAAGACAAGATGGTAGTATGGAGATTACAGGTGAATACAGGAGGCACAAATGTTGCTGACTATTGCTTGAAAAATCATGTCGCAGCAATGGGATGGAGTCTGCGTGAATTAACCCAGGCAGAACGTTCTGGGATACATACATTTTTGGATTACTGTAATCTGGCAAGAACTCAGTATAAATCATTCGACAGTGTATGCCGCATGGTAGAGGATGTGAAAGAAGGAGACCTCCTATGGATGCGCTCAAGAAATGAAGGAAAGTACTATATTGCGAGAGTTAAGGCGAACAGTACTTGGGAGTTTCGCGAGGATGCAGCACAGATTGATGCAGCAAATCAGTTGACCAATATAGATTGGTATCCTGCTACAGATAAGGCAGATGAAGAATCCGTTCCTGGTGCTGTGGCAACATCATTTATTATGGGTTCAACCATCCAGAGAATTAAGAAAAATGGAGTGGAAGAATACAGTCAGATGTTGTATAACCGTGTCCACGATTCAGCACTGGATCTATTCAATTATCCCGATCCAGCCCTCTCGTTATGTGAGAAGCATTTTTACAGCCTGCTTCAGCCGGAAGATGTTGAGGATTTACTTGCGCTGTGGCTGTATGATACGAAAGGCTACGTTTGCATTCCATCGACAAATAAAATTGCTACGCCAAAGTATGAGTGCGTATTGGTTGATCCAAATGACCTGAACCGAAAGCATATTTACATTCAGGTAAAGAAGGGTGATGTTGATCTCAATACAGATGACTATTCCAGCCTGAATGGTGAAGTGTATTTGCTTACAACAGAAGGAAACGTTCAGAATGCACAGAAATATTCAAATGTGAAAGCAGCGGATCCAACGGTTATCTATGAATTTGCGATCAATCCGGATAAGTCTCATATCATTCCGGAGAATGTTTTATACTGGGTGAAGTTTCTGACAGAAATAGAAAATAATCGTTTGAAGTTTTCTGCGTGTAAAGGAATCATGTTTGATACGAATATCTCGTATTCAGATACAAATGAATCCGAGATGATTCTCGGAAACAAAATAGCGGCATATGGAGATGCCAAACGGTATATCGACAGCTTTCGCAAAGATGACTATGCTCTTTTTTATTCCAAAGGAAGAGGAATTATTGCAGTTGGACAGATAGTTACAGACACACCAACGGAAGTGGGTGATGAAAAATATCATAGTGTCAGAATGATTGTGCCGGAAAATTTCAATGGAGATGTTAAAGCATTGCCTGCTCTTTTTCCGAATGAGATTAAAACAATTTTGAAGCGGAATTTTTATTGGGCATCGACAATCAAAACACCGTTCCTTACAGGAGCACAGGTTGAGATGTTGATTCGTGAATTGAAAAAGAAGCATGTTTAACGAGGCAGCAGAAAGGGGAAAAATAAGCAATGCCGTTGCAGATTATCAGAAACGATATTACAAAAATGAGCGTTGACGCAATCGTCAATGCTGCCAATACTTCTCTTTTGGGCGGCGGCGGTGTGGACGGCTGCATTCACCGTGCCGCCGGACCGGAGCTGCTTGCAGAATGCAGTACGCTGCATGGCTGCGAAACCGGCAGCGCAAAAATCACAAAGGGATACCGCTTGCCCTGCAAATATGTGATCCATGCAGTCGGTCCACGTTGGCGGGATGGCAAGCATCGGGAACAGGAGCTTCTGGAATCCTGTTATCGGACATCTCTGAACCTGGCAAAAGAAAATGGTTGTCAGTCGGTGGCCTTTCCGCTGATTTCCTCCGGCATTTACGGCTATCCTAAAGACCAGGCTCTGAAGGTTGCAGTCGATACCATCAGTACATTCCTGCTGGAAAATGAGATGATGGTCTACATCGTTATTTTTGACTGAAAGACATGATAGATTGGCTGGAAGGAGGAGCGATGGAGTGACACGACAAGAATTATTTACATGGATACACCAGCAGTACGGCACAGAGCCGGAATATCCCTGGCATGACCGGAATGCTGTACTGCGGCACAAAGACAATAATAAATGGTATGGTGTAGTTCTGGAAGTATCTGCTGATAAGTTGGGATTGCCGGAGACAGGCATCATGGATGTTCTCAATGTGAAAAGCGATCCGCTGCTGATTGGCTCTCTTCGCGGGCAGGACGGCTATTTTCCGGCCTATCATATGAATAAGGAGAAGTGGCTCAGTATTCAGCTTGGCAAACCGGAACTGGATGATGCCATCAAAGACCTGCTTTCTTTGAGCTATGAGCTGACAGCACCGAAGAAGCACAACCCAAAGTCATCAGCAAAAAATCCGGGAGATTCCGCAAATGGCAAAGAAAAAGATGAATAAGCATTACCGGGAACGCTTTCATGTGGATGCTGTGACGGCCGCTAAAGATTTGCAGGAGCTGGGGGTCAATTATACATAGGAGCAGCTCTGGAAATAATTGTGCAGACGGCATCTGCACAATTTGCAACAAAAAAGAGGAGCCGATCAAGGCTCCTCGAAGATACGTTATTTCAAAAAGTTGCTTTTATGTTCCAGTGCGTGCAGATTATAACCAAGTGTAGCCAAGTGTGCTACATTCAGCGCAACCAGATTGATGTCGGTGGACATCGCACTGGCGATCTGCTCGGCTGTGTATCCATACTCATAGATGTAACGAAGGACTTCATCGCTGTCCATCAGAATCTCTGCTGCTGCGATGTTCGCTTCATGTTCCGGTTTGGATTTCATATCGTAGAGCATGAACTCATGAATCGGGGTGGTTTTCGCCATATTCCGGTGAAGCTGATCATGCCCTAATTCATGTGCGCATACGATGCGCAGCATATTTTCATCCAGACTGTTATTCAGAAAAATAAAGCGATTTCGTTTAATCATCCGGTACATTCCCTTCAGGGAACCGAAATTTTCGCAAAGCATGACATTGATACCAAGCTGCCTTGCAATTTCAAAAGGGTCTCTGGAACCGCAGCGTTTTACCAGTTTCTCACCGACCCGTGAAAGCTGTTCCGCATTCATCATACCACCTCCAGTTTACAGTATAGCGAAAAGTGTGTACGATAAATATCACTGATCGGATTTTTTACGCCTCGTTTTCGGGGCGTATTTTTTATTGTTCTCTTTGGCAATCCAGTAGGCATCGGTCAGAGCTTTATAAGCTCCTTCGATGGCATCTTCGCTTAATTCGCCGCCAGCGAACATACCGGTCACTTCGCTGACCAGTTCTTCAATATCTTTCGCTGCTTTTGCGCCGCCTTTTTCATGAGCTTCTACGACATAGGTGCCGCTGCTTCCCAGCAGGTACTCGGAGCCTCTGACCTGTTACGGATGGCGTTTTTATGACAAGGATCAGGTAAAAATAGATACTTTCTGTGGTGTCTTTGATGTTTCGAGATCAGCAGCTGCTATCCGATTGGAACAACTGGGCTATCTGAACCGGAAAAAGGATTATGAATATCGTGATCCATTGGAGGTGTGGCCATGAGTAGGAATATCAGAGTATCGGAACCATCTGCGGAAATGCAGATTAAAATCATCCGGGCAAAGGATGCGGTTGCTTCGCAAAAGCCCAGGACTGTCAGATGCCCTTATCGCCGACACAATTCAATCTCGAACTGTCCTGCATCCTCCATGTCAGCACGGATTATCCTCTGATGGGCAGCGAGCCAAGTAAAGAGGAAGTCAAAAATGATCTTCTGAGCATTATTTCGGAGCTGTCTACGATTGCGAAGAAAATCTAATCGTGCTCTGCGTTTGGAAATGACAAAATAGAGATACTATACCATTGCAAAAAAGAAGTGAGCACGATATAATATGGATAAGAAGACAAAAGTCACCGCAATGGTGTGAAAATAGATTTTGGCTGTTTCCATAAGGAGTAGATCGAGAGGCGTTATCCTCAGTGGCTGAAAACACAGATGTGTGATGCTTGCAGCAAGCTATTTGTATAAGCCGAAAGGCCGCAGAAATGCGGCTTTTCCTAAATACATAAGTTAGTTTAACCTAACTTATCAATGTGCACGTGCCGGTTAGATAAATCTAACTATAAAAGGAGAGACAGCAATGCGAGAACACAAGAATTTCTGGGACAGAAATGCAGGTCGGTATGACCGCTTTATGCGAAAAGACAGAGAAGTATATGAAAAAATGTATGAGCTGATCCGGCCGGTCGTGAAAGACAAAACAGTGCTGGAGCTGGCTACTGGAACGGGACTGATCGCCAGGCACATCATAAAAGCAGCGGCACACATCGAGGCGACGGACGCCTCCGTGGAGATGATCGCCGAGGCAAAGCGGGATAATCAATCTGCAAAGCTACACTTTTCGGTGCAGGATATGTTCCGCCTGCCCTATGCAGACAAGTCCTTCGACGTGGTGATCGTGTCCAACGCGCTGCACATCGTGCCGCAGCCGGAGAAAGCCCTTGCCGAGATTCATCGGGTGCTGAAGGACGATGGCGTGCTCATCGCGCCGACCTTCACCCACGCGGGGAACTCGTTTTCCGGAAAGGTCAGGGCATTTTTCATGAAGCTGGCGGGCTTCCCTCTCCACAGCAAGTGGACAAGCGAGGAATACTTGCGCTTCCTGCGGCAAAACGGCTGGGCGGTGCGGAAAAGCGTTGTTCTGAAAGCCTCATTCCCGCTGACCTATGCCGAGTGTGAGAAAACGGAGGTGTGATATGTCATTCTTTGAAAACACCCGCAAGCCTGTGGGGCTTGGCGGGAAAATTATGGTTGCTATGATGAATCTGGGACACAGTCCCGTGGCGCGGTGGGGGCTTCGCTTTTTAGAGCTTGCGCCGGATGCCAGAGTGCTGGATTGCGGCTGCGGAGGAGGCGCCAATATCAAAAGGCTGCTGAAAAAATGCCCGCAAGGCATCGTCAGGGGTGTGGATTATTCTGCTGTCAGCGTAGAGAAAGCCCGGAATTTAAACCGGACTGCCATTCAGAAAGGGCGCTGCGGGGTGTGGCAGAGCAGCGTGGAACACATCATCTTTGAAAAGGATTGGTTTGATGTGGTTACCGCGTTTGAAACGGTCTACTTCTGGTCGGATTTGCCACGGTGCCTTCGGGAAGTCCGGCGGGTGTTGAAGCCCGGCGGGACCTTTCTCATCTGCAACGAAAGCAACGGTGACACGGACAAGGACGAAAAGTGGACGGAGATCATCGGCGGCATGACCATCTACAAAGATATTGAATTAAAGGCGTATCTGGAGCAGGCAGGCTTTCACGATGTGCAGATACACAAAAAGAAAAGTTGGCTCTGCATCACGGTGCGAAAATGAGGAGATCAAGCATGAGCATTTTTGCATCCATCCTGCACATGGCTTATAAGCTCTCCGGCGCGAAAAAGGCGTTCGCTTTGCCGGAGGATGCGCTGCAAAAGGAAATCGAAAAGCAGAACCGGCACCGCGGCATTTTTACGCCCACCGACCGCAAGGCGTATTATGAAACAATTACAGTGAACGGCTTTCCCTGTCTAATCGTGCGAGAGCGTCCGAAACCGTCCAAGCGTGCTATTCTCTATTTCTTCGGCGGCGGCATGGTGATCGGCCCCGATAAGGGCGACCTGCCTGTGATGCGCAAGCTCTGCCGCGAGACCGGCTGTGATGTGTGGTTTCCGTTTTACCCGCTCTGCATGGAACACTGCATTACTGAAACATACGCGATGGTGTACGAATGTTATCGAAAAATGATTACACTGTACGGCGGCGGAAATGTCAGTACTTGCGGCTTTTCCTCCGGCGGTGCGCTGGCGCTGGGCATTGCGGCGCACAACAACGCGCAGCCCGAACCGCTGCCGCAGCCGAGGCACATCGTTGCCGTATCCCCCGGTGAGGTGCCGTGGAACGATGCGGAAAAGGCGCGGATGCAGGCGCTCAATGAACGGGACGTCTCCATCGACTATGCCTTTATGGTGACAGTGAAAAAATTCATGCGGCACGGCTGCGAGAATGTGCCGGACTATATGCTCTCCGGCTCCCGGGGAGATTTTACCGGCGTAGGCGATATCCACTTCTTCTATTCTGCCGACGAGGTACTCTACGGCGCACTGCCGGACTTCGAGGAAGCCTGCAAACGGGCGAATGTCCCCTATACGGTGTCTGCCCGCCCGAAGATGGTGCATTGCTACTGTATGCTGCCGATCTTCAAGGAGGCAAAAGAGGACTTTGCGAAAATCGTGGAGATTTTGGAGAAATGAGGCCGGAAACGGTCGTGTGATGATTGAAACACGGAGGAAGAACCATGGAGCGAAAAGAGATCATTTGCAGCGCATACCGAATGACGGGCGGAAACAATTTTTATGACGGCATGATCACCTGCTCTACCCTGAGTGGGAAAGCGGTGTGCCGTTTGGTGTGGGCAATGAACAAGGCAGAAAACGACGACTATCTGGAAAAAGCGCTGTCCGGGATTCCAGAGAATTTCTCCGGTAAGCTGCTGGAAGTGCCGGTGGGAACCGGCATTCTGACCATGCCGGTTTATCAGACTATGCCGGAGGCAGACATCACTTGCCTCGATTACTCGGCGGATATGATGGGGCAGGCACAGGAAAAGGCGGAGCACCTGCGTCTGAAAAATGTAACCTTCCGGCAGGGCGATGTGGGGGCACTTCCCTATGCAGACGATACCTTTGACATCGTTTTGTCGCTGAACGGCTTTCACGCTTTCCCGGACAAGGAGGCCGCTTATCGGGAGCTTTTCCGGGTCTTGAGACCCGGCGGGATATTCTGCGGCTGCTTTTATGTGATGGGCGAGCACAAGCGGACGGACTGGTTCGTCCGGCGCGTCTATGAAAAGACGGGGTTCTTCACACCGCCCTATGAGACGGCGTTCAGCTTGAAAAAACGGCTGGGGAAACTGTACGAAGCCGTAACACTTGGAACCGTGAAGAGCATGGCATGGTTCGTCTGCCGGAAAGCAGAACGAAGAGAACAGGGATGGTTTTACAAACGATTCTGGAAGGTTTTGGGCTGGGGGCACTGCTGCTTCTTGTCTGTGCTGTGGGCATCTGCAAAGGGGCTGTTGGGATGGTGCATCTTTACAGCCCGGCGGTGCAGCAGCGGTGCGTGAAGCTGGGACTTACAACACACGAGAAAATCAAGCGCAATTCTCTACTTTTCAAAGCCGTTTGCATTCCCGGCTATATTGGCTATGTGCTGGTTTGCGTCTATGGGATAAACGGTGCGCACGGCTTTGCGGCGAGCTTCTGGCAGCTGCTTGTCATCTTGTCCGTTATGAATCTCATCGACCGCTTTTTGATCGACGGCTATTGGGTGGAACATACGAACGCATGGACGATTCCCGGAACAGAAGATCTGAAGCCCTACATCACCGCAAAAGACAAGCAGAAAAAGTGGCTTTTCGGCACGGTGGGCATGGCAGTCATAGCGATGGTGCTGGCGGCAATGATGACTATTTTTACTCACTGAGGGAGGAACCTATGAAATACAAAATCGAGAAAAACACCGTGCAGGAGACGTTGATCCTCCCACTGTATTCACGGAAGCTGTGTACGGAGCTGTATCCGAACCTTTACCGGGACGAAACGGCGGTGCGTCTGATCGACCAGATCGACTACGACTTTTCAGAGGCAGAGAAAAATTCCCGCAGCCTGATGCAGCGTTTCGGTGCGCTGGAGGTCGCCATGCGGCAGAATGACCTTGCCTTTGAAGTGCAGGCGTACCTGAAAAACCACCCCTGCGCGGCAGTGGTCAATCTGGGCTGCGGGCTGGATAACACCGGTAGAGCCTGCGACAATGGCGGATGCAAGATCTACAATCTGGACTTCCCGGATGTGATTGCCCTGCGGCAGCAGCTGCTGCCCGCCGGGGAGCGGGAGCAAAACATCCCCTGCAACCTGAAAGACCCCGCATGGTTTGACAAGATCGAGGCCTCCGGCGGGGCGGTGTTCTTTGCCTCCGGGGTGTTCTATTACTTCCTGACGGAGCAGGTTCGGGAACTGGTGCAGGGGATGGCGGACGCTTTCCCCGGCGGAGTGCTGGTCTTTGATGCTGCCAATCGTACGGCGGTGAAGATGATCGCCAAAACGTGGCTCAGGACGGCGAAAATCAAGGATGTGGGAGCATATTTCGCGGTTTCGGATGCGAAAAGCGAGCTTTCCCCATGGGACAGCCGTTTGCAAGTATCCAGCAGGGGCTATATGATGGGTTACAACGATTTGAGAGACCCTTCTGTCAGCGGCTTTTTCCGATTTCTCGCAAGGGTCGGGGACAACGGGATGAAAATGCAGATCGTGAAGATCGGATTTGGAGGCAAGCTATGAAAATTCTGGTATATGGTGCGGGCGTTCTGGGCTGCAATCTGGCAAGGAATCTGCTGCGCGCCGGAAAGGATGTCACCCTGCTGGCACGGGGAAACTGGGCAGCAGAAATCAAGCGGAACGGCCTGCGGATCAAGGACAAATTTTCGCTCCGCACCTCGGTCAGCCGCATTCCGGTGGTGACTGAACTTGCACCGGATGCAATGTACGATGTGATCTTTGTGGTCCTGCGCTATACACAGCTGGATTCCGCTCTGGACACGCTGCGGGCGAATCGGACGAAAAACATCGTATTTGTGGGCAACAACGTACAGACAAAAACATTGGCGGCGGCACTGCCGGAAAAGAACGTCCTGTTTGCCTTTGCGCTTTCTGCCGGGCATCGGGAGGCTGACCGGGTGGTCTCCATCGACCTGAAGAAGATCACCATCGGGCAGCTGACGGATGCAACCTCCAATAAACAGTTGATCGGGCGCATCTTCCACGGCACAAAATACAAGGTAGTTTACGAGCCGAACATGGAGGACTATCTGCTCTGCCATGCCGCGTTTGTGATGCCGGCGGTCTTCGCCTGCTATAAGACAGACGGCGACATGAAAAAGCTCAGGGGAGATACCGCGTACCTGAACCGTGTGCTGGATGCCAACATCGAGGGATACCACGCTATCCGAGATGCCGGGCACACCATTCTGCCCAAGGAGGATACAGACTTTGAAGGGGAGAAATACCGCAAGACCTGCCTGCGCTTTTTCAAGCTGATGTGTGCCACCTCGCTGGGCAAGCTCTGCGCCTCCGACCACGCAATGAACGCCATCGACGAAATGAGTGCGCTGAACCGGGATCTCAAGAAATTTTTCGATGCGAACGGCGCAGCCTACCCGGTGTGGCAGGCACTGGAAGCGGAAGCCGGGAGGTATCTGCAATGAAATACGCTGGAATGCCCTTTGGAATGTGGGCGCTGTTTGCCGGTTCCTTTCAAAAGCAGCTGATCGCGGTGCTGGGCTATGATGCAGACACTGCAAAAGCCATACAAAGATTCAAAACTACGTGTGGGATGTCCGGCGATTTATCTTGCTCACTAACTTGGTCACTGACTAAGGTTTTCTGACTACCAGTTTACAGAAAACAGAATAGAATCGTCTTCGATGCCTCGTTGGGAAACCAACGGGGTATTTTTTGCTCTGAATCAGACGATACATGGCACAGGAAAGGTTAGCTGTGTGCGTTTTCATATGCTTTTTGGATTTCCTCCGGCAAGCGGTCAGGAATCAGTGACTTTAGTCTGTCCTCACTGCCGTCTTTGATTGCCTGCTCATAGTACCAGCATTTGAATTTCAGCATATCCAGAGTGCGGTTCATCTGCTCAAGCTCTGTCTCCATGTGCGACCGTTGTTCCTCAAATAGTGCCTTGCGTTGCGGGTAGGTGGACGGCCCTTCTACACACCAATCCATGAACTGCCGGATGTCCTTGATCTCCATGCCAGCTTTTTTCAGACATTCAATGACCCGGAGTGCTTCAATCTCCGTGTCACCGAATTTGCGGATGCTGGATACTCGTTCCATGTTCGGAAACAGCCCCTGCTTATCATAATAGCGCAGCGTGGAGATAGGCAATCCGAACATCTCTGCCACCTGTCCAATTGAATACATAAATCTCCCTCCAAAAATCTTCAAAAAATATCTTGACCTAAAGTTAGGTTTAGGTGATACCATGAGAATACCACAGAGAATATCAAAACGCAAGGAGTGTTCTACAATGAATAAAAAGATACTAATCATTTCTTCAAGTCCCCGTAAGGGCGGCAACTCCGAAACGCTGGCGGCAGCGTTTGCCAAGGGCGCACGGGAGGCGGGCCATCAGGTAGAAACTGTGTATCTGCGAGAAAAGCAGGTTGGCTTCTGCAAGGGCTGTCTTTCCTGCCTGAAGTTGGGGCACTGCGTCATCCGGGACGATGCCGTGGAAATTGCTGCCAAAATGCACGATGCAAATGTGCTGGTGTTCGCAACGCCCGTCTACTATTACTGCGTCAGCGGTCAGCTCAAGACGATGCTGGATCGTGCCAACCCATTGTTCGATACGGACTACGCCTTTACGAAAGCCTATCTGCTTGCAACAGCGGCAGAGAACGCACCGGAGACCTTTGCGGGCACAGAGAAGGCTGTGCAGGGCTGGGTGGACTGCTTCCCACGCTGTGCGCTGGTGGGCACAGTGTTTGCAGGCGGTGTGAACGGCGCGGGTGAGATTGCCGGACATCCTGCGCTGGAGCAAGCCTATCAGATGGGCAAGGAGGTGTGAGACATGGCAGTTAAACAAACGGCAGGCAGAGAGGCTTTGGGGGAATTTGCTCCCAAATTTGCGGAATTGAATGATGATGTGCTGTTCGGGCAGGTGTGGAGCAGGGAAGACAAGCTTTCCCTGCGGGACCGCAGCATTGTAACAGTGGTGGCGCTGCTGGCGCAGGGACTGACGGATTCGTCCTTTCAGTACCATCTGACAACTGCAAAGAACAACGGCGTGACGAAAACGGAAATTGCGGAGATCCTGACCCACGCGGCATTTTATGCGGGCTGGCCCAAGGCATGGGCGGCTTTCCGCATGGCAAAGGAGGTATGGGCGGAGGACGATGCTGCCGACGAAAAAGCCAAGCATCAGAATGAAATGGTCTTTCCCATCGGCGCACCCAATGATGGCTTTGCGAAATATTTTATTGGCCAAAGCTATCTCGCACCTCTTTCTACGCAGCAGGTCGGTATTTACAATGTGACCTTTGAACCCGGCTGCCGTAACAACTGGCACATTCATCACGCCAAAAGCGGCGGCGGACAGATCCTCGTCTGTGTGGCCGGACGAGGTTGCTATCAGGAATGGGGCAAACCGGCACAGGAGCTGCGCCCCGGCGATGCAGTAAATATTCCTGTGGGTGTCAAGCACTGGCACGGTGCTGCGCCGGATAGCTGGTTCTCTCATCTGGCGGTAGAGGTTCCGGGGGATGAAACCTCCAATGAATGGTTGGAAGCCGTGGACAACACAGTATATTTTAAGGCAACAGGCAAGGAGGTCTGAATATGGAAAAACTGAATCTGACACAGGAATGGGACAAGGTGTTCCCGAAAAGCGACAAGGGGGATCACAAGAAAGTAACCTTTCACAACCGCTACGGCATCACACTGGCGGCGGATATGTACACGCCGAGGGGCGCAGAGGGCAAGCTGCCCGCTATTGCCGTCAGCGGTCCGTTCGGTGCGGTAAAGGAGCAGTCCTCCGGTCTGTATGCGCAGAAAATGGCGGAGCTTGGCTTCTTGACGATTGCCTTTGACCCGTCCTACACCGGAGAGAGCGGCGGTACACCCCGCTATGTCGCTTCGCCGGACATCAACACCGAGGATTTCTGCGCAGCGGTAGACTTCCTCTCCGTGCAGGAGAATGTGGACTCCGAGCGTATCGGTATCATCGGTATCTGTGGCTGGGGCGGCATGGCGATCAATGCCGCAGCCATTGACACCCGCATCAAAGCTACTGCGGCTATGACCATGTACGACATGACCCGTGTAACGGCCAACGGATATTTTGATGCTGAGGATTCTGAGCAGGCACGCTTTGAGAAGAAAAAAGCCATGAATGCACAGCGCACTGTAGATTACAAAAACGGCGCCTATGCTCTGGCAGGAGGTGTGGTCGATCCGCTGCCGGAGGACGCACCGCAGTTTGTAAAGGACTATTATGCCTACTACAAAACGCCACGTGGCTATCACTCCCGCAGCCTAAACTCCAACGGCGGCTGGAATGTGACCTCCTCGCTGTCGTTCCTGAATATGCCGATCTTGCAATACAGCAGCGAAATCCGCTCTGCCGTGCTGCTGGTACACGGGGAAAAGGCGCACTCCCGCTATTTCAGCGAAACAGCGTACAGCAAGCTGACCGGCGATAACAAGGAATTGCTCATTATCCCCGGTGCAAATCACACTGACCTTTACGATCAGATGGACATCATTCCGTTTGAAAAGCTCAACGCATTCTTTACGGAGTATTTGAGATAAAGCGGCATATTATGTGTTTCTACGTAAGCATCTGGAGGAAGGCGTATATCAAGTTTCTGCTGTTTCTGCATCGGATGTACTGAAACGAAATATTTAAGCCATTGAAGTCTTGTGCCTTGGTGTGTATGGCTATGATCAGCTTGTAACGAATATTAAGCTGCTCTAAGCTGTTTTCTAAGAGCGTTGGCTTGGAATTATTAGTACCAAAGTTCGGGAAATCGTCTTGACGATGTGCAGCTTGTGTAGTACTATAAAGGTGATTGAATATTGAAACCCTCTCCACCACCGGGTGGAGGCCAAAGGGCACACAGAGTTTTTCCGTAGGTACGGCATGGTTCACCATGTTATAAGGAAAAGCTCTGTGTGCCCTTTTCTTTTTTATCATGTACCATTACAAGGAGGAAAAAGCAATGAAAATCAAGCCGTTTGCCGTAGAAGAATGGATGAACGCCTGGGAGGTCGGCGCAAAGTATAACATCGCTGAAACATGTGTGGACTCCATCAGTATGAACGAGCTATTCGAGCTGACAGGGGAAGATAAGACGGAATTTTTGAATCGTTTGTGCGCACGCCGTCTGAGCTATGGCGATATTGAGGGTTTGCCAGAATTCCGTAAAGGTGTCTGCGGCCTTTACAAAACGCTGAACATTGAAAATATTGTGCCGACCCATGGGGCATCCGGAGCAAACCATCATGTATTCTATTCGCTGATCTCTCCCGGTGATCGTGTAGTGAGCATCATGCCGACATATCAGCAGCTTTATTCCATCCCGGAATCCTATGGAGCAGATGTTCAGATCCTTCATCTGAGTAAGGAAAACAATTATTTGCCGGACTTAGAAAAACTGCGCCGTTTGGTGACACCTAAAACAAAAATGATCTGCATCAATAACCCTAACAATCCTACGGGTGCGCTGATGTCTGAGCAGATGCTCCGGGAGATCGTGGAGATTGCGCGTTCCGCAGATGCCTGGATTTTGTGCGATGAAGTCTATCGTCACCTTTCACAGGAAGATGGCTGGTGTCCTTCCATTGTGGATCTGTATGAAAAGGGCATTTCGGTGAGCAGTATGTCAAAGGTTTTTTCTCTGGCTGGTCTTCGGCTTGGCTGGATTGCAACGCACGATATGAGCGTTGTAAAGAGCTGCCTTTCTCATCGGGATTATAATCTTGTGAGCTGCGGTGTATTCGATGAAATGCTGGCAGCAGCTGCGATGAAGCACCGCGATAAGCTGCTGGAACGCAGCCGAAAGATCGTCCGGGAGAATTTGCAGATTCTGGACGATTGGGTCGGCAGCGAACCGCACGTCAGCTATGTAAAGCCGAAAGCCGGCACTACGGCATTGGTTTATTATGATCTGGACATTTCTTCCTACGAATTCTGCGAAGAAATGTACAAGAAGACCGGCGCGTTTGTGACTCCCGGTGACTGCTTTGAAGTGCCGCACAGTATGCGCATCGGTTATGCCTACGGAAAGCAGGATCTGATCGATGGCCTCAAGGCCATCAGCGAGTATATCGCAATGAAAACCCGGTAAAAGAAAGGAGACCCCCGATGAATATTCCCTATATTTCCGCAGAAGAAGTTCGAAAAAATCTTTCGATGGAAGATGCGATCCAATGCACAGAGAATGTTTATAAGCTGAAAAGTCAAGACAAAACCGTTGTATGGCCTACCATTTTCTATGAATTCGACCCCGGCCATGCAGATATGGATATTAAATCCGGTTATCTGCCGGAACAGCATATTTTCGGCCACAAGACGGTTGCGTTCATGGAAGCAAATGTGCAAAAAGGCCTGCCGGATCTTGTGGGTCTGATTGCCGTGTTCAGCTCGGAAACCGGTATGCCGCTTGGTCTTGTGGACGGCTCCTCTGTGACCGGAATGCGCACTGGTGCGGCAGGAGCCATTGGTGCAAAATATCTGGCCAGAAAGAATTCCCAGAACGCTTTGATCGTCGGCACCGGCAATCAGGCACCTTTCCAGATTGCTGCGTTGCTGAAGGTGTTTCCCATGCTGGAAACGATCCGGATCGCCAATCCGCATAACGCAGGACATGCTGCTGCATTTGCGTCGAAGATTCGCGCAATGCTGCAAACCGACTTTGCAATTGAGGCAGCCTCGGTAACCTTCGAAGGAGTTTCTGATTTGAAAGAAGCCGTATCCGACAGCGACATTATCATCACAATCACGCCTTCCCACACCCCGCTGATTCAAAAAGAATGGGTCAAACCCGGCACACATTTTTCCTGTATTGGTGCTGATATGGCGGGCAAAGAAGAAATTGATTCCCAAATTTTTGAGGATGCCATTGTTTTTGTGGACGACCTCGAACACTGCAGGAACGCCGGAGAAATTGAGATTCCCTTGAAGCAGGGCACATTGTCTGAAGATCGAATCTGTGGAGAGCTTGGTGATCTCATTCTTGGAAAGGCTGCGGGTCGTAAAAGCGATACCGACATCACGGTGTTTGATTCTACTGGCATGGCACTTTTGGATCTTGCCGTGGCAGATTTCCTGCTCAAGAAAAATATGTGAGAATGGGAAGAAGATGGAGCAACCCTGGGAGGATAAGTGATGAGCAATGTTCTGGAAAATAGCCTTTTGATTCAGGACAAGGTGTAAGGGTGATTTCTAAGAGAAGAAATTCCTTTCAAAAAAGATAAGAAACAGGACATTGGAATTCCGTGCCCTGCTTCTTGTTTATTCGATACGGACGGTAATGTATCATTGATTACGGTTTTCGCCGCATGGAACGGATACTTTTTAGTGTCAAAAACAATTTAGAAAATAAAAACGGAAAATCCGTTGATATTTTCTGACTTGCGGCGTATAATAAGATTACAAGAAAATAAAAACGAAAAAACTGTTTTTAGAGGAGGACTACCTATGAAAATACTCCGCATCACCGCACAAGGACTCCCATTATTCAAAAAAGACTTGGATATTTGCTTTTATACGCAGCAACGTGTTTGCGAAGAGGACAAAGATAGTCTTTACCGTTTGACGGATAACTACTATCTCCACTCTGCCTGTGCTTTCATTGGAATTAACGCATCTGGCAAGACCTCGGTATTAAAGGTCATTAGCTTGGCCTTAAATATTGTGAAAAATGAGCCCATCAATCATGTGGAGGCAAAAAGCATTCTTGGCGGAGCGAAGAATGCTACAATCCGCACATATTTTTATGATAAGCGCAGCTACGTCTGCTGCTTGGAAACTGTAATTGCAGCAAAGAAGTCGAAAACAGGGGAATATATGTATTCGATTCTGTCTGAAAGCCTTTGGGAAAAACCAATTGCAACCGTTAAGTCGAAAAAGTATCTGACAGATTTTACAGGAATGAAGCCTGTAGAGCAGCGCAATAGCGATGAAGCATACCTTTCTGATGATGTCAGCTTTGTCATTGCACATAATAAAAAAGCGAATGATACAGTGGAAATATTCAGCCTGCTTTCCTATACGAATGTGAATGTGCTTCCATTTACCGAAGATATTCCATTGGAGGTAATTGCATTTCTCGATCCAACCATTGAGAAATTGTGCTTTGAACAGACAGAGGGAAAAACATTTATCCACTTGAAGTTTAAGGATGAAGAAGAGATTATCCTGAATAATGCGGCAGACCTTGAGCAGTATCTGTCCTCTGGTACGATTAAGGGCATTATTACATTCTCGATGGTAAAGGACGTTCTTCATTCAGGTGGTTATCTTCTGGTAGATGAAATAGAGAATCATTTCAACAAGGAAATTGTAACGACCTTAGTGCGCTTCTTTATGGACAGCCGACTGAACAAAAATGGCGGAACGCTTATTTACACTACGCATTATCCGGAACTGCTGGACGAATATGACCGAAATGACGGAATTTGTATCGTTAGAAACCGTAATGGCATTACAGCAGAAAATTTGAGCTATATATTGAAACGTAATGATATTAAAAAGAGTGATGCTTACCAGAGCGGCTTCCTTGAGGGAACAACGCCAGCATATGAAGCGTATATGCGCTTGAAGAAAAGCTTGGCTGCTTCGATCAATTAAGGAGGCAGCAGAATGGAATTAGCAAAATACAAGGCGTGTATATGTGAAGGCTCTGCCGAAGAAGCTATTATCGACATACTGGTTGATAATGATCTTCTGATTTTCAACAGAGAAGAAATGTTGGAAGAACGTGTTATCCGTTGCAGAAGTGCTAAACGATTCGAGGAGCGATACTTACGGAAAGGATTCGATGAGCAGATTTCTGTGATACGGATTTTGGATTCTCGCAGAGAGGAATTTCGATTGAGTAAAGCATATGAGCAGAAGCTTGTCTGATTTGCTGAGATGATCGTCGTTGATGCCTCGTTGGGAAAACAACGGGGTATTTTTTTGCCTCAATCAGGCTGCACAGAGCACTGAAAAACCAAAGCGAACCGTAGGTAGTCCTGCAAGCGGACAAACAAATGAAGGCGGGAAAAGCAGCCTATTACACACCGACAGAGAATGTGGTATAATCCTTGAGAAAACACTGTATGGAAAGGACAAACATGATGAACGCTCTGGATATTATGAAACGCCCTGCCGCCTACGTCAGCGGCTATGAAAACACCCCCACGGAGGAACAGAACCGTGCAAAGCAATTGTGCTGGGAGTACAACCGCACCGCTCCCAACGAACAGGAAAAGCGGCGCAGCATCCTGCAGACCCTGCTGGGCACCTGCTCTCCCATGACCGGCATTCAGCCGGACTTCCACTGTGACTATGGCTTCAACATCCATACCCACGGCTTGGCGGTCATCAACTATAACTGTGTCATTCTGGATACCTCTCCGGTAAACATCGGAGCAGGTGCCTTTATTGCCCCCGGCGTATGCCTTGCCTGCTCCGGTCATGCCATCGACCCGGAGCAGCGCAGCCACGGCATTGGCACCTCAGCACCTATTACGCTGGAGGAAAACGTCTGGATCGGTGCAAATTCCACCGTCTGCGGCGGCGTTACCATCGGGGCAGGCTCGGTTATCGGGGCGGGAAGCGTTGTCATCCATGACATTCCCGCCGGTGTCATCGCTGCAGGGGTGCCCTGCAAGGTGATCCGCCCCATTACCGAAAAAGATAAGTTCAAGTCGGAGGATATTCTGTTCTGAGAAATTCAGATCGGAAACGCTGAAAAAACATACGCACAAGCTCTCCGGGGACATTTTTGTTTTTCGCCATGCTTTTCTGCGGGGAGAAGGCATGGTATACTGGGAACGACAATTCGGAATTTGTGGAGGAGAATATTTATGTGTTTTGTATGTGACAGGATTAAAGAAACTAGAGTTGGCAACAACCCATTTTTTGTAAAAGAACTTGAAACAGGATATGTGGTGATTGGGGATTATCAGCATTTTAAAGGGTATACTTTGTTTCTATATAAGACCCATGTTGTTGAATTATTTGATCTTGATGCAGAAGTAAGAGCAAAGCATTTATATGAAATGACACTTGTTTCTGAAGCCGTAAAAAAAGCTTTCGGAGCACAAAAAATGAATTATGAATGTTTGGGAAACGGGGATGGCGGAGCACATATTCACTGGCATTTATTTCCGAGGATGACCGGCGATATAGAGAACTATGGAAACAACGGCAGAGGACCTGTTTGGTGGTACCCGAGGGATAAGATGTACGCTGATGATAACAGACCAAGCGCTGAGGAACTTGAAGAACTGAAAAGTAAGCTTCTTTGCGAACTAGACAAACTGTTGATGTGAGAAAACTTCCAATTTATCGATGCCAAAAGGACAAAACAGTATATCGCGGAGGCGATGGCATGAATAAATTCTACGATTTATTAAAATATATTATCTATGCGAGTTTCTACGTGATTGTGATTAAAACGGGTATGGATTTCTATGAGTATAAGCGCTTTCCGAAACTATACGAACCGAATTCTGCACCGTGGTATACGGAAGCGTTACTGTATTGCGTCGCTTCTTCTGCGGTGATCATCGTATGTTTCGCGCTTAGAGTAATCATAAAGCGAAAGATGAAGAAGGGGTGAGTCATATGTTTATGCTGTTTGAGTTTATGTTTCCAATTATCTTCGTAATGGTTTTCGGCATGATCATCTTCCAGTTTGTAGCAGGAATCGGAACATGGCATAAAAACAATCAGTCACCGCGTTTGTCGGTGAGCGCAACTGTAGTTGCAAAGCGAGAAAACGTATCGCATCGCAGCCACCCAAATGGAGGTGATCCATCTGGTGCGCATGGGTATCATACGACCTCGAGTACCAGTTACTATGTAACATTTCAGGTGGAGAGCGGTGATCGGATGGAATTGCAGGTTTCCGGTAGGGAATATGGAATGCTGGCAGAAGGAGACATTGGGAAACTTACTTTTCAGGGGACGAGATATCTATCATTTGAGCGTGTGTGACGGTAGTGTCAAATAATCTATGAAAAACTGAGTCGAATAAAAGGCTCAATTGAACCTGCCGAAACATAGTTATGTGTTTTTGCGTAAGCATCTTGAGGAAAGCGTATATCAGGTTTCTGCTGTTTCTGCATCAGATGTACTGAAACGAAATACAGACTTTTTACGCTGTGCGTTCCTGTTCGGGATAATGTCAAGATGAGCAAATCATTCTCAATTCGATTCTGCCTTATGTTGGCAGGGGCCGCACAGAAAGCATTGCCAGTTTCTTGTTTCACATTGCTTTCATAAAAATAAATGTTCCTCTTGATATTATCATAAATGATAATCTAATATATTCAGAGAATGATGAAGAGGAGAGTATCATATGGAATTGGCAGAGATTGTAATGAACCCTGCTCGGCAGAGGATTTTTCAGTATTTTTTGCTTCATGAAACTGGCACAGATAAGGAAATCAGAAAAGCACTGCCGGATATTCCAATCGCAAGCTTATATCGGCATATAAAGATTCTTGCGGATAGTTCCATCCTCATGGTTGTAGGCGAAAATCGAATCCGCGGTACGGTTGAAAGCGTTTATCAATTAAATGAGGTATATGTTCGGACGTTGTGGAGGTGAGTTATGAAAATAGAACATATTGCTTTATATGTAAAAGATCTGGAAACAGCTCGCAGTTTCTTTGTGAAGTATATGGGCGCAAAATCAAACGAAGGCTACCATAATCTGAAAACAGGTTTCCGCTCTTATTTTCTGTCGTTTGGCGATGGGGCACGGCTTGAAATTATGAACAATCCGGAAATGCTTGATTTTCCAAAGAAATTTGCCCGCACTGGGTATGCGCACATTGCATTCAGCGTAGGCAGCAAAGAAAAAGTGGATGCTTTGACTGCTGAACTGAAGGCTGACGGATATGAAGTGGTCAGCGGTCCCAGGACAACCGGAGATGGTTACTATGAAAGTTGTATTATTGCAATCGAAGGCAATCAAATTGAAATTACAGTTTGACTTCAATCTTTTATTCATTAACTCTTGACAAGTAACCATTCGGTAACTATAATGAAGTTACCGAATGGTTACTTTGATAAAGGAGATAATTATGGCAGAGGGTACAAAGGAACGGATTTTGAGAATCGCGCTGGAACTGTTTGCGCAGAACGGCTATCTGGGGACATCAATGAATGATATTGCAGGGCAGTTGGGAATTACGAAAGCCGCCTTATATAAGCACTATGCCAGCAAACAGGAAATCTTAGATAAGATCGTGGAGCGAATGAACAGGATGGACTATGAGCGCGCTGAGGCGTATGAAATGCCTGAAACGGAACCAGACGGCTTTGCGGAAGCATATCTGCATACACCAATTCAAAAAATTCGTACATACAGCCTTGCCCAGTTTGACCATTGGACAAAGGAACCGTTCTCCTCCAATTTTCGTAAAATGCTGACGTTGGAGCAATACCGTGATCCCAAGCTTGCACAGCTCCACCACGACTATCTGGCGGGCGGTCCTCTGGAGTACATGGCGGCCATCTTCCGCAAGCTGGCAGATTCTGATGAGGACGCTATGCAGCTGGCGTTGGAATTCTATGGGCCAATGTATCTTTTATACAGTGTCTACGACGGTGCCAAGGAAAAAGAATCTGTTTCTTCTTTGCTGGCGACACATATTGATCATTTTATTGCCAGAGTTGAGTCTGATTGCAGAAAGAAGGAATGAACAACATGAAAGATGTCGAGGAAGAAAAACGCTGGGTTTTATGCCCGTGGTGCGGTGCCAAGACGCGCTTACAGATATTACGGGAGACGGAATTAGTGACTTTTCCTCTGTTTTGTCCCAAATGCAGGCATGAGAGTATTATCAATGCAAAAAATTTTATCATTGAAACCAAACAGCCAGACGCTAAGACGCAGTGCTGATCGCAAAGTCGATCATGCGCTGCGTCCTTTTTTGAAAGGAAGGCTGCTATGGAGGCAATTGTTTACACCACCAAAGGAGGATCTACTATGGATGCAATTAAGAATATTATTATTCGTCTGGAAACAAAAGAAGATTACAGAGCTGTCGAAAACCTGACCCGTGAGTCATTCTGGAATGTCTACCGCCCGGGCTGCATGGAGCACTATGTGCTGCACTGTTATCGGAATGACCCGGCATTTGTTTCGGAGCTGGATTTTGTGATGGAACTGGGCGGTGAGCTGATCGGGCAGGTCATCTATGTGCGGTCGGAAATCGACTGTGACGACGGGCGAAAGGTGCCGCTCATGACCTTCGGTCCCATCAGCATCGCACCCGCATACAAGCGGCAGGGCTATGGAAAGCAGCTGCTCGACTATTCCATGGAAAAAGCTAAGGAGATGGGAGCAGGGGCGCTTGCCATTACCGGCAATATAGACTTTTACGGCAAGTCTGGCTTTGTTCCGGCCAAAACTAAGGGCGTGCGCTATGCCGACGACCCGGAGGCGGACTATTTCCTCATCAAAGAACTGAAACCCGGATTTCTGGACGGTGTCTCAGGCACTTACAAAGACCCCGATGGGTATTTTGTCTGTGAGAAAGATCCGGAGGGGTTTGAACAGTTTGAAGCCACTTTCCCGTTTTCGCCAATGTAGAACATCCGTACCCGCCCGGATTTCACGAGATACAAATTGGATGAACGGTCTCCCTGCATATATAAAATATTCCCAGTCCGAATCACAAACTCAGTTCCTACTTCCTCAAAAAGTGGATAATATCTGCTCGATAGTATTATGGTAATTACAAGAATCATGCCGCTTCGTGTTGGTAAAGGCTGCATAGAGCACTGAAAAAGTCAAAACGAACAGTAGGCAGCCCCACAAGGACAACCAAAGCGCGCCTACGGGGCCAACGCGTAATCGGAGAGCTCTTGTTAAACGTACTTTCTTTTGCTATAATATTTTTCAACATAATACGTTGCTTTTGTGCAATATAATGGTATTTATACATCTTTCTTCTGGAAGAAACAGGGCTTGTTATTGAGCGCGCGGAAGAGTGATAAAAAGAAGACAGAGATACTGATCATTGTATAGTGGTTCTGAAAAATGGATCGGAAATTTCATACTCGAATGGTACCACTTGAAAATAGGAGGGTGAGATGCGAATGAATTGGGCAGACGGAAAAATACGGTGCTGCTGGGCAAATCCGAAAAATGAACGGTATATCCGTTATCACGACGAGGAATGGGGCGTTCCGGTGCATGATGACCGGAAGCTTTTTGAAATGCTGATCCTGGAGTGCTTTCAGGCAGGACTGTCCTGGGAATGTGTTCTGAATAAGCGGGATGCGTTTCGCGAAGCCTTTGACGGCTTCGATGTTGAAAAGGTCTGCGATTACAAGGAGGAAAAGCTGGAAGCTCTGCGGAAGGATCCCGGCATCATACGCAACCGCCTGAAAATACAGGCTGCCGTTACCAATGCACAGGCATTCCGTGAAATTCAGAAGGAAAATGGCAGCTTTTCAGAGTATCTCTGGCATTGGACGGAGGGCAGAGTGATCCGGGAAACCGGAAAAACAAGTTCGGAATTATCGGATGCAATTTCCAAAGACTTAAAGAAGCAAGGCATGAAATTTGTGGGAACCACGGTGGTTTATGCCTACCTGCAGGCCGTCGGCGTGATCCGGTCGCATGAGGATGAATGCTTTTGCAGGCAAGAGGATGAGACATGATGAAACAGAAACCGACAATTATTTATGAGAATACCGTCGCAGGCAGCTTCGTCCGCAGGATCAACCGTTTCACAGCGGAGGTTCTGATCGATGGGGAGACAGAGCTGGTTCATGTGAAAAATACGGGGCGTTTGCGGGAGCTTCTGGTGCCGAAAGCGAAGGTGACGCTGCAGAAGACGTTGAATATGAATCGAAAAACGGCATACGATCTGATCTCTGTATACAAGCCAAAGCTAAAATGGGTGAATATTGACAGTCTGGCACCAAATGCTTTGATGAAGCAGCTGTACATGAGCCTGAATTATGATCTTGTGAAGGCAGAATACACTTACGGAGACTCCAGAATTGATTTTTACATGGAAAAAAATGGAGAAAAATTTCTGACGGAAGTGAAGGGCTGTACGCTGGCGGATGATGTGCATCCGGGCATCGGATTGTTTCCGGACGCACCAACGGAGCGGGGGGTAAAACATTTACACGAGCTGACAAAGGCTGCAAAGGAAGGCTGCCATACAGCAATCGCCTTCGTAATTCAGATGAATGGAATTCATCGGGTGCTGCCGAATGAGACGGCACAGCCGGAGTTTAAAAAGGCACTTGTGGAGGCTGCAAAGGCAGGCGTTCAGATCGTCTGTTACAGTTGCCATGTGGAAGCTGACAGTATAAAGATCACGGGTGTAACCGAAGATACTTCAAGCTATGTGAATATGTAGGAAATGAAGGCTTAAGAAGATAGGCAGGCGAAAGAGTATAATCGGGAGTCATGGAGGTGAATTTTATGTGCTTTTGGTGGTTTATGTTAATATGTGATATGATAATTCCCATTGTTATGGTTATTGTAGGAAGAATGATGTGGAAACATTGTCCAAAACATATAAACGGTATGTTAGGCTACAGAACCACTCGTTCGATGAAAAATATGGATACATGGAAATTTGCCCATGACTATTGTGGAAAACTTTGGTGGAAAATAGGATGGGTAATGATCCTACCATCTGCTTTGATACATATTCCGTTATACCATAGTGATGAAAATACGATTGGGGTTGCAGGGGGAATCCTTGTAACAATTCAATGTATTATTTTGATTGTATCAATTTATCCGACAGAAAAAGCTTTGCGAAAGAATTTTAATGATGACGGAACGCCAAGATAAATCGAAATTTGATGAGGTGATAATATGAGCAAAAGTAAGAAGTTGACAAATAGAATTATTGCTGTCATATTGATTGTTTTGGGTCTTATATTGGGTGGCACATGGAATAGCGCGAAGTATTGCATTGGAGATAAAATTTTTATCGCCTTAGGTATATCTCCTTGGTCAAATGGTTCAAGTGGAACACATTATCCTGCTATTATTGGTAGTTTTGTTATTTTGGCTGGAATAAGTATCTTGAACTTAACTTTGCAAAAGAAAACTCGTTTGTGGATTTGGACTGCTGTTATTCTATGCTTTATTTTGTTTAATTTGTTTTTTACCTATATGTAGTAGATGATAACTTTCAGTTTGAAGTGACCTTCCCCCCAAAAAAGCGGAAGCTTCCGGGTGCGTAGCACGGAACAATCCGCAGGAATCAAAATAGTGGGCTTTTGACCTCGATATTATGCAATAAACATGGAGAAAGTCAGGTGACGATCGATGAAATATATCCATATCACGAAAGAGAACATTGATAAGGAGCACATCTGCTGTGCCATGTCCGGCAAGCAGGCTCTTGCAAAAAAGGAGTGGCTGAAGCAGCGCTTTGATGAGGGACTTGTCTTTTATCGCAGTGAGGAGCGTGGAAAGTGCTTTATCGAATATATTCCAGCGGAAAACGCATGGGTGCCCATTGAAGCAGGAGGCTGGCTTTATATCAACTGCCTTTGGGTTTCCGGCTCCATGAAGGGACACGGCTATTCCTCAGAACTGCTTTCCGAGTGTATCCGGGACGCGAAAGAACAGGGAAAGAAAGGTATTTGCATTCTGTGCGCCGAGGGACGGAAACGGGAATTTTTAGCTGATCCGAAATTTCTGAAGTATAAAGGCTTCAAAGTCGCGGATATATCTGAATGTGGGATCAACCTCATGTACCTGCCCCTTGCAGAGAATGCGGAGCAGCCAAGATTCAAAGATTGTGCCAGACATCCGAAAGTCAGCGAAACGGGTTTTGTCCTCTATTATACCGACCAGTGCCCTTTCACCTATTATTGGGTGCCGAAGGTACAGGAAGCGGCAAAGGAACACGGCATATCGTTTCAAGCATTTCATATTACCGACAAAGAAGCCGCGCAGAATGTACCTGCGCCGGTCACCACCTATGCCCTGTTCCGGGATGGAAAGTTTTTGACCCAGGGCATTCAGTCAGATAAAAAGTTTCTGGCACTGGCGGGCATAAAATGATGACAGATGCGTTTCGTTACGATTGCAAAGAGCATGTATAAGGGGTGGAAAGTGAGGAAAAGAATATCTATGAAAAGAAAAATCATCATTGCGGTGGCAGTCATCGCAGGTATTTTGGCAGCAGTTGCGATTATTTCAATTTTGGCACAGACGCCGATGCCGATCTGACGAGTGGAAGATAGTCATGAATTTGGAGGCATAAGTATAGGAAAAGGATGTCCTCCAAAATAGGACAGAGGTGCAGGAGGTTATAACAACAAGGATTGCTTTATGAGGGAAACAGATCAGGAAGGTTACGTGGATTTTGTGAAAACCGTAAGAATTTTATAGACATTTCTGCAAAAATCTAATATAATTATTCGATGGTTCTGAGAGAAATATGTCGGCTTACGATAATTTGAAATGCGTTTCGATCGGAACAGAAAAAAAGATGGGATTTGAAAGAGATGAATTTATTGAACGTACAGAAAAACAAAAAATGTGGCTTTACACTGGCGGAGCTTTTGATCGTGGTTGCGATCGTGGGGATCCTTGTAGCAATCTCAATTCCAATTTTCAGCGTGCAGCTTCACAAGGCGCGTGTGGCTGCCGATTGGGCAAATCTGCGAGCATACTATTCAGAGATTCAGGCAGATTATATCGCGACCGGGAAGTATAATCCAGAGGTGCCGGCATCAGACAATACAAGTTATCATTATCTTACAGAAATTACATTCCTTGATGGACAAAGGGTCGAACTGAAAGCGGGAAAGATTTTGATTGGGAAATCAAAAGGAGAAAATGGATACGAGATTGTATATTACTGCAATGAATATTTGAGGACACACAACGTGGAACCGCACTATTATAAATGTAGCTTGTCTCTTGGCGCTAGTGCATTATAAACAATGATAGAAGCAGATAAATAAAAGGAAGCAGGACAATGGAACTCCCCCCCAATGTCCTGTTTTTCTTATGTAACAGCAAATCCTTCCAACGCATCTATAGAAGACCGGGATGATCTTTGCAGACCCAGGTGTGGGCTGTAGTTCATATTATGGATACAGAATAGCGAATGTTGTGTGCGTATGGCAAAAAAAATCAATATGTTGATAAAATGCAACAGAGGTGTAATGATAATGAAAAAAATGTAAAAAGATATCAAAAAAATGGTTGACTTTTCCATGGGGATTTGTTATTATAATACTCGCCTTGAGCGACAGGGCAAAACTTATTAAGAGTCAT
>OGJZ01001141.1_pt1 | contig 26554 bp, 28 predicted proteins | sample 1572321 | NCBI WGS metagenome assembly OGJZ01 (sample SAMEA2582086, study PRJEB24529) | metagenome | biome: Human gut stool | place: China | collected 2011 | reverse complement strand
AAAGGATACTTACCCATTCTTTTTCTTTATAAACTTTTAGCTTAAATTAAGTGATATTTCTTAGAATGTACTCAATATACTATCTCTAATTTAATCTAAACACTATAATTATCATTCCATAAATTATTGTTATTTTTTGAATAGTCTTAGTAATAGATATTTTTCTTTTAAATTTAAGCTTAATTATCCATACAAATAGCTTATATTCTTGCTTTTTATTAAAACAAAAGACCTATATGACTGTAAATCATATAGGTCTTTTCTATTTTATAAGGAAGTTTAATATTTAAGGAGTATTACTTTTTTGTTTTTTTTAATATACTCTTTAGTAAAGACTTAGCCAAACAATTGACTATTTGTCTTTACCTCAATTTAAATTAAGCTTAATCTAAAATTTTAATTAAAATTATTAAAATCAAGATATTTTTAAAGCTTTTTAATACTTCATTTAAGCATTTTAAAAAATCCTTCATATTAATTTATAGTCCTCCTTAAAAATTCCTTTTGTTAAACCTCCTTTTTATTTCCTTTAATATAATTATATTATATTAAATATTATTATAACACAATATTGTACCATTAAGAATCTATAATAAATTTTTCTATGTAATATTTAAAAGAATAAACCTTTATTTATATACTATTTACTTTAATCTACATCTAAAATTCTTGAGAAGTACTTCTTACTTCTTTTTGCTGCAATGGTTATTTTGAAGGGGCTTTTATCGTAGCCTTCTACAATAATGTTTCCTGATTTATCTCTGTATGCTACTTGTATGTTTTTAAAGTAGAAAATGTAGTAGCCAAGTATAATTCCATCTTTAAAGGAGCCTGTTGCCCTATTTAGTGCTTCATTTCCAAGGGCTACATTGTTTTCACTAAGGTCAAAAATTTTTCTTCCTTTGCTAGTGGATTCTGTTACAATTGCTCCTGATAAATTGGTTATAAATGCCCAAAGACAAATTATTAAAAGTATGATGGATATGAGTGTATTGTTAGCTTGTCCACCCTCTCTAATGGTTTTAGATATATCTATGATTCCAATGGAATCTAAAAATAGACTTGTATATGTAACTATTGAAAATAAAATTCCTAAAAGCACCATTGAGATATCCTTAAATTTTGGAAAATCTACATCTTCTAGTTTCCTTAGTTTTCTTAAAAGGTCTAAGGAATATTTTGCTCTATTTAAAAGGGCAATATTTAAAGCTCCTATTAAGATTAAATTCAAGAAAAATATTATACTAATTCTATGCATTAAGATGCTGATTACTAAAATAATTCCTGTGATTATTAGATTTGCCACAATATATGAATTTAATTTCTTTGAATTATGCATTTAAGCACTCTCCCTCACATACTGAACTATTTCCTTAGCCAGATCATCATTTAAACCATTACTACAGTTTAGCCCTACTTTGTGTTTTTTCTTAGCCATTGTAATGTGGTAAACATCCTTATTTTTTGTTTTATTAATGCTAAAATCATCTAAATCCTCAAAGCCTATTTCACTTAAGGTTTCAATGTGTTCTCCCTTTTCAAAATCATTTAACTTTGCTTTTAAGTAAATCTTTCTATTTTCTATTTCAAAAATAACCTTGCCAGCAGGTATCCCACAGACAGGTAAAGTGTAATATGTAAAAGGAGCAATGTTTGTATAAAAAAATTGCTTTACTAACTCCTTGTTGTCTAAATACACTATAAACTTAAATTTTTTATTGTTATTCATAATATTTACCTCTTTAATCTTCATCATTATACATAAGTAAACATCCTTTACTATTAAAAGATGGTTTCTTTACTACTTTTATCTTTTTCTAATTAATAAAGCTATATAAATTATTCTCTATAAGAATATTTAATAAAACTTTATTTGCATAATATATCTTTTTATTTTAAACTTCACTCTTTAAAGTGAATATTATTATTTGCACATATTTCAGGCATTTTTGTAACTTTTACCTTCTTGTTACCCTCTAATTTATACAGCTTACCTTCATTAAGTGCATTGTCTAAATCATCTCCTAAATAAAAGATTTCTCCATATCCATCTCTATAAAAAACATGTTCACCATTTGACCATCCTTCAAATTTATATATTGGTTTATCACCTATAAAAAATAAAGGGTCTAAATCTGTAGTCATTCTTCCTAAATAAAAACCTAAATTTTCTACATTATCAAAGACTTCAAGTTGATGCTGCATAAATGTACCAACATCATTACTTCCATAATTTTTATTTAAATATTCTGAAACATTTTTTTCTGCTTTTAATCCATCTGCATCATTTTTATAGAATAGATTTATAGCTTCCTCTGGAGTTAATCTATACTTTTTAATATCTATGGTTTCAGTGTTATCATTTGACTGAACATTATTTGACTTCTTATCATTTACCTTATTAGGGTTATTATTAACCTCTCTTGGAAATCCTTTAGTTGGTACGAAGCTCTTCTTTGATTCTTCAATTATCTTATCAAATGTGTCTTTATATTTAGCAGGATATCTATATGTAAATACTGGTATATCTGAATCTGGTCCTTCTACAATTCCATATTCATAAATTATTAAACCATTTTTTTCACAAGCAAAGGTATATGTATTTCCTTCTAGATTACTAATTAATATTTTGCTATCTTTCTCATTACATTTATTTTCAATATCAAGCTCATCTTTAGCTGTTTTTCCATCATGATTATCATTTAACCCTGCTGAAAATTCTATTTTTTTATCCTTACTCTTAAGAGTTATTCCACATTCTAAATCTGGCATTTCACTTTTTTGTATTTCAAAGAAATTAGGATACCTTAATGATAAACCATGCATAAGAAAGGTGTTATAATTCCAATCTCCATCAATATTTCCAACCTCCAAAGGATTTGTCCCTATTATAGCTCCTAAAATATTTTCTTTATCTAAATCAGAATAATTTTCAATTTCATTAAGTTCTACTATATTCTTTCTATTGTAATCAAATGTTATCTCAGCAATCTTAAATCCCTTTGGTATAGTTATAACTCCATCCTTTACAGTTACAACTTCTTCATTTTCTGAAGATTTTTCTTCTTTTTTTACTTTAGTATCATTTTCTGAATCCTTTGATTCCTTTTTATCATTATTATCATTTTTAACTTCTTCTTTATTATTCTTTTCCCCATTAGAAATATTAGAGCTATTTTCATTGTCACTTACTTCTTTTTGATTGTTTGTGCCACAACCAATAAATGCACCACTTAATATTCCTATTGAAAGTAACAGACTTACTAATTTTCTCATAATATCCTCCTATATTTAACAACTTATTAACATTATATAACAGTTTTGTTAATAAGTTAAGTTTATTACTCTTTGTAACCAAATAAATATCCTCTTAAACCTTGTAATATTAAATTGTTTTTTAATTATATTATCAGAATCATAAAGTCCATTATCTATTAAAACTTATACTGTTAATTTATTCTTAAGGTTAAGTAATCCTAAGAATTTTTATCTTATCTATTAAAATTTACTCTTTAACTTTCTTTTTGGATGTCTTATTTAAATCCTTTCCTTAAAAGCATAAAAAGGTCATATGAAAATAGTTATACAACCTTTCATATGACCTAAAAATTTTTAAACTCAATATATATTTAATGAATTTATATTATTGTAATAAAAAAACAAGAATAACCAATAAATTAGCTCTTCTTGCTTTTACTTAATAAATCTAATTGATATTCTAGCCTCTACTTATTTTTTCATTGATGTCTTCTAGGGAATCTTCCTCATATTCTCCAAACCAATCTTTTAGTTTCTTTTTGGCTTGTTCTTTTACTTCTTCATCAATGTAAAATGCTACTGCTCCAAGGGCAGGTATTAGAAGTCCTAAGTCATCTGTGTATCCCACAATTGGTGCAATATCTGGAAGGAAATCTATAGGAAAGATAAAGTATCCTAAGGCACCTATGATTATGCTTTTAGCCCACTTAGGGGTTGTATCCTTTTTCAAAGTGTAATATAGCAATAGGCATGTGTAAACTACCTTGATACCAGCCTTTTTAGCAAATTTTCTTAATTTCTCAAAGAAGTCCTTATCAGAAAAGAATTTTGCGTATTTTTCTAAATTTATTTTACGCTTTTTACCCTTTATCTCAACTTCTTCAATGATTAGTTCTTTATTCTCTTCACTCATACCAAACCCCTCCTTTGCAATATATAATACTCCTAATGTTATGTTTATTTCAATATATAATAGATAATATTTTCTTAGCTACTATTTCTTATATTTTTTCAAGAAACTTAGTAAATATAAGATTAAAATTTACGTATTAGTCAACTGCTATTTCTTATATTTTTGCAAGAATTCTAGCAAATAGGAGGCTAAATTTAAAATGCTATTCCTTCTTAAAGTAAAGCTATTTTACAATATAATATCGAGTTCTAAAATTATAATCCTTGTTTATTTATCCTAACTTTATTCTTCTATATAATATATTTCTAGTTCTTATAATATAATTCTTCTGCCTAAACTCCTATAACTTTCTTTAAAACCTTATTCCTTTATATAATATAATTCCCAAGTTAAATAAATCTTATTAGACTTACTTTAGTTAGCAAGTTTCTAAATTTACACTACTTTCTTTATCTTTGATTTTGAAATGGCATAACATAATAGTCCAAATAGAGTTCCACCAATTGTCCAAGCAATTACTTGTCTTAATCCTACATTAATTGGATCCCCTAAAATCCATGGCCAAAGATATGTCATTACAAAAAACATAAATATGCCCCATTGTATTGCTGATATTATACATTGTTTTTTTAATTTTTTAATTTCCATATTGTAAGTATAATCATCATAAACCTCTGTTTCATAAGCTCCACTTTTTTTCAGCTTATTTAAAATATAACATGAGTTCCCAAATTGAAGGGCAGCTAAGGCAAATGTTCCAAAGGTTAGACTATGATTAATTCCATCAAAAATAAGACTAATTACCATACAAATTATAAGTAAGTATGATAAGTATAAATTAGCTGTTGCAAGGGTTTCATAAATTACTCCTTGCTGATATTCATCTCTCTCATCTAAGTAACCTATATTGTGTTTTAGAAGTGTTTTTTCAAACTTATTCATCCTCTCATTCCTCCTCATTAACCCAAAATAATGTGTTTAAATCAGTTCCTAAGGCCTTGGCAATCCTAATACATAAATCTAGGGATGGATTATATTTTTGATTTTCAATTAAATTTATGGTTTGTCTTGCAACTCCAACCTTTTTTGAAAGCTCTAACTGTGACATATTAGCTAGAGATCTATATTCCTTTATTTTATTCATCCCTTCACCTCAATTCTGTGTCATATATATATGACTTTAGTAAAATAATACCATTGAAAATTTTATATGTCAAATATATATGACACTTTAAGTTTAATGATATAATAAGATTGTATAAAAAATATTATGGTATAAATTTAATTTTTAAGAGGTGTATTATGGACAAGCGCTTTACCTTTAATGAGGATGCCATGAATTATGAGAAATGGAGACCTACCTATTGTGAGGAATTATTTCATGATATTATGGAATATTCAAAATTAGATATGCATAAAAAGACTTTGGAAATTGGAATTGGTACTGGAAAAGCCACTCTTCCCTTTCTTAAAACTGGATGTGACTTAAGAGCTATTGAACTTGGAGAAAATCTTGCAGAGTTTTCTAAAAATAAGTTTAAAGACTATAAAAACTTTAATATATTAAATGTTCCCTTTGAGGATTTTAAATGTGATGAAAATACCTTTGACCTTATCTATTCTGCAACTGCCTTTCATTGGATTGATGAAAATATAGGATACCCAAAAACATTTAAACTCCTAAAAACTGGTGGAACCTTAGCATTATTTTGGAATAAACCCTTTATAGGCCGTAAGGATGACTTATTGCACCAAAAAATTCAAAGTATATATGAAAGATATAAGCCCTCAAAGGCTAAACCTATAGAAAATGATGAAGAACATTATAAAGAACTTTTAGAAAAGTTAAAGAAATATGGATTTAAAGATGTTGAACTTAAACTATATCACAAAACTAGAATCTTTAATGCCTATGATTATATATCCCTATTAAATACCTATTCAGATCATAGAACCATGAACTTAGCTATAAAAGCAAGATTTGAAGAAGAAATTAAGGAAGCTATTTTAGAACATAATAATTTGCTAAAAGTATATGACACCATAGAGCTATATTTAGCTAGAAAATAAGTTCTAGGTTTATCTTTTTAAAATTTATTGAATAAAAAAGTTGATTTTAGTATAAATTAAAATCAACTTTAATTTATATTAATCTCTAAGCCAGATTAACATATCTAAAACTTTAAAGTTTAAATGCAATTACAAAAAAACATATTGCTACTACAAATGATAATGGTGTCATAGATAATCTAATATTACATTTCTTATCTAAATATAACCAGTAATTATTTATAAGTTAATCTAAAGTTTGATCTCAATTGTAATTATGATAAAATAATCTTCGAGGTGAGAAAAACATTATGAAAAAAACAGTAAAAGTAGTTGGTGCTATAATTGAAAATGAAAAGAAAGAAATTCTTTGTGCCTTAAGATCAAAGGATATGACTCTTCCTAAGCAATGGGAATTCCCAGGTGGAAAGATTGAGGAAGGGGAAACTGTAGGACAAGCAATAGTTAGGGAAATTAAAGAAGAATTAGATTGTGATATAGAATACATATCTACATTTAATGATAATACTCATGAATATGAGAAAGTTATAGTTAACTTAATAACACTAAGATGTAAACTTGTTAATGGAACTCCAAAGGCCAGTGAACATGCGAAACTTATATGGCTTCCAGTAGATTACCTTGAAACTCTTTCATGGGCTCCTGCTGATGTTCCAGCTGTAAAGCAATTAGTAAGTGAAAAGTAAAAAAACAGGAGAAATCTCCTGTTTTTTATATCTATAATATGGACTCATCTATTATTCCTCCAAAATAACTAAACTGCTCGTCTAATTTTAAATTTCTATTTAGTCTTTCATTAATTCTTATATATTTTAAAACGTTATGATTGAAATCGTACCATTTTTCTTCATTTAATATGTATTTCTTTTCACTGTCTATTGCTATTTTTGCAAACTTATTATGAAAATCCTTAAATAAAAGGAAAGTTAAATGTATATTAGGATATTTATAAAATTCTCTTGCAATCTCTAAAACATCATCTTCAATTTCTAAGGTATCCATAAAAGTTACATTTGGTGCTGTAATTACTAATAAATCAATATCGCTTCTATCTTTAATCCATGCTTCTGTTCTAAAACTTCCAAATTCAACTACACAAATTATACTTTTTAACTTTTTTAGTTTTTCTAAGAAATCAGCTTCTGTCATATTAATCACCTCATTTTATTCCTAATCTTATTATATCCTAATACTTTCACTTTTAAAACTTATTAAAAGTCTGCTAAATTTAAATCCTGTAGTATAAAATTTAATGAAAGTTAAATGTATATTAAGATATTTAAGAAATTTCAAAAGAATTTCTTAAGTGTTCCATAAAACCCTTAAGTGTTTCATTAAATTCCTAAGCTTATCCTTTGGTATTGTTGAAAGAGAAACAAAAGTTTAATATAATGTTCTTAATGAACCAAGGGATGGGAGGAAGGACCATGAACAAAGAGGAACAGGTTATAAGTGGTTTTAGAGACTTGTTTAACAAGCTGGCTTGGCTTAATAAGTCTAAGATGGAAAAGTGTCTTAAGGGGTATAAGCCTTCTGAAATACATTTTATTGAATATATTGCTAAGAATGTAGATTGTAATGTAACAAAACTTGCAGAGTCCTTTTATATGACTAGGGGTGCCATAAGCAAGTTAAGTAAGAAACTTATGGAAAAGGGCCTTATTGAAAGTTACCAAAAACAAGACAACAAAAAGGAAATCTATTTTAGACTTACTGAGCATGGAAAGGCAATTAATAAGATTCATGATGATCTCCATAAAGAGTTTCAAGAACGTGATAAAGCTGTCTTTGAGCAAATAACTGAGGAACAATTTGATTGTATGATTGACTTTGCGAAAAAATATAGTGATCATTTAGATGAAGAAATAAAGAAGATTGAGTTAAATATTAAGTCTGAATAATTTAAAATGAGTTTTACCTAAAGCAAACAAAAAACATATTAAAATAAATTTAAACAATAAAAATACAAGCAGTCCAACTCTATTGAGAAGGAACTGCTTTTTTGTTTTTGAAATTTTGTTGACAAAGAAACAAAATTAATTTATTATTGTTGACAAGGAAACAATAAAAATTTTGAAAGGAGATTTTAAATGACTAAATTTAAATCATATAATAAAGAAAGAAATAGAGAAACAGTGGATAAGAAGGCTTTCCTCTTTGGTCTTATGTCTGTATTTCTTTGTGGAATGGGCTTTAGTATTATATCCCCTGTTGTTCCATTTTTAGTGGAGCCTTATGTAAGCAATGCTGGTGAACAAGCTTTCTTCGTTACTCTACTAACCTCAGTTTATGCAGTTTGTGTATTTTTTGTAGCTCCTGGACTTGGGGCTTTAAGTGATAGATATGGACGTCGCCCCATACTTTTAATATGCCTTTTAGGTTCCTCAATTGGGTACTTAATCTTTGGTATAGGTGGCTCTATATGGGTACTATTTCTTGGACGTATAATAGATGGTGTAACAGGTGGGAGCATAAGCACAATTTTTGCATATTTTGCAGATATCACTCCTAAGGAAGAGAGAACTAAATACTTTGGATGGATAAGTGCAATTGCAGGTATAGGTGCTGCCATTGGCCCTACTCTAGGTGGAGTGCTTGCCAAGTTTGGCTATGCTGTTCCAATGTATTTTGGAGCAATAATAACCTTATTAAACTTTATTTATGGAATCTTATATATGCCTGAAAGTCTTCATGAAAATAATAGACTTAAGAAAATTACCCTTGTAAGACTTAATCCATTTACACAGCTTATGAGTGTACTTTCTATGAAAAACTTAAAAAGACTACTTATTTCAGCCTTCTTAATTTGGATACCTAATGGATCTTTACAATCAATCTTTTCACTATTTACAATGGACACTTTCAATTGGACACCTACATTAATTGGACTTATGTTTTCAATTATGGGTATTCAAGATATTATTTCACAGGGCCTAATAATGCCAAAGCTTTTAATGAAACTTAGTGATGTAAAGATAGCAATTCTTGGAATGGTCTCTGAAATTATAGGATATGCTCTTATTGCAGCATCAGCTATTTTCACATTCTATCCTTTTTTCATAGTTGGAATGTTTATATTTGGTTTTGGAGATTCAATTTTTGGCCCTTCATTTAATGGAATGCTCTCTAAGTCTGCTGATTCTAGTGAACAAGGAAGGATTCAAGGAGGGAGCCAAGCTCTTCAATCTCTAGCAAGAATAATTGGCCCTATTTTAGGAGGGCAAATCTATGTATCTCTAGGTCATTCCTCCCCTGCTTTTATGGGAGTGATTCTAATAATATTAGCCATACCAATTTTGTATAAGAGTATTAGATAGATCTGTAGCATATTAATAATGGCTCAGAACTAAAGGACAAGTTCTGAACCACTATTTTTATATCCTAAGCCAATTCTATCTATTTTTATAAAAAAGACTTTAATATTTTCTAAATTTTTGATTATTATTCTTCAACTTTATACCAAAAGTTTTTTTAATATTACTCATAACAAAAATATCTTTTATGGGAATTCTAATAACCTTAATTATATTTAAGTTACTTCCCTTATAATCTGTTCTTTCAGTTTCTCCACTCTCTATCTTTAACATGTTAAACTGTGTAAAATCATCATAATAAAGAGAATATTGTCTTTTTACTGTGGTTGATTTAGGAAATATTCTAGTAAAATTATCTGGCTCATTAAGTTCCCCATTTATTAGTATAGCCTTGTCTGTCATTATAACCTCACCATTAGAATTTATATTAGTAAAGTAGAAAAACATTGTTTTTATAAAGTTGTAAATCAATACTAATATAGTTACTAAAAAACCTATTGCTATAAGCTTAATTATAACTGGCTTGGCAGTGTCAATAAATATATTTCCTTCTATAGCCTCTAGTATTATTGGCTCTAAAATAATTAAAGCATACACTATATACATTATATAAACATAATTCAATCCATTACCTAAACATTTTAATCTTTCCTTTGTTTCATTATTTATATATCTTCTCCACTCTTCATTAGTAAAAGACCATCTTATTATTTTTTCATTTTGTAAATTCTTTCTCACTCTAATAAACTTTAAAATATTTATACATATAATAACAAATGTAAAGATAATTATGCCTGAAAATAGCATTGTAATAAATATATTTCCTAATGCTCCATCTATTTGGGATATACTTTTCATTACTCCCATTGCTACAGCGAAAATTAAAATTGAAGTTATAATATATCTATAATATTTCATTTTACTTCTCCTTAATTAAATACCAGTAAATTACTTTTTAATATTATAGCATGGAAAATAAATGAAATATGTAAATCTTCTATTACTAAATCTTAGTTTAAATACAAATTAAGTTATAAAAATAGAAATGGTAACCGTCTTTCTAATAACACCAATGCCAAGTTTAGATGTAAATCAATTTATAAAAATATAGAGCTAAATTTATATAGTATTGGGAAATAATTGAAAAGCAGTGTGTAATTCGTTACAATAAAGGTATATAGAACATTTTGATAAGTATAATTTTTTAAGAAGGTGATTTTATGTTTGAGTTTATTATTATAGGAGCTGTAGGAATACTTTTCTCTATTTTTGGGTATTTGATAATGGTTAAGAAAAAAACAAGCTTAATACACGATTATCATCTAAGGGGAGTAAAGGACATTAAAAATTATTGCAGTTTTATGGGAGGATGTTTATTCCTTTTAGGCGTAGTATTTATAGGCTTTTCTATTTTAGGATTTACTGAAATTTTAACTTTTGCACAAATGCAACTTAGTATATTTATTCTTTGTATTTTAGATGTTGTAGCACTTTTAGTTATACAGGAAAAGTTTGCAGGGCATATCTTTTAAGAATATTACTTTATTTTATTTAGACAATTATTGTAATTATAATCTAAAAATTGTATATAATGAGAATATACTTTTTCATAATTGGAGGAATTTAATTGAAAAAATTAATTATAGATAGTTTACTTTTGTTTTTAATAGCTTTTCTTTTAGCAGCTATTGTTTGGTGGACTTTAGGCTTTAAATTTGTAACAGTAGCCTTAGTAGGATATGGTTTATTATTAGAGGCATTCTCCCTTTTTAGCAGTAAGAAAAGAAACCTAAGAAAAAATAATTCTTAAATTACTTTTTAACAATTAGATTTTTACAAATAACTTTAAATTATTAAGCTTTAGCAGAAAAGTGGATAAAGAATAATCTTGTCCTCTTTTCTGCTAAAGCTCTTTTAAATTTATTACACACAATCTAAATTGTCTATGTATAATGGAAGTGGTAGCCAGCTATTTAAAAAGTTTGGAATATCTTTGTTGAAGTTAAAGTAGGACTTTATTGGTGAAAATAGAAATTCCATTGCTTCTAAATCATTTAATTCAATATAAAATTCCTCTTCACTGATATTTAAAGCTTTCTTGTCTTTATAGATTTCTTCCCCACTGCTCTTTAAAGCTTCCTTGTCTTTATAGGTTTCCTCCCCACTACTATGGAAATATTCCCTTGCTTTATAGGTTTTCTCTTCAACTTTCTTTACTTCCACATTGTTTTTGTGGACTTTAATTTTTAAAATCCCATAGTTTATTATTTTTATGTTATATTCTCCATCTTCTAGATTTGAGTAAGTGGCTTTTAGTTTTAGCATTATTCTCACTATCTTTTCATAGTTAAATATTCTAAAATTATTATTTTTAGTAATTGAGTAGTTTTCACATATCTTTAAAAACTGTGATATTTTCTCTCTTTCATAGATTGGAACCCTTACATTTACTTCCCTATGATTAAAAGTTTTTATGTATGAAGCTATGACAAAATTTAAATCATTGTTATCCTCTATAACTATTTCTTCAATAAACCCATTATTTGAGGAAATATATCCAATAAATTCTCCATTTTTAAACACAGAGTAAATTCTGCAATTCCATGATTTTAATATATCTAAGAATTCTTCTTTTTTTCTTTCTATTTTTACATTTTTCTTAGAATGGAACCTATATGCCTTTTCTACTATATTAGGATCATTTTCATCTAATAAATGAATGCTTATTCCCTTATTAATTAATTCATCACGCTTATAGTTTATATTTAAATCTAGAATGTTAAAGTTTATATGTTGTCCACAAGGCTCATATCCAAAGTGTTCATACCTCTGTCTATACCCATTAAGAACACTCATATCCACATTCTCATTTTTCATCTCACAAATAGCTTTATTCATAAGTTCTTTCATATAGCCTTGTCCCTTTGAATAGGGATGAGCTGATACGCTTCCAATTCCTACAACATTTACTTTTTCATCTAATAAGCTTAAGGTTAATGGAAAAGCCCCTACTACGCCCTTTATCCTGTTATCTACTTTTATTATATGATGGTACTTAATTTTATCCTTATTCTTATATAGTTTAGGCAATAAGACTGGAAAATCAGTGCTTTCACCTGAATAACTAAATACATAATTTATAAAGTCAACTAACTCCTCATAATCCTTTTCATCTGCTTTTAAATACTCTTTCCCCATAATTCTCTCTCCCTTATTATTAAAAATCTAAGTACTTCTCTTAATCCTATGTTTAATTATAAAAATAGTCTATACCATGGTTATTATAAAAATCAATAATCTTATGAGTTAAATTATAAAAAAATAGATAGACCTTAAAATGTGATCTACCTATTTTTATTATATTTTTAATTTATAATGTACTAAAACTATGAAGATAAATTTTGGCAACTTTTTAATATAACTTTTTATTTGGAATTTTTTAATATGCCTCTTTATTTTAGTATGCTCCATGTAAAAACTCTGTTTATAGATAATTTTTTTAATAAGCATTTCACATCTTAAGATAAATTAATATTAGTCTATTTCCCTACAACTTAAAACCCAACAGTTAAGCAATCTAACAGTTTGATATGTCTTTTTGATTTCATATTTTCTTCCATCAATCATGGCAATTACAGGTGAAGTTCTTTTAATAAACTCAAAGGCCAAGCCATCTTTTCCACAATATTTTGCAACTTCTAGGCAAATATCCTCATCTGTTTTAGGTTCAACATCCAAATCAATTAAAAAGCCTTTTTTAAACATAAATTCTAATCCCCCTTAATAAAGTTAATTTTTAAGTTTATTATATTGGATAAAGTAATTTTAAAATTAACTATTTTGCACCCTTTGAAAGTAGCTAGTACATGTGCTATTTTAAATTAGCTATTTTATTGTAAATTCAATTTCAAATTAGCTGTTTTACACTATTTAAAAGTAGCTATTTTCTATGCTATATAGTTATTATAAGTAGTTCACTACTCTTTTCATTAAGCATTTATGAATTCTGTTATATATACTATATAATTATTATCCATATTTTTCAATATTTTGAGAATTTTAAATAAAGTTTATGCTTTAATTTATTCTTTTGCCACTTAAAAAGGTAGAATCATTTTTAAAACCCACTACACTTTAAACTTTAAGTTAATAATTTACAACTTAAAACAGTAAAATCATTTTCAAAAATCCCCCACGCTTTATGCCTTAATTTACTGCCTTACAACTTAAAATCCAACGATTAAGGAACCTTCCATTTTCATATTTCTTTGTTATTTCATAATTATTATCCTTAATTTTAGCAATTACAGGTGAAGTTTTTTTAATAAAATCAAAAGGCAAATTATTCTTCCCACAATACCTTTCAACTTCTAAACAAATATCCTCATCAGTTTTTGGCATATCATCTAAATCAATAAAAAAACACTTTCTAGCCATAGTCTCTACTCCCCTAAAAATTTATTTTTGTCTTTTTTTCCCAAAAAGATTTTTCTTATAAAAAAATTTACTTCATTTATTCAAATATATATAAATATCCATAGATTTTATTCCTTCATATCCTATAATTTTCTGTAAAAGTATTTTTACTTGAAGGTGTTTTTTAACTTTAAAATATATTTGCTTTAAGAGATTTTTACTTGAAAGCATTTTTCCACTTGAAGATACTTTTTTGCCTTAGATATTTTGGGGCTTTCATAATTTTTTACACTTTATATTTTTTCTTAGGATTATTTTCCTTTTAAAGCATTATCCCCTTATAAAAGTTTTTACTTAGGTTAGCTTTTTCTTACTTTAGGGTTAACTTAGAGATAATTTTTGATTTATAGATTTTTCTTTGATAGATATTTTTTCACTTTATATTAAAAAGATTTGCAATAAGGTTTTTACTGCAAATCTTTTATGGATGTCAATTTAATTTATCTTTACTTATTTTGTAAACTTAATTTATCTTTACTTCTTTTATGGATTTAAGTTTAATTTATTCTTACTTCTTCATTGGTTTCCTTGTTTATTAGATATATTTTTACATTTTCCTTATTTACTTCCTTTGGATTATAGAAGATTTTTCCCATGTAGAACTGGTCATACTGGGAGTTTGCATTGTAGCTTGGGTCAATATTACTGTATCTTTTTATTACTTGTTCATAAAATCCAACCCATTTTTCTAAGTCATAAATTGCATTTATATTTTCCTCTTCAACTCTAAGGGCATATTTATTTTCTATTTCTTTGCCTTTTTCCTCACTTATATTTCCTACAAATATAGGTATACAGCTTCCAAAGTCAAAGTCTCCTATGCTTAAAACTTCAAAATCAATATCATCTAGTTTAAAAGTCTTTTTAATCTCCTTGTAATTTTCCTTATCTGGATAAACTACTCCATCAACTTTTATAGTTGTATCTACCCTTTTTTCCTCAAAGAGATTTTTACTACTTCCCTTTTCTCTAGCACTTACTAAAAAATCAAAATTATTAACATATTTATCATAGTCTTTTCTAGCTACAATTATTCCAACATTAACAATTCTCATCTTATTATTCTCTACTTTTCTTAAAATATCGTGGGCTGATACAAAATATGCTGTGTCTGGAAAGCTTGGACTACCTGTAATGTGAAAATCATCCTCTTCTATAGGAGAATTATCCTTTGTAGAAATAGTGTAATCAAAGAGAATGTAGTGATTTACTAACTTAGGCTTCTTTATTTCTATATTATAATTATCAAATTCTGTATTGTAAGGAAATTGTGCCTCCACCACTTTTGGCTCTTCATTTATTTTTATCTCTAATCTCTTTACCAATACTTTAAGCCCTAAAAATATAAGAAGTAAATTTAAAATTGTACCGAAAAAAATGATACTTAGAAAAAGTCTTTTTCTTTTTTTCATTCTCTATTCCTTTCAAATATATTGTATTTTTTAATTTGAGATATTTTAATAATTATAGCATAAAATACCTTTTTAAACTCTATTCTTATATTACACTTAACACAATTTAAGTATCTTATCTTAATCTTTTTCTCAGTTAAAAATTTTATTTTAATATAATTTGGTAGCTTTTCTATTAATTTAACCTATTTTAAGTTTACGCTCTTCTTCTTAAGAGCTTTTTGAATCTTGTCCATAATCTTTTTCTTCTTATATCTAACAGCATTAAATTTCATTCTTATGTGCCTCATAATACTTTTGCATATTCCCTCTCTTTACTTCATATTGTAATTAAATGCTATTTTACTTCTTGCTTCAACATATCTATAAAATCATCTGAAAACACATTCTCTTTAATTGATTTCTTTATTAATTCCATTAACTCTAATTCGGTTACATCTAAACTTCTTGGAACATATATATCATCACCTCTTACTGTATCTTTATACACTGAAAATCTTATCTCATTTCTTTTCATAGATTTAACAAAAATCTTCTCTATGCAATATGTGTAATCTTCATCTTTTAGACTAGCTTGTTTTAAAAGATTAAAGTATCTAGTGCTTTTTATTATTTCATCTTCAACCTTTTTAGCCACACTATCACCTCCTTAATCTAGTAGGAACTTAGAAAGTTCTTCATAAGCTATTACTACTACTGAAAAATCACTAGAAAGTAAAAATAGTGAAGAAGTATAATTAACTCCTTCACTACATATAATCTCATCTGTATATTCTGGTAGTATACCTTTTAACATTCCATTTTTAATTTCTTTAATATCTTCTATGTTTTCAACTACTAAAACATATCCTCCTAAATCTTTATCCACATTTCTGTTTTCTCCATAGTTTTCATTAAGTATCTCTATTATTTCAGAAATACTTTTAATTACTTCTACAGGGTAATCACTTAACTCTTCTAATTGCTTTTTTAAATAAACTTTCTTAATCATTCTTCGTTCCTCCAAAATAAAAAAGCTTCTATATGTAATTAATAAGATTAAATACTAGAAGCTTTAATTAATATCTTTATTCAATATATATTATCTTAACCATAATATATATTTTTTCTTCACTATATTTTTTAAATTTAGACTATCATATAAACAAAAAACTTTTTTACATTAATAATTTTTCTAAAATGCCTATTATTTGATTTGCCAATGTTGCAAATGGTACTGCCGTTGATGCAATATTTTTTAATTTATCAATTGTACTACTTAGATTGTCCTTATCTAATTCATCATTTTTTATTTCATATCTTAATAACTTTAATTCTTTTTTTAAATCTAATATTTCACCATTATTATTTTGTAGTCTCAAAAATTCATCTATCAACTCAAATAATATTTCATTATCCAAGTCATTGGATATACTAATATTGCTATTATTAATTATAGAACCATTTATTTTTGTTATTACTCCATAGTTATTAATACATTTTTCTTTACTTTCATATTTACTAATATATCTCACTTTCACATAATAATAATTAATTATTTTTTCAATAGAGCTTTTATTAGGGTTCTCTTCAACACTAGATTCCAGAGTCGAAATAACTTCCCATTTAACATCTTGCCAAATAATTATTTTACCCGGCCTAAACAACTCTTCTATACTCTTTTTTTTATTTTCCTCATAAATTTTATATGTAGCAAACAAATAATCTATTCCATTAATATCTATTTTCTCCAATTCAATACCACTAGTATAGTCTTTAGTATTATCTTCTTCAATTTTTTTTATTAATTCTTTTCTTTCTTCATATTTAATCCATATAAAACAAATAATAACCAATAGCAAAATTAGTATGACTACAAAAATGTCCATAATATTCCCCCATTTATTATTAAAGCAATTTATACCTTTATTATACATAATATGTATATGGATAGTCTATAATCGTATATATTTTAACTAATTTATAAACATTCCCTATCCAAATTTAGTAAAAACCTCCGTTATTTATGGTACGGTTCACATTATATTATCTTAAATTTCAAACCTTCTTAGTAAACTCCACATATAAATTCTCTGGAACCTTATTATGTAGTTCTATATGAACTTTTATTGGTTTCTCCCCTTCGTACTTTACTACATCTCCTTTTCCTATATAGATATAAGGCTGTACTTTTCTGTCTATCTCCTTATATTTTCTAACAAAAAGGTGCAGGTTAATTCCTCTTTCCTTATTGAATATTATGTTTTTTCCTCTTTCAGATGTTTGTGCTGTACTGTTTGGAGTTTCCCATTGGAACAAGCTTCTACTTAGGAATTCATCTTTATATTTAATGCTTTCCTTTATATCTTCATCCTTATTTAGGTCCACAAAAAGGAAGTATTCCTTTCCATTTGCCATTAGTCCACTTCCTCTAAAGGAGCTATGTATCTTTTCATAATTAGATAGAAGTGCTGCATCCACCATTTGATATTGTTCATATAGCTTAAAAAATGGTACTCCAAAGTTTTCACTACCAAATCTCTTCTCATAGGTTATAAGTCCATAGTTTAACAAGTCCACTATGATTTCCTTATACCTTTTATCTGCCAATATCTTTTCAAAGCTTATTAGTTTTACTAATCTCTCTCCAATTAAATCAAATAATTTAATACAATTACTCTTTTCCCTTGAATCATAATAATCTTGGTTTAGTGTTCTAAAGGCATGTTTAACTGTTTCTTCATCTACAGATTGAATATACTTTCTTATTCCCTTTGAAGCTTCATCTAAATTTAGCTCACTTTTATTTATTAATTCCTTTATTATAGAAAATTCATGAGGTCTCTTTAGAGGTAATTTATCTGATAATTCCTTTAAAACCTTATAAAAATCCTCATCTAAAAGCTCCAAAGCCTGATAAGTCTTTTCAACCTTCTTAAGAAATCCCTGATATGTCTTTCCATAATTAATAAACTTAAGTGGATCTGGTGCTCCATCAAACTTAACATAGTCCATTAACTGATATGGAATCTTTCCACCTAAAAGAGATTTAAACTCATTATATTCTTCCTTTAAATACTTTAAGCTATTAAAATTCTCTGTGTTAAGCTGATTTAATATTCTTTCCTGCGCAATTCTATCCATCTGAATATTAGAGCATCCTGGAATATCAGAAAAATCTGTAGCAACTGAAACCTTTAAACTATCCTTATCATAGTACCTTCCACCCTTTAAGGCTAAAGCTATTAAAAAGGCCTTGTTATGATTTCCTATAAAATCTAAAACAGTTAAGAATTCTTTACTCCTATGTTTTCTTAATCCTCTTCCAAGCTGTTGTATAAATATTATTGGTGAATTAGTTGGTCTAAGCATTAAGACCTGATTAATTGAAGGAATATCAACCCCCTCATTAAATATATCCACTGTAAATATAACCTTTAATTCATGGTTTTCATTCTCAAGATTTTTTATTTCCTCTGTTCTCTTGTCTATAGAATGATCCCCAGTTAAAGCTATGCTAGGAATACCAGCCTCATTAAATTTCTCAGTCATGTAATAGGCATGTTCCTTATTTATGCAAAATCCCACTGTTTTTTGCTTACTTCCATCAAAACCATAGAAATTCATCTTATCTATAATAAAGTCAACCCTTGAGTTAATCATTAATCTCTTAGAAATCTCAGAAATATCATCTAAATCAACATTGCTATAATCAACTGCATCTATATCAGTTATTCCAAAATAATGAAATGGTACAATAAGTTCATGCTCCAAAGCCTCATTTAATCTAATCTCTAAGGCCACATTATTATCAAAAACCTGAAAAATATCTCCAGTATCACATCTCTCTGGAGTTGCAGTTATTCCAAGTAAAAACTTAGGAGTAAAATGATTTAATATTCTCTCATAAGTGGGGCTTGTACTATGATGTGCCTCATCTATAACTATGTAGTCAAAATCATCCCTATTAAACTCTTCTAAATTTCTACACATAGTTTGAACAGTAGAGAACAAATAATCAGCTTCTCTTTCCTTTGAATTTCCTGTGTAAAATCCCATGGTGATATTTTTATTCTTACATAAGCTTTTATAAGTTTTCTCTGCACTTCTTAAAATATCTTCCCTATGAACTAAAAATAATAACCTTTTAGGATTAAAAGCCATAACATCAAAGGCTGACATATAAGTCTTTCCTGTTCCAGTTGCTGCAATAACTAAAGCCTTATCTTCTCCAGCACTTCTTAATCTTTCAAGGTTTTCCATAGCCTCTTTTTGCATGAAATTAGGTTTTATAACTTCATACTCACTAAAATCAATAGCTATTTCCCTTTGCTTTTCCTTAATACTTTTAATAAACTCATTGTATTTCTCTAAAAATTCATCATCAACAATTCCAGTTGAGCTCCATATTCCCTCATATTCCTCTAAAACTTCCTTAACAAAGTCAGTATCCTTCTTAGAAATAATCATAACATTCCACTCAACATTGCTCTTTAATGCCCTTTGAGTTATGTTAGATGAACCAATTATAATCTTAAAATTATCCTCATTCTCAAATATGTAAGCCTTAGTGTGAAACCCCTTTTCACTATCAGCAATAAAAATCTTCAAATCTATATTCTCAAAACTCTTTACCTTCTCCAAAGCCTTTGGCTCAGTAAAGTTTAAATATGTAGAAGTTATTATCTTCCCCTTAACTCCCCTTTCCTCCAAATCCCTAAAAGAATCCAAAAGAAGTTGAAGCCCACTAAAATTAATAAAGGCAACACTAAAATAAAAACTCTTACACTCCCTTAGACTCTCCTTAAGTTCCCCTAAAAGATTTCCTCTTTGAGAATTAACAATAAGCCTGTTTTTAATAAGATATTTATCTTCAATGATGCCTTTAGATCCTACCTCTTCAATTTTATCCTTTATAACTTTTTCCTTTATATCCTGTAATACACTCATTCTAATGCTCCTAATTTTACAATATACAAATATATAAAAACAGTAGTTTCCTTATTTTCATAATAACTATAAAACTTCAAATCCATCTTTATATATTTGTATTTACTGTTTTATTTTAACATTAAAACAATTTTATTTCCATTTTTAAAAATAAAAACTTATATCCCTTTTTCCTCACCAAGCCCATCAACATATTCCTTAGCTTCCTTTAGTCCAAGTCCTGTAATTTCTCTGCATCTTCTTACAGCTTCAACACTCTTTCCCTCTGAAACAAGCCTCCTTAATTCCTCTTTTTCTTCCTTTGTTACAATTTCAATTGCTCCAAACTTTTCAGAAATCTTATCTAAAGTAATCCTCATATGCTTAAGATCATTTCTCATTTGACTAATAACACTAACTAAAATCATCAGCATACAAGCCCCTATAATTATCCATACACTATTGATATTAAACTCCATATTTCCCCTCCTACATTTTAAACCTTCTTCATATTACTAGAGCCATAGGCATTTTCAGCCTCTCTATATAACTTCTTATAGCCTGAACCCACTTCATTTTTCTGCAATATATTTGAAAGGAGCCATGTATTCTCAATATACACAAACTTCCAATGCTCAAAGTCACTTCTGCTATAATTATCATTTCCCTCTATTATCCTTCTTTTCCCCTTTGTATTAACTATGTAATCTATCATGGAGAAATTAACCTCAACCCAAATAAATCCCCATTGCTTTTCATCCCCCTCAAAGAGACTTATTATTCTACACCCATTAAACTGGATATCCTCTAAAACATTTTTCTTATTTTCACTTTTAAGCTCCTCTAAAACCTTAAGATGCTTATTATATAATGAAGTTGTAAGTAAACTCTCCACCCTTTCATATTCATCATCATTCCAAGCATACTGAATACTATAAAAGGTATCTTCCACAACAGATTTTATATAATTAATATTCCAGTAAGGATCCTTTAAGGCTAACTCCTTTAGCTTATCACTTTTACGCTTAACCACTTTACTATACCTATCCATCTCAACAAACATTAAAACTACCCCTCCAGACAGCAAGAAAAAAGCTACTGATCCAAAAAAAAGTTTATGTTTCATAATAAATTTGAAATCAAAGGCACTGGCCCCATCTTTTCCACCACCACTTTCACTTGATGATATAAAGCCACCACCTCCCGCTCCACCTCCTCCACCGCCTCCTCCTGCTCTTGCATAAATAGGCTGTGAAGGTACTATTAGTAATAATATAAATAAAATTTCTATAATTCTTCTACACTTTTTATTCCTCATTAAACTCTTCCCACCTTAATATTATCCTTTACTATAGCCATAAACCTTTGAACATTTCGAGAAATTATATTACATATCTTAACTACTTCTCCATTTACATTCATAACTATAGATTTCCTCAGTATTCCTTCCCTTTCTTCAATAGAAGAAATATCCTCATATAAAAAGCTTTCTGTATGCCAAAAGCCTAAATTTAACTCATAAAAAAACGCTCTTTTATTTGCTATAATAAGTATCTCTTATCTATATCCTCTTCTTCATACAAAAGTTAAAATAGAACCCAGCTTTACTCCATGCTGTTCTTTAATAACCTTTTTTGCATACAAAAGCTAAAAAAGAACACTTTAAATAACATAATGGTCTTTCACCACATAATCAAGTTTCTTAATTGCTTCATTATAAAATTTACTCATTAAAAATCACCCCATAAAACCCCAGAATGTTACTAATATTATATAACAAAACTGTTAATAATTTAAATTTATTACTCTTTATTCTTCTAACCCTTCCCTATAAAATTTTCATAACTTTTTTCAATTATATACTCATTTAAGGCAAGAAAATAACTCATATATGTAAGATAAAGATTTATAACTTTTTTCCAATTATACATTTACTAAAAATCTAACTAAAATCCCTCTAAACTTAAAGCATAGTCTCTTAACTCCTTATTAATCCACATATACAACCAATCTCAATCCTCCCTAAAGTTTCAATCACACTAAATTATTTTTTATCATAGTTTATTATATGGATTGTTCTGTTAATAAATTAAACTCTAAACTTCTTGCATAAAACAAAAAGAAATAATTTTAGATTAAGCCTTAGAAGGAGGAATAAATGTGAAATTACATGAAGCTGAACTATTATCAACTGTTAAGGTTATTGACATAAAGGCACAGGGAGAACTAAGGAGAAGATTTTTTGACCTAGGAATAATAGAAGGAACAGATATAAAAGTTTTATATGGGGGCCCCTTTGGAGACCCTAAAGCATATTTAATAAGAGGAACTGTAATAGCCATAAGGGAAGAAGAATGTGAAGAGATAGAAGTAATTTAATAGTAGGAGAAAAAGATATGAGTTTAAACAAAAATTCTACTGGAATTAGCTTATTATCTAAAGACAAATCAAAAGGAAACACCAAGGAAGACTATGTTGTAGCATTAGCAGGAAACCCCAATGTAGGTAAAAGTACAGTTTTTAATGCTCTAACTGGTTTAAATCAACATACTGGAAACTGGCCTGGAAAAACAGTAGCTAAGGCAGAAGGATACTATGAATTTAAGGATTCAACCATAAAGATAGTAGATTTACCTGGAACATACTCATTGCTATCAAATTCAGAAGAAGAAGAAATCGCAAGGGATTATATATGCTTTAATGATCCAGATATAGTGGTTGTTGTGGCTGATGCAACTTCCCTAGAAAGGAACCTAAACCTTTTTATACAAATATCTGAAATAACAGAAAAGGCAATCCTCTGCGTAAACTTAACTGATGAAGCAGAAAAAAATAACATAAAAATAGATTTAGATTTGTTATCAAAGGAACTAAACTCAACTATTGTTTCCTCCTCTGCCAGAAATGGAGTTGGCATAGAAGAATTAAAAGAAGCCATCTTTAAAGAAATTACCCTAAAAGACTCCAAAAAAAATGCAATAAATTATGATTCCCCTATAGAAAAAGCAATAGAAGAAATAGAAATCATACTAGATGAAACCCTTGCAGTTCCTAAAAGAAAAAAAAGATGGATAGCCCTTAGAATTCTAGAAGGAAATACAAGCATCTTAAAATCCTTATACAATAAATATAATATTCAAGAAAAGTATATAAATATGATAAGTAAAATAAAAGATGAGCTTAATAAAAATTATAAGGATGAATTAGTAGAAGATATAATCATAAAATCCATAATAAAAGAAGCTGAAAGAATAGGAAATAAGGTTGTTAAAGGTGGAGAAGAATATACTGACTTCCAGAGAAAAATAGATAAAATACTTGTGTCAAAATCAACAGGAATACCTATTATGATAATGACCCTATTAGTTGTCTTGTGGATAACCATAACCTTAGCAAATTACCCATCTGAAATGCTTGCTAATATGTTCGCCCATGGAGAAATTTACATTAGAGACTTCTTCTCTGGACTAAACTTACCTTCTTGGATATCAGGAATATTAATAGACGGCATTTATGTTACCTTAGCTTGGGTAATTTCAGTAATGCTACCTCCTATGGCAATTTTCTTCCCTATGTTTACACTCTTAGAGGACTTAGGATATTTGCCAAGAATAGCATTTAACCTAGACAAATGTTTTAAGAAATGCTGTGCCTGTGGTAAACAAGCCCTTACCATGTGTATGGGACTTGGATGCAATGCAGCAGGAATCATAGGATGTAGAATAATTAACTCTCCTAGAGAAAGGATTATAGCTATATTAACTAATGCCTTTATGCCTTGTAATGGAAGATTTCCTATGCTAATTTCCATAGCAGCCATATTCATAGGTGGAATATCTGTAGGAATAAAAGAAAGCTTCATATCAGCCCTTACAGTAACTGTAGTTATAATTTTAGGGGTCTTAATGACATTACTAGTATCAAAAATCCTATCAAAAACAATACTAAAAGGAATGCCTTCAAACTTTATATTAGAACTACCTCCATATAGAAAACCTCAAGTAGGAAAGGTCATAGTAAGATCAATATTTGATAGAACCCTCTATGTTTTAGGTAGAGCCATTGCAATTGCAGCTCCAGCAGGGGCAGTTATATGGATATTCTCTAATATAATGATTGGTGATGCCTCAATTCTAACAATATGTGCTGACTATTTAAGTCCACTTGCCAATGCCATAGGGGTAGATGGATATATATTAATGGCCTTTATCTTAGGATTACCAGCTAATGAAATCGTAATGCCTATAATAATAATGAGCTATTTAAGAGCTACCACAATGTTAGAATTAGATAATCTATATGAGCTTAAGGAATTATTAGTTGCTAATGGATGGACAATCTTAACTGCAATTAATGTTATGATACTGTGCCTAATGCACTACCCTTGTGGTACAACTCTCTGGACAATCAAAAAGGAAACCAAGAGCTTTAAATGGACATCCTTAAGTTTCCTAATCCCAACAGTGGCAGGAATAGTTATTTGTTTCATCACCACTCAGCTTTGGAGGCTCTTTGCCTAAAAACCTAAAAAGCCAAATTTAATAAAGAAAGCTTAAAACTCAAGAATTAAAAAGCTATAAAAAATTAAAACCATAAAACCTTAAAAGGTTAAAATTCTAAAAACTTACTTTTAAATTAGAGCTTTACTTTAAAACTTAAAAACTTTACTTTTAAGTTTAAGACTTTAATTGAAACTCTAAAGCTTGCTTTTAAATTTAATACTTAACTTTCAATCTTAAAGCTGTGCTTGAAAGTTAAAAACTATATTTAAAATTGATACCCTCTTTCAAGTAAATGCTCTTTTTCAAATTAAAGCTAAGAAATTAATACAAAAGTGGACAATTAACTTGTCCACTTTATTTTCTTTCATACTTCTCTGCAACAAATTGCTCTACCTCCTCAAAAGTAACCTGTCCACTTTCATATGGAATCATGCCTACTATATCTTATATAATAGAAATATGTAGGATTAAGATGTTTTGCTGTTTTAGGAGGTGAAAATATTGAAATCATCATTACAAATATTAGTACCAATATTTATGGCATTATTCATTATGGGTTTCTTTGATAAAAAGAAAAAGGACAAAAAACATTAGAATTATTTATTTTTACTATTTAAATAAAAAAACTACCTAAGTAGAATTTATTATTATAGTTTTATATTATATTTAATTATAAACCTTATTTTTAAAAAAACTTATTTTAAAGGGGATAGGTATTATGAATGTAGGTATGATAGCATGTTTAACTTTAGGCATATTTTTCTTAGTCTTTTCAATCTGTTTTGCTATTTTAAAGGAAAAAGGAGCAATCCTTGTTAGTGGATTCAACTCATTTTCCAAAGCTGAAAGGGAAAAATATGATCAAAAAAGAATAAGCCTAGATATGAGAAACTCTTTTTTCCTATGGGTAATGATCTTATTTATAGGGGCACTCTTCTCTTATTTTATAAGCTCCTACTTTGCAATCCTAGCCTTTATTATCTGGCTAATTCTCTTCTTCAAAGATGCTCACATTAGCGCAACAAAGGCCTTCGAAAAATATAAATTATAAATTTTACTTTTAAATGTATAAAATTCTTATTCCTGTCTATAATCAAGATATAAAACACCAATAAAAATTTTTAAAGTCATAAATTAACTTTTATAAAACCACAAGTTTACCTTATTTAGGTTGGTTTTATTGCTCCTAAAATGACCAAAGACTAGTTATTTTTTACTAACTAGTCTTTTTTATTGGTATCTATACTTTTCAATCAACTTTAAGAATTTAATTAAATATTTTCTATTAAAGATCTAAATGCATTTCTCTCTTTTTAATCCACTTTAATCCTTAATCTTTTCTATTGCTTCATTTGTTTTCTTATAAATGTGACATAAAAAAACACCTAATATACTTGTCTAATTATTGTTTAGCCTTAGATCTATTTATAAAAAACCTTAAAATATAAAATCCTAAAATACAAGCTAATATTCTTAATACAGTTAAGTCAAAATTAAAATGTCTAGGATAGAATATTAAACTAAAAAACAAAATAAATACTATAAATATCTTTAAGTTTGCTTTTAATGAATTGCATTTGTTTATTTCTATATTAATTATTTTTAGAGATGGCGTCTTGCCATGATGCCCAGGCTGGTTTTGAACTCCTTGGCTCAAGCTATCCTCCCACCTCAGCCTCCCAAAGTGTTGGAATTATAGGC
>OGJZ01001131.1_pt1 | contig 26682 bp, 28 predicted proteins | sample 1572321 | NCBI WGS metagenome assembly OGJZ01 (sample SAMEA2582086, study PRJEB24529) | metagenome | biome: Human gut stool | place: China | collected 2011 | reverse complement strand
CATTTTTTGCTTGTTCCATAATCTTCTTTAGTTGATAAAGTGATAATACTAAATGTTGATACAACTCCCATGACGGCAGCCGTAGTTATTTCTCTTGTTGTAGCATCTTCTCTTTGAGAAAAAGATAATGCTGTAAATAGGCCGATAACGGCTAGTCCGATTGTGATTTTTTTTAAGGTTCTCATTATGAATACTTTTTGTTGTTATACATACCGGACATTTTCATTTCCTCTTTTGCTTTACTTATCACAGTTACACACCATGATAATTGATGTGTTGCCGTCCGGTTACAACGTTCGCACCAATCAACGAGGTATCGTTCCTCCCGACATAAAGAACTGATTAGGGCATTTATCGCTGTCGCTGTTGCTTTCGCATTCTTTGCCGTATCTACGAGCGTTTGCATGACCTCGGATTTCATTGCCTCATTGAGCCAGTATTTTGAATCTGCAAGCAGTTTCCCGGAACGGGCAACATATACGGCTAAGTCATTGCCACGTTGTACAGCTTCTGCCGCATCTTCGCTCATGGTTATATTGAGAAATGAATCTATATTGGTTAGTTCAGCCAATATCTGTTCTTTTGATGTAATAAGTAAATTCATATTATTTTTATGATAAAATATAATCAGACCATCAATTGCCACCATTTGAAAGCCAGGTCTTCGTACTTCTCTTTTCCTCTGATATATGTAGGATGATTCCGGTCGGTGATAAAATGCTTGAATATCTTGCAGTTCTTTTTCGAGATTGCATAAATGAAATCCTGTTCACTTCCTGCGATATCCATATACCAGGCACGGGAGCGGTCCCAATCGAAAAAATCAATAGCTTCATCGAACTGCGCTTGGGATTCGGCAAAAGTTGTTTTTAAATCTCCTCCGAAGTTGAATGAAGGTAACCACCAATCCCACTTACACCGTGTATCAAGGTGATAAGTAAAGTTCCCGTAATAGAACTCCTGCTGCTTATTAACCATAAACCTTTGTGTGTCTGACTGTGCTAATACGACAGCTAAAAACTGGTCTTTCTCCGCTTCCCTTCGGAGAGCTCTACGCATCTCAAGGCCTAATTCAAATTCTTCCGGTGTATATGTATAATCATCTACCATCAGCTTGTCATACCGAACACGGTCATTCTCTGTGATAAGAGCATCTACAAGAGTACCGAACTTGAATGCCTTTTCTTTATCCCCGTATTGAATACGGGGATAAAGATAGTTTTTGAGTTCTGTCAGGTCTGAATTGCTGACCTCTGAACGGGAATAGTATGAATCAGGATTTGACATGATTATTTAGCTTTTACATCTGCTTCATAGCGGATGAATTGTGATTTGATATATTTTTGATCTTTACCGTTTGCCTGCTTCTCACAATAGGTAATCATCTTTTTAAAGATTTTCTCCAGTTCTTCAACAGGCAGGCTCTGACCTTCATTTAGCCACCACATTTGGAATACCTCCAAGTATCCTTGTTGATGAAGTACAACAACCTTTTCTTTCACCTTAGCGTTTGTTGGCGGAGGGGCAACAGATGCAGCAGCACTAGAAAAAAGACCACCTATTGAACTTTGTTGTGCCTTCATTGCAGATTCTTGTCTAGCAACTTCTTCCTGCCTTTTTATCTCTTCCATCCGTTTTGCCGTTTCTTCGGCTTCACGTTGCTTGCGCTGTTCTTCTGCTTTTGCCGCCGCTTCCGCATTTGCGAATCGAAGTTGTTCTAATTCCGCTAACTCTTTACGCTTAGATGGAACACGGTCAATCAAATCCTGTCGGATACTTAACAGCTTGGCTTTATAACGTTGAGCGTATTCCTCATATTTACCCTGTAACACATTCTGTCGAATTTCCTTCTTTGTTTCCTGACTGATATAATAGGTTGCTTCTTCCTCATTGAATTTATCGAAATGGGCTTTAGGATAATCAGTTTGAAAAACAGTAATACCGATAACTTCACGGTCAAAATTCGCATAAGTAAGCCTAGAGAAAATATCCTGTAATTCAACAATCTTAGATGTAAGATACATATTGAAGTAAGAAAGGAGATTGTTTTCAATCGCCTGTTGGTAGCTCGCTTTCTCCGAGTCAATCCGGGCTTTTTGCTCGGCGATTTTCTTCCTTTTCTGTTCTTCTTCATACTTATACTTAGCATACTCATTACGCTTTGCAGCAAGCTTTCCGGGAATTGTTGTAGGGGTCTTGGGGTCTATCTCTTTTTCTTGTGAAGTGAAGAAAGAACGTATTTTATCGAATATCTGTGTAATAGGTTTACGACGTTCATCCATATTTTTAAGAGTCACATTGACCTTTTTCAAATAGTCGGCTGCTGCTTGGTCTATTGTCTCATTCATGCCTTCTCCTTCGATTGTATCAAGGAGAGCCTGACCGGCTTCATTGCATTTCTTGACAGAGTTAGTATTCTTTCCTATAATATCCGGAAAGGATGATAGAATACTTTTTACTTCATCTATTTTAATTAATTCTGTTGCCATAATTGTTTTTTAATTGGTTAGTAATGTTAGAAGCCACCGTTTGCATCATCATCTGAGACTGCTACCTGTACAGTTTCTGGGGCTTCTAACTGTTTTTCTTCTCCGAAAGGAGTATTAGGGTCGTCTGCCGATTGAACAGGCTCATTAACCTTATTTTCATCCACCAAGCCGTAGTCGATTACAGGTTCTTCCTGTTGTGTCTCCATAGATGTGTAGTTTCCTGTACGTACTTTAGGATAGGCGTCGAAAGCATGCTTAATCATCTTGTTTTCAAGGAACCCGGTATCAATATTACCACCATTAGAGGTATATAGGGAATTTGCTGTTCCCTTGTTTTGCTTTGCAGAGAACGTTGATAAGCGCTTCCAATCTGATTCCATCATCCAGGAGTAATCAACTGACCCGTCATTACGTACAATACGTATAAACACGGCAACCGGCTTGTCTGACTTTCTCGGGAAAGCTCCCTCATACTCTATTGATTTTGCGCCATTTATTCCTATAATAGGTCGGAACTTATCTCCTTCAAATACTACTACCGGGTTGTCTACATAGCGGACTTGTCCGGCACGTTGGCGCATATATACTTCACCGTAGGCTGAAACCGTAAGTCCAGCGCGTTTTTCCCACATATCACCACTTGAAGTCTTTACCTTAACGTTACGGGGAATTAAATAACATTGTGGTCTACCTGACTGGTCAAGCGAAAGACCATTCACGGCCATATCGAGAAAACAGCCAAAAAGGGAAAGCTTCGTGCATTCTTGTAGAGCTGGCGTTTCAGTCAATAACTTATTGAAATGAAATTTCTCACGATTGTAGATTTGTTCACCCATATCTGTTCCCCAGATGGCGTTATACATACCGATAAATTTCTGCTCTACTTTTTCATTTTCTACGATTTGAGTAGGTTTTAGCGCACTTAGCTCCTCTACTCTGATTTGAATTGTATTACTCATAATTATTTAAATATTAATGATTTAATCTCCTTGATATACTCCACGGCTATACTCTTCCATAAGGAATATATCTTCAGCCGTAGGCTCTTTACTTATATCCTTTTTATAAGGCTTAATCTCTACAGGAGAAGGGGTATAGTTTTTTTTTCGCTCTTCTATAGCGTCAAGTTGCTTACCTACGCTTTCTTGCAGAGCCTGCAACATTTCTGATGATTTCGGTATATATGTCATACGGCTATCTGCATTAGTTGTTTGATAATGTTATCCGGGACTTTATTATGTAAATCCATCATTGCGCTAGCTGTTTCCAGTTCTGAGCGTTTCACATAATATTTTCCTCTTTCCTTATTATTTGCCGGATAAAACTTTATCCAGGCTTTTTCGCGCCATTCAGTGATAAGGCGTTTTCCGTATATATCTTCCGCTTGGGATATTGTTACTACTTCGGGGAGTAGTCCCAGCATCGTTAGCGTTTGAACAGTCCCAATTTTAATACATCGGGCGACCATCATTTCGAAGCAATTTTCCATAATCTCTTAATAGGCTGTTTCTTGTTACTTTTGAATGGTGTTGAGCTGATTTTTATTACTGAAACACATCTGCACCTCTATGCTATGCTGCCTGATTAATATTGATTAGAGTTCATATACTTCTTCAATTCGATTTCTTCTTATTCTTGCCCGCCGACTCCGGTTAAGGTCGTTGTTGCAGTCAAATGCAATTTGAAAGGCAATAATTCCAAGAAATGAAAGAGCGATTAACGATTTCTGTAATTGCTTGAAGTCGATATTTAGAGCAAACACTCTATTTATCCACCAAGCCCCGAGTTCGTTTAGTTTGCTGGTTCCTGTCTTTTTATAGGCTTTATCCAACAGGACATTTACCGTTCCGTAGGCAGTACCTAATCTGTCGGCAATCTCTTTCTTTGCCAGACCACAAGCAGCCAATCCCGCAATTTGATTTTCCCGCTTGGTTAGGGCAGAATCAGCTTGCAGTTCCATGATGCAATGTTTCTAATTCGGCTGCCGCTCTGGATACTCCTTTGGTGACTTCCAAAGCTTCGTTAGCCATTCGTACAGCGACATTCAACACTTTAGCTTTGTAGGTTGAGCGGGCAGAAGCAGGTTTGTTGTTGAGGATATTGTGCACTGTACCCTGTGAGCATCCTACTTCTTTCGCAATCTGCTTTTCATATCCGTAAGGCAGATTTGCTTTGATAGTTTCTAGTTGATTTTCCATATACATTATTATATTATAGTAATTAGTTCCCTGGAAGGCGACCAAGCCCGCCAAGGATAATGTATCGCTGTTGTGCGGATGATTAAAGGTTCATTCTACCTCATAGCCTCTTTCAGATTCTCCGTTATCGGAAGGCGCATTCTCAAAGGGTTTGCATCGAAAACTAAGCCAGCATGCTTTATAATCTATCGTTCATAATCGTATATGTTATTAATTAAACGAACCTCAACAGGGGGCAACTCTGTTTAACTCACGGATTCCCGCCGTGCCTGTCTCTTGGTTCGTTATTATTCTTTTTTATGTATTAAAATGTGCATGACGCCGGTTGAAGCCGATCTATTAAGACAGGGCAGGCACCCCCACATTCCTCATGCACATCCAATTAATATTCCTTTCTTTCTTTTTTTGCTAGTTAGAAATCAGCTTTAAGTTTGAGCATCCGGAGAACTTCCTTGAGTTCGCTGTTGGTATAGTTCCTGGCAATCTCAATACTTACGCAATTATGATTAGCGGCTATTTGGATGGCTCGCTCTTTACTTACGGTGTAGATTTTCTGTTTCATACCTGATTGAGTGTTATTGAATGTTGGTTATGATATACTCTTTATCTTCGTCCCAAAGCGGCAAATCCATTGCTACAGTTCTCATAACGACTTTCTGTTCTCCGATAAGTTTTACAGCCATCTTACGAAAATCGCTATCACTATATACTCTTGATTTTCCGATAAAGAAATCTGCCAACTCATCCATACACTCATTTTTCTGTTTGTTTTGGAGTTCAAAATTTACTGCTCTCACATGAACTTCACGTATAATCTTACTATCGCCGTGTTTCTTGAAGTCTTTACAGAATTCATCTTTATCCATTGATGTATTCATATATACTGCATGTATATAATCAAATTCTTCTACTGTCGGGGTCAAACCTGTTCTTTCTTCAAATTCTTTCTGTGTCATATTCTTATCTGATAGAGTAAATAATCTATTTTGTTAACTTTATTGCCCTTTTATTTTGGCGTTATCATTGTTTTGCGTTAACTTTATAGTGCAAATATAGATATTTATCTAATTATTTTATTAGATTATCTAATTAAATATTAGATTTTAAAATTAATTAAGATTTTAATTATGACAATGAAGGATAGACTAATGCAGTTTATTAATTACAAGGACATAAGTGTTCAGGCTTTTGAAACAAATGTAAATCTCAGCAACGGAGCGGTATCTAAAATGGGAGATGGAACTCGAAGAAGTACAATAGATAAAATATCTAATTTCTATCCTGATTTAAATACAAATTGGTTACTTACTGGGGAGGGTGATATGTTGAAACCGATACAATCTGTAGGAGATATATCTAACAGTAGTGTTTCTGGTGTTAATGTTAATGGTCGAGAAATTCATATAAATCCAGATGCTTATAATACTCTATTAAAAATAGTGGAGTCAAATCAGAGAACAACAGAGAAATTTCAAGAGCAAATAGATAGACTCATATCAATTATTGAAAATAAATATGGTACAACAAACAGGTGATATTAACAATAGCCATTTAAGTGATGTAAATGTCAATAAGGATAATATTGTATATATCAGTGAAAGACACAGCAATAAAAAGATATTTTGGATAATATCTATAATAAGTATAATGTCTCTATTGTTAAGTCTGTTTGCTATTTGTATAGCCTGTTACCGAACGCCGGCACTAAGTTTTGATTACATTGGGGTAATGATTGGCATATTATCTTTTCTAGTAGCCTTCGTTACTATAATTTTTGGATACAATATGTATGGGTTAAAGAATGATGTAAAAAAAGAATTAAACCACAAGCTACAGAGTGAAGTACTTGAACTTAAATCAGACTTCAATAAGAAACTTTCTATTATTGAAGAAGAATTTAGCAAATCATTTTATGCTTCATCATATTGCAAAAGTGCAAATGAATGTTTTGAAAAATCTGATTATATGGGTTGTCTTGATTATGCAATTAAGGGCATTGAGTGTGAGAATGTAATTAAACAAAGAAAATATACAGAACACTGCGTGTATCTAATATACACTATATTGAAAGATAATAAAATCAAAGGAATTGAACTTTCTATCAAAATAAAAAACAAATATATACAAATTATATCAGAATGTAATCACAAACGAACAGATGATATTATTGATTATATATCAAGACTGCGAGTACTCTGCAAATAAGAAAAATAAACAATTTAACAAATAAATAACATGGAAGACTTAATAACATTTACCGGCATTGTAGTGATTGTATTTGGTATATTGCAAATTATTCTTTTCTTTAAAGTTTGGGGGATGACCAATAACGTTAGCAAAATTAAGGGTAAATTAGAAGAAAATCTAAACGATGATGCCATATTACTAAAAGCTCAATTATTTGCTTTGGACGATGACAAACAGCAGTCTTTCAACCTTTATAAAGAATCATTTCATAAAAGTATAATTGAATTATTCAATAAAACAATATCCGAGTTCGGGGATAAAGATAATTTAGATTATAAAGAAAGGAATGAATATTATAAATCTGAATACAAGAAAGTAGTAAAATACTATATAAAAAGAGTAGAGAAATTAAGCATGAAGCTTGATACTGAAAAATTGGACTCATACGAAAAAGTATATTCACTTATATGTGAATCATAATAGAAACAAAATTAAGCTGAATATTAGGCGTCTAGCAAATTGATTGTGTAACTAAAAAGATAATATTTATGAAAACAGCTTTTTTATTAGGTAGTATAGGATCAGGACTAATTCTATTATGCAACCTTTATTCATTTGTCCAATTGGTAATAATTGACGGTGCAGAATATTTGCATCAAACATACTACATTCAAACCATTATTGGTTTTATAGCATGGGCGCTAATTCTTATTTGTTTCATAATCGCTTATCAAAAACAAAACAGTAAATCATGGAAGGATTAATACAATTTACAGGTATAGTGATGATTGCATTTGGAATATTGCAAATTATCCTTTTCTTTAAGGTTTGGGGGATGACTAATAACGTCAAACGTATTTGGAAGAAAATAGATAATAAGGACTTTCTTTCAGATGCTTGTGTCTCTTATATAAAAGGTAACCTAGAAGAAACTGAAAGGCTAGCAAATGAAGCTTTTCTGCAGGAAGTAGCTCTACTTTCTAAATCCTCTGAATCTTATGAAGACTGGCTCAATGGATATAAGGAGCTAAAAGAAAAATATACTCGTCTTTTCAAAAAGATAGATAAGCCAGGTCCTGATTTTGATAAATATGAAGATGTGAAGATGTATCTATTGTAATAAGGAGTCTAGTTAATTGATTGTGTAACTAAAATGTGATATTATGAGTATAGAAACATATATAAGCTTCTTATTTTCCGTATTAGCTATTGGAGGTACTTGTTATACATATTTTGTACATACAAAAAAACTTAACGCTCAACAGAAACAAATCAACGACTATCAACTCAAACAATTGAAAGAAGAAGAGGTGAAAAAGAAAAAAGCAATAATTCAATGCCATGTTATTCAAAAAACAAATGATTTAGGCTCTTTCAATACAATTCAGGTTATTAATGAAGGCAAAGCAACTGCATATAATGTAATGTTGGAGGTCGACGAACAAAAGTTAATACTTTTTGTAGGAGATGGTATATTACCACTCTCTGAATTACGCCCTGGTCAATCATTTGAGATAACCTATCATAAAAATTCAAATGAATATAATTATTGCATAAATTTGATTTGGGATGATGAATTTAAAAAGGGGGAAAATGCAAAACAAGTACTTAATCTTTAGTTTTAAAATGACTAATCTTATCCTTAATAATTGGAAACCAAATAAGGCAGCAAGTAATGGCGTTGAAAATAAGAATGATTCTTTCTAGTTTCATATTGATTTTCTATTAATATATAAATGTATGGAAGAAAAAGACAAAATAATCGCTTCCCTCCGGAAGCAGCTTCGGAAAGCATTACAAGAAAACAGTGCCCAAAAGCAAGAAATTGCTCTCTTGAATTATGAGTTAGAAAGGGCTAAAATAAGGCTCTCAAAATAGCGTTCTTTGAACTATCTTTGAAATGGTTAGCTCACATCATTGTAATTTACTGATTTGTAGCTGAATAACCTTTTTAAGCAAACTGCTTTGGGAGCAGGGGGTCGTGGGTTCGAATCCCGCTACCCCGACGAAAAAGATAAAGTAAGTAATTTTGAGCTGATACAGTTTGTACCAGCTTTTTTTTATTTGTATATTTTAAGAGAGTTAGCCCCCCCTGCTCCCAAAGCAGGTGCGTTAACTCTCTCTATCATAATGAAGAATCGCAATTTATACACAACAGTTGCAAAATTGCAATAACCCATTATTTAGGAAAGGTGAGAATGAATCTACTTCCTTTGCCTGATTCTGATTTTACATTGATGCTTCCTTCATGCAAAGTCATAATTTGCTTGCATAAGCTGAGTCCGATACCCGAACCGGTTGTTTTGGTACTAAAGAAAGGTACAAATATCTTGTCCAGAACATCCGGTAAAATGCCTTCTCCATTGTCGGATACTGTCATAATCTTATTGTTGGCAGGTGAAGTGATTATTGTTACCCGAATATTTTTATCTGCTTGCTTTCCACACGCCTCGCGGGCATTTTTCAATAAATTAATGAGGACTTGTTCTATTTGTGCCCGGTCTATATACAAGTTCAGTTCTGATAAAGGAGTTTCAAAATGAATGTATTTTTCCGGGAATAACTTCTTTAAATCCATGAATAGTTCTGCAATAGAAACTTTGGTGCGGACAGGAGCGGGGATTCGTGTCAGACGACGATAGTTTTCTACAAATTCTAATAACCCTTTGCTTCTTCTGTGAATAGTTTGCATGGCTTGCAGGATAATGGAGTATTCTTTTTCTCCAAGTTGTTCGGGTATTCCTCTTTCACTTAGTGTTTCGGAAAGAGAAATAATCGGTGTGATGGAATTCATGATTTCATGAGTCAGTACACGTATCAGCTTTTGCCAGGCTTCCATTTCATTTCGTTCCAGTACGGAATGGATATTTTTCAGGCTGATTATTTGTTGCTCTTTTCCTTGTGTCGCAAACTTGGTGCAAGAAATGGCCATTTCCAGGACAGTGCTGTTTTGTTCGATACGGATAATTGGAATATCATTAGTCGTAGAAGCGATTAATAATGCTTCCGGTAATTGTGAGATTTGTCCTAAATGGGTGACGGCCGCCTGATTCATCCATTCTACATGTCCGGATCTGTCGGCAACAAGTACGGCTGTGTCCACCTTGTTCAATAAGTTTTCGTAATATTGGTGCTTTATTTCCTCTGCCAGCAGTTTTCCCCGGAAGTCTTTCAGGCTTTCCGAAAGTTCTTCTGCCCACTCATTCATTATTTTATTCTTGAAAGGCGGGTGGAAGGCTTGCGCCATGTCATTATACCGGAGTCCGTCTGTCAGTCGTCGCAACAAATTAATTTGTTTAAACTGCATACGATAGAGGTGTACACCGGTAGTTATCAATAGTAGGATGCAGATAGTGGTGCTGAACCATAACTGTTTTTGAAACAGCAGGCAGCTTCCGATAGAAAGCAGCATTATAAATAAGATGTGTAAGAACACTCTGATTGCATATCGTTTCATAAGCCTAGTTTTTCAAGTTTACGATATAAGGCAAAGCGGGTTATGCCTAGGTATTCGGCGGCACGGGAAATATTTCCCTCACTAAGTTTCATTGCTTTCTCAATGGTTTGTCGTTCCAGTTGTTCCAAATTTAATGTAGTTTCTTCTTCCTTCCTTTGTTTAGGAGCGGCATGGAACAGAAAGTTTTCAGGTTTTAATAAAGAGCCGTCTCCTAATATGACAGCGCGTTCTATCGTATGCTGTAATTCCCGCACATTTCCGGGCCAGGCATACTTTAATAGTTTGTTTTTGGCTTCCCGGGTCAGACCGCGCATATCCTTTTTGTATTTACGTGCATACCGTTGCAGGAAGTGTTCGGCCAGTAGAATAATATCATTACCACGTTCGCGGAGCGGCGGGATATGTATTTCAATGGTATTGATACGATAGAGCAAGTCCTGCCGGAAGTTTCCTTCATCCACTAATTGGCGAATATCCGCATTTGTGGCACAAATCAGGCGGACGTCAATAGGAACGGCTTGTGTACTGCCTAAACGGTTGATTTGTCGCTTTTCGATAGCAGTCAATAGTTTCGATTGCATGGGAAGTGAAAGATTTCCGATTTCATCCAAAAACAGAGTTCCGTTGGTGGCAACTTCCATTCGCCCGGCTTTTGATTTTTTAGCGTCGGTGAAAGCCCCTTTTTCAAATCCGAACAGTTCGCTTTCGAACAATTGTTCGGGGATACTTCCCAAGTCAATGGTGACAAAAGGCTTGCCGTATCGGGGGGAACAGCGGTATAAGAAATGAGCAATCACGTCTTTTCCTGTTCCGTTTTCTCCTAGAATCAGGATATTGGCATCTGTACAACTTAGTTTGTTTATTGTAGTGAAAACTTCCTGCATGGCAGGAGATTCTCCGATAATGTCTCCTTCCGATGTGTTTTGACCGCTAAGTACTTCTATCTGCTCTTTTAAGATATTCACTTCTCGTTGTGACTGGCGCAACCGCATTCCGGAAGTGAGTGTGGCCAGTAGTTTTTCTTTTTCCCACGGTTTGGGAATAAAATCTGTTGCGCCGGCTTTGATAGCCCGCACTGCTTTGTCTGTATCTGCATAGGCGGTCATAAAGATAACAATAGCCTGCGGGTCAATTTGCAGTATTTGCTCCAAGCTCTCAAATCCTTCCTGACCACTAATAGCGTCACGGCTGAAATTCATATCCAATAAGATAAGATCGGGTTGAAAAGTGGTCATGAAATGTTCGATTCGGTCAGGAGTGGTGGCTACCTTTATTTTCTCCGCATAAGGTTCCAATAACAGGTTGAGGGCGAAAAGGACATCTTCGTTATCGTCTACTATAAGTATTTTCCCCAGTTTGCTTGCTTCTTTCATTTCTTTTGCTGAATAGATTTATTGCTTTTCTTTATTACATCGGCAAAGATATGGATAATAATCATGTGTTGTATGTGCGATTGCGCACTAGTTTTGTGCGTATTTGCACGCTGATAATAGAAGAGGGATAAACGTATCTGTTTGAAGTATAGTAATTTATATAAATGGCACAGGTTTTGAATAATAAATTAATAAATAAAACGAAGGATGAACCTGAAATTAATCTGCATAAGCATTGGGATCTTGTCGACGGAATTATCGTCTGCCCAAAATCAGACAATGGAGCTGTCACTGGAGCAGACCGTAAGAATAGCGCGCTTGGAATCTCCCGACGCGCAAACGGCACGCCATAGTTTTCGTTCTGCTTATTGGAATTATAAATATTATCGTGCCAATTATTTACCGACTTTGAGTTTGACATCCGATCCTAATTTGAACCGTGCCATTAATAAGATAACAATGGGTGACGGTTCGGTTAAGTTTGTCGAGCAGAACTTATTGAATACTGACCTGACTTTGAATCTTTCACAAAACGTATCCTGGACAGGAGGTTCCTTGTTTCTCGAAACATCTGCCCAACGTATGGACTTGTTCAGCGAGCATAAATATTCATGGCAGACTTCACCTGTTATGATAGGCTATCGGCAGTCACTTTTTGGCTATAATAGTCTGAAATGGGATAAGCGTATAGAACCCGTACGTTATCAGGAGGCTAAGAAAAGTTATGTGGAGACGTTGGAACTTGTTTCAGCCAGTGCGATTAATAAATTCTTTGCTTTAGCTACCGCCCAAAGCAATTACGACATAGCGTCGTTCAATTATGCGAATGCAGATACACTTTACCACTATGCCCAAGGGCGTTATAATATAGGTACGATAACAGAAAATGAGATGCTGCAACTGGAACTTAATTGTCTGACAGAAGAAACGAACCGTATGAATGCCCGCATTGAAATGGATAACTGTATGCAGGAGCTTCGTTCATATCTGGGTATTCAGGAAGACAAGGAAATTCGTGTACGTGTCAGTTCCCGGGTGCCGGATTTCAGCATCAATCTGAATGAGGCGCTGGCACTGGCGTATGAAAATAGTCCTGACATACAGACGATGAAGCGACGAAAGCTGGAAAGTGAAAGCGCTGTTGCGAGAGCCCGTGCCAATGCCGGTTTGAAGGCGGATATTTATCTCCGTTTCGGACTGACACAGACGGCGGACAAATTACCGGAAGCCTATCGGAACCTTTTAGACCAGCAATATGTAAGTTTAAGTATCTCCCTGCCGATTTTAGACTGGGGACGGGGAAAAGGTCAGGTACGGGTAGCCCGTTCTAACCGTGATCTGGTTTATACGCAGGTGGAACAAAGCAGGACGGATTTTGAACTGAATGTCCGCAAACTGGTGAAGCAGTTTAATCTGCAAACGCAACGTGTCCGTATCGCTGCCCGTACAGATGAAACCGCCCAACGGAGGAATGAAGTTGCCCGTAAACTTTATATATTGGGAAAATCGACCATTCTTGATTTGAACGCTTCTATTTCAGAAAAAGATAGCGCACGCCGTAATTACGTATCGGCTTTATATAACTATTGGAGTTTATATTATACACTTCGTAGTATGACGCTATATGATTTTGAGAGAAACAGGTTGCTGACGGAGGATTATAATCTTCTCGTCGAATAGGGTTGAATGATTTTCTTGTAATTGATATGAATATAAAAAACTATATGACCTCATGGATATAAAATTAGAAAAGAAGCCGTGGTACATTCGTTATAGATATTATCTGATAGGGGGACTTTTGTTTCTCTCCTTTCTGATTTATGTAATCATCCTTTCATCAGGTCCCAGAAAACTACGTGTTGATGTCGGGAATATCCAGATAGCGGAAGTGGTAGATGCTGACTTCATGGAATATGTAGATGTGGAAGGATTGGTTCAACCCATATTGACTATCAAGGTCAATACCCGCGAAGCGGGAAGTGTAGAAAAGATAGTGGGGGAAGAAGGCAGTTTGCTTCAGCAAGGTGATACGATTCTTGTTCTTTCCAATCCGGACTTGCTTCGTAACATCGAAGACCAGCGTGACGAATGGGAAAAGCAAATGATTACCTATCAGGAGCAGGAGATTGAAATGGAGCAAAAGAGTCTGAATCTGAAACAGCAGGCTCTGACGAATAATTATGAGCTTGAACGTCTGAAAAAAAGCATTGTCCTTGACCGTGAAGAGTATCAGATGGGGGTAAAGAGCAAGGCTCAACTGCAAGTGGCTGAAGATGAGTATAATTACAAACAGAAAAATGCTGCTTTACAACAAGAGAGCCTGCGGCATGATTCTGCTGTAACAATGATTCGTAAAGAGTTGATTCATAACGACCGGGAAAGGGAACGGAAGAAATATGAACGCGCTCATGAACGCTTGAATAATTTGGTGGTAACAGCTCCGATAAAAGGACAGCTTAGCTTTGTAAAGGTTACTCCCGGGCAACAAGTCTCTTCCGGTGAAAGTATTGCTGAAATAAAGGTGCTTGACCAATATAAGATCCATACTTCGCTCAGTGAATATTATATTGACCGGATTACTACCGGATTGCCTGCCACTATCAATTATCAGAGAAAGAAATACCCGTTGAAAATAACGAAAGTAGTCCCCGAAGTGAAAGACCGTATGTTTGATGTCGATCTTGTTTTTACAGGTGATATGCCTGATAACGTAAGAGTGGGCAAGAGTTTTCGTGTGCAGATAGAATTGGGGCAACCGGAACAGGCGCTTGTTATCCCACGCGGTAATTTCTATCAGGCTACGGGAGGACAATGGATTTATAAGGTGAATGCTTCAAAAACAAAAGCTGTCCGCATTCCTTTATCTATCGGCCGTCAAAATCCGCAGCAGTATGAAATTACAGAAGGTTTGCAGCCCGGAGATTGGGTAATTACGACAGGATATGATACCTTTGGCGATGCGGAAGAATTGATATTGGATTAAAGAGTTAACAGTAAAAACATTATGATAAAACATTATTTGAAAGTTGCATTCAGAAACCTGTTGAAATACAAGACACAAAATATAATCTCTATCATCGGTCTTGCGGTAGGATTACTATGTTTCTGTATATGTATGTATTGCAGCCGTTTTGTTGAAACGACCAACCATTGTTTCAGTAATTACACCCGCATTGCGGAACTGAGTCTTTATGATTACCAGACCGGCACTTATTTTTCCGGCACACAGGTAGCCTTGTCCGAAGAACTCCGTACATGGGGAATGGGAGAGGTAGAAGCAATCTCCTGTATGGCATATTCCCGTGAACGTTCTTTTCTTGCCGGGATTTCAGAAGAGAAATCACTGCCTTATGAACTTGAGACGATAGAAATAGATACGTTATATAATAAGGTATTCACTCCCCGGATACTGGCGGGAAATTGGGAGACGGCCAGCCGGACGCCTAATGCTGTCATTTTGAGTGAGTCTACCGCCATAAAGATATTCGGTAAGATTGAAACTGCTATCGGCAAACATCTGACGTTGATGAGACGACTCCATACTTCGCCTGAAAGTACTCCGAAAACAGGAGGTATTGTGTACACTGTCCAGGCAGTAATGGAGGATATTCCGTTGAACAATGGTTTCAGCTTTATGACACATACTGATGCTATGGTGTTAAATGATAGCGAAGGACTTTTTCAAAGCCCGAAGCGTCATGACATGACAGGAGCCTTAACGTATGTCCTGCTTTCTCCTCATGCGGATATAGCCGCACTGGAACAACAATTTTCGAAGCGCAATTATAGTTATACCATGTATAATCAGGCATATTCGGTTGTAGCGAATTACATTGGCGACCGGAGTCAAAAAAAAGGCGCTTTTGTCCTGGGGTGGGCGACCGGAATAGTCGGTACATTAATACTGCTGGTCGGACTTGTCAATTTCTTCCATTTTCTTATCGGTTCTTTTCTCAATCGTACTAAGGAATACAGTATTATGAAAATGGCCGGATGTAATTGGAGTCAACAATTCTGTCTGCTGTTTGTACAGTTACTGATTGTCATAGTTGCTTCTTCCTTTCTGGTTGTATGGGGAATAGAGTTGATTGGCGACAGGATGGATTTTTCCCTGTCGGGTATTACGATGACTTTTCCTCCTGCCGTCCTTTTGAAACACGCTTTGCAATATATCATTTTTCTCATTCTGCTTTGTGCTGTCATCTGTATGTTTGTATCTGTCCGTATCCGCAGGATTTCAATACAGGACGGAATGCATGGGGGCAACAAACGTCGCGGAAAACAATGGGGACGTAACTTTATGTTAGGTATTCAGTTCTTTATCTGCTGGATATTTGTATCATTCACCGTTGCGTTATTCTTGCAATCGGAAACAACAACCAAAACACTGTTCCATACATTAAGCCAGAAAGAGAAAGAGGCAATTCTGAGTATCCCGCTAGATTATCCGTTCATGAAAAACGAAGAAAAGCTGGACATGGTAGAACGTTTCAAACAACATGCAGGGGTGAAGGATATTCTGTTGTCAGATATTGCTTATACGCAGGGAGTGTCCGGCAATCTGCTGATGACCGAAAAAGGGAATGATAACTCCTGGACTGATATTGATATTATGTGTGTACCGCTGAACTTCTTTACTTTTATGAATATTCCGGTAAAGGAAGGTAGGACTATCCTGACAAAACAGGATCTTGTCATGGATGAGGTATGGCAGAACAAGCAAAAGAAGAATGTGATCGGGATGAATTTCTATGACCAGAACAATGATTATACTGTATGCGGAGTTTGTGCCCCTTTTCAGACCGATATTCATAATCATAGCGGCGGTTACGCTTTTATACTCTATGATCCATCCGTATATGTAGGACATTGTTATGTGAAATGCTATCCTCAGCAACAAAAGGAAGTAGTGAAGTGGATTGAAAGAATCCGTCAGGAGATGTTGCCAGAAAATATTCCTTGTCAGGTACGCACATTTCAGGATGACCTTTATGAGATGCAGGCTATGGAATATATCCTGAAAGATATTATTTTGTTTTTCGCAATGGTCAGTATCATTATTACATTATTGGGCGTATATTCCAGCATTACTCTCGACACCGAACGCAGGCAGAAAGAGGTTGCTGTCCGTAAGGTAAATGGAGCCGGAATCAGGCATATAATCTGGTTATTTGCCCGTTTGTATATAGCTTTGTTGGTGGTTACTGCCATTATATCCTTTCCGTTGGTGTACATGGTGTTGCAGTGGTGGAAACAAATATATACGGTATTCTTTAACTGCGGATGCTGGTTTTGGACAGGAATTTTTCTGTCTGTTGTCATGGTAACGGCATTGACTATCTGGTTTCGTATCATGAAGATTGCAAGAATCAATCCGGTGGAGTCTATCAAGAATGAATAAAAGAATGATATAATTTACGAACAATATAAATTTACGATCATGATTAAGACAGTAAACTTACAGAAGATTTTCAAGACAGAAGAAGTGGAAACTTGGGCGCTGAATAATGTCAGCATCGAGGTGAAACAAGGTGAGTTTGTAGCCATTATGGGGCCTTCCGGTTGTGGAAAATCCACATTACTTAATATTTTAGGGCTTTTGGATAACCCGACGGGAGGGGAGTATTATCTGAATGGTACGGAAGTTTCGAAATATACGGAATCGCAGCGTACAAATCTCCGTAAAGGAGTCATTGGTTTTGTATTTCAGAGTTTCAATCTGATAGATGAACTGAACGTGTATGAAAACATTGAACTACCTTTACTTTATATGGGAATCTCGGCATCCGAACGAAAAAAAAGGGTTGAGACAGCTATGGAGAGAATGGCTATTACTCATCGTAGTAAGCATTTTCCTCAACAACTTTCCGGAGGTCAGCAACAACGTGTTGCTATTGCCCGTGCAGTAGTTGCCAATCCTAAACTGATTCTTGCCGATGAACCGACTGGTAATTTGGACTCCAAAAATGGTAAGGAAGTCATGGGGTTGTTGAGTGAACTGAATAGAGAGGGGACAACAATTGTCATGGTAACCCATTCGCAGCATGACGCCGGCTATGCCAATCGCATCATCAACTTGTTTGACGGTCAGGTGGTAACGGAAGTAAGCATGTAAGTACGTTGCATCAAGCAACTATAAATGAGGTATCATGATAAAACACTATCTTAAAGTAGCCTTTCGCAATCTGATGAAGTATAAGACACAAAGTCTTGTCAGTATCATCGGACTGGCTGTCGGATTTACTTGTTTTGCTCTATCAGTATTGTGGATTCGCTATGAAATGACTTATGATAATTTTCATAAGGGGGCCAACCATATTTATCTGGTACGTGCACATTATACCAATCAGCCCGGTATAAGCAATTCTACTCCATATCCTTTAATGGAATATTTGCAGGAAAAAATGCCGGAGATAGAAGACATGACTACTCTTAGCGCACGTTATGTGAAATTCCGTATGGGAGATAACGAGCAAGAGGTCGGGATGGTTGCTGCTGATTCTACCTTCATGACCTTCTTTGATATACAATTATTAAAAGGTACTGTCAACTTCTTGAAGAGTGGTAGTCCGGAAGTTGCTATAACAGAAGAATTTGCACAGCGACTTTTTGGTAAAGAAGAGGAGGCATTAGGAAAGGAAGTGGAGATAGGCAGACGTTCTTGTAAAATAGGGGCAATTGTGAGTGGATGGTCCCATCATTCTAATATTTCTTATTCTGTATTAACTTCGGCAAGGCATTACTTCAGTTGGGGAAGTTCGGATGAGCAACTATTCATTCGTGTGCGTGAAAAAGTTGACATGAATGTATTTCAGACAAAAATGAGTGCTATTCGTATAAATGAGATTGATAAAGAGAGTGAACTCTCAGATCTATTTATTACCCGAATATCTGCTTTGCGTTATTCGGATTATGTAAATAAAGCGGATGTTGTTATCTCTTTCAGCTATATTTTCTATTTTTCGTTGGCAGGCGGATTAGTGATTATTTGTTCATTATTCAATTATCTGACTCTTTATGTTAGTCGTCTTTGTATGCGTAGCCGTGAGATGGCACTTCGTAAGGTGAATGGAGCCAGTAATAAAGCTTTATCAATGCAGTTTGCGATTGAATTATTGCTGATTTTATGTATTGCTTTGTTGGGTGGATTATTGTTGATAGAGATAAGTATGTCGCAATTCATAGAATTCACGCAGATAGAATCCGATTCGTATTATGGAGAAATGGCAGTGTATCTTTTAGTTGTAATTATGTTGTCTTTTTTGTTTGCACAGATACCATTATTGTATTTTCGTCGTCGAACATTGCAGGAAACTATTAATGGAAATACTGTTACTACCAGACCATATTTATTTCGCAAAATAGGAATTGTCGTACAATTAATTGTAAGTCTCACTTTTATCTTTTGTACGTTTGTCATTATGAAGCAATTGTATTTTCTGAAAAATACAGACTTGGGAATGGAACGTCATAATGTTGCTAATGTGGCATTGTGGAATGGAGATATTAAGCAATGGGTAGAGAAAATTAACGCTTTGCCTATGGTGACACAGAGTCTGACTCCCATGTATTTCCCGATTATTCCAACTGGCCCGATGATGTATGTTGAAATAACAGACTGGGATGGCTTGTCGAGTACAATAGAAAAGAAAGTCTCTATTGGTATGATGCCTGCAAAAGAGGAGTTCTTCAAGTTTTATGATTTAAAACTGCTGGAAGGCGAATTTATATCGGAAAAGAACCAGTGGAATGAGGTTGTAATTGATGAAAGTACGTGCCGTAGATTCGGGTGGAAACATGGTTTGGGAAAGAACTTCACTTACCATTACAATGGTAGTCAGGATATGATGTATAAGGTCATCGGAGTAGTGAAGGATTTTAGTTATCGTTCTCCTACCAGTGCACCGGGACTTATTGCGTTTCAGCACCCCAAGGCACAAGAATATCTTTTGAATCGTGCTAGTATTCTTTTCAAGTTTAAAGAAGGGACTTGGCATGAATGTCGTGAAGCAATAGAGAAACTACACAAGGAAGAATTCCCCAATGCTTACTTACGATTGTTTAATGACGAAGAGGAATATGGTAAATATCTCCGTTCTGAAAATGCACTAATGAAGTTATTGGGCTTCATATCTTTGGTTTGTGTTTTGATTTCCATATTCGGAATCTTTTCACTGGTTACTTTATCATGTGAGCAACGTCAGAAAGAGATTGCTATACGTAAAGTAAATGGGGCACAAATTTATAATATCTTACAAATGTTCTTCCGTGAGTATTTATTATTGTTGGTTATTGCTGCTATAATAGCATTTCCAATGGGATACTTTTTAATGAAGAACTGGATAGAAAGCTATGTGAGACAAACTACGATTAATAGTTGGATATATGTAGTCATTTTTGTCGTGGTTGCACTTCTTATCTTGCTTTGTGTCGTATGGAGAGTATGGAAAGCTGCCAGGCAAAATCCGGCAGAAGTGATTAAAAGTGAGTAATGAAATAACAATATTATGATAAAACACTATTTAAAGGTAGCCTTTCGCAATCTGATGAAGTATAAGACACAAAGTCTTGTCAGTATCATCGGATTGGCAGTCGGATTTACTTGTTTTGCTCTATCTGCTTTGTGGATTCGTTATGAGATGACTTATGACGATTTTCATGAGGGAGCAGAGCGCATTTATCTCGCCGGCAATAAATTCCGCCTTAAGGGAGATGGCTTTTCACCTTATTCGTCCTCTTTATTGGCAGGTTATATAACCAATAACTGTCCGGAAGTAGAGAAAGCATGTCGCATAAAATACACTTATGGTAATAAGGCAAAGTACGAAGATGCTGAATTTGAGATGCTTCAGATGGAAGCCGATTCTAATTTCATTTCAATGTTCAATATCACTGTATTGAGTGGGGATAATTATTTGCGAATGAATAAAGGACAGATAGCAATCACTGATAAGGCAGCCCGGAGAATATTTGGAATGGAAAATCCGATTGGCAAACGCTTGGTATTCCCTCAACAGAATGATGACGAGATGACTATCATTGCAGTAGTAGAGTCATGGAAAGGACACTCTCAATATACTTTTGATATTCTGTTACCTTTTTACGACTCAGAACCACATTGGGGACTCCAGCAATGCCATACCCTTTTTAGGGTTTACCCCGGCAGCGATATAAATGCGTTGGAACAAAGGCTGGCCGAATATAAAGTACAGCAAGACGGTGATATGTGGGTTTCTGAATCTACTCCTATTGCACCGCTTTCAACGCTAAGGAGTACTCATCCGAACGATGATGTCAATGTCAAGTTAAAGCATATTCGTCTCTTTGCTGTTATTGGAGTATTGGTTATCATTTGCGGGTTATGTAACTATCTGACAATGCTTATTACCCGTATCCGGATGCGTAAGCGTGAGTTGGCACTTCGAAAAGTGAACGGGGCATCCGATGGAAGTTTGTTGATATTACTTCTTTCCGAGTTGATTTTCCTGCTTATTATATCTATGGGGATAGGCATCATGTTGGTCGAACTGATTTTACCTGCCTTCAAGCATATGTCGCAAATTGATGAAAATACTTCATTTTTCTATAACGAAGTATTTGCGTATATGCTTTTATTGACAATGGTTACAGTAGGAATCGCAGCGTTGCTTATAAGATATATTAGTAAACAAAGTTTGCTTGACAGTATCAGTCATAAGACTAATTTTCATCCTTCAGGTTGGTTTTATAAAGGCAGCATCCTATTCCAACTGTTTATTAGCATAGGTTTTGTGTTTTGTACTCTTGTCATGATGAAACAAATGGATTGTTTGCTAAATACGAAAGAGCTGGGATTGGATCGGCATAACGTAGGTGTCATCACCTATGGCAGAGGTTTAGAAAACGTTCCGCTCGAAAAGATATTGGATCAGATGCCTGAAGTGATAAAGCGTTTACATGGTTTTTACACCCCTGTTCCAAAAAATATGTATTCTTCGTTAAGGGTGAGCGATTGGGAAGATAAGACCGGTGAGGAACCGCATATTGATGTAGAGGACGAAGCACTCAATCAGGACTATGTAGATTTCTTCGGGATTGAATTGGTGGAAGGGGATATGTTGGATGAGAAAGACGGGGAAGGAATGGTGCTCATTAATGAAGCTGCTGTGAAAGCTTTCGGATGGATAAATCCGTTAGGAAAGAAATTCAGGGATTACACGGTAAAAGGAGTTATTAAAGATATATGTTATAATGCTCCGATACATGCTGTAGCTCCGGCAATGTTCTCTTACTCGAAGGGGAGTGAACGCAAACATATTATTTTCAGAGTACGGGAAGGCAGTTGGAATGTTGTTTCTGAGAAATTGGGAGAGGAAATCCGAAAGATTAATCCTGATAGTGAATATACGCTGCTCAATATGGAAGAAGTCTATGATGACTATATGAAATCGGAGAAAACTTTGAGCAAATTATTGGGAATAGTATCATGTTTTTGTATAATAATCGCAGTGTTTGGTATTTTTTCTTTGGTAACCCTGTCCTGTCAGCAACGTCGTAAAGAAATAGCCATCCGTAAAGTAAATGGTGCCAGCGCAAGGCTGATTCTGAACTTATTCTTTAAAGAATACTTGCTATTACTTGTTATGGCATCATGCATTGCTTTTCCATTAGGATATGTCATTATGAAACGTTGGCTTGAAAACTATGTAAAACAGACTCCAATAAACTTGTGGATATATATAGGAATATTTGCAGGAATGCTTCTTGTTATTTTCTCAAGCATTGTATGGAGAGTTTGGAAAGCAGCCATTCAAAATCCGGCAGAAGTGATTAAGAGTGAGTAATAGAATCGTATAACATATAAGATGGATATGAAAAATCAACTATCATCAATTAAAGCATTATTTCGTTTCAGGATTTATACGATAATCAATATTATTGGATTGGCGGTGAGTGTAGCGGCAACGTTAATCATAGTGCGCTATATTCATCAGGAATTAACAGTTGACCATTTCTGTAAGAACTTGGATCAATTATATATATTGACGGCTCAAAGAAGTAATGGTGGCATTTCCATTATTGACAATACAGACAGGAATAATGATCCCAATTTTATTGACCCGATGAAGAATCCCGAAGTAGAGGGGTATTCGTATTGTATTTCTTATAAAGATGATTATATCATATACGACGAACATCGCTATCGAGTCAATGTCCTAGTGACAGACAGTTTGTTTCTGCAATTAATGGACTATCCGGTCATATCGGGCATTAAGACTATTCAACGTCCGGATGATGCAATCATTACCCGACAGTATGCCAAGCATCTTTGGGGAGATGAGGAGCCACTCGGAAAGCAGTTTGTCTCTTCGGCAGGTTATACGCTTACCATACGGGGAGTTGTAGATGAACCAAATACCAAGTCTTCATTGCAATTTGACTTGATAACTCCCGTGAATCAGGGAAAGTATATGGATTGGACTCGGATGGGATTCTGTATAGCACGCTTGGCTAAAGGGACGGAACTAAAGAGTTTTAATGAGAAAATATCAAAACCGCAGTCATTGATTTGTTTTGGTCATTCACCTATACAATTCAGACTCTTGCCTTTGAAAGAGTTATATTTTGATAAAGTGGTAAGTTCGGAATCCAGTTTTTTCTTGAGGGGAAATAAAGAGCATATCACAGTCTTATCTATCGTGGCATGTATGTTATTGTTGGTAGGAATCTTCAATTTTATCAATATCTATACGGTTATTATCTTGAAACGGGCGCGTGAGTTTGGAGTTAAAAAAGTGTATGGTGCTAGTGGTATTCAGATATTCTCACAGATATACATGGAAAATGTGTGTATGGTTGCCGTTTCGATGTTGCTTATTTGGACGCTAATTGAAGTTACGGCAGGCGTGTTTGCGTCTGTATATTCCATTCCAGTGAAACCGGATCTGAAATTCGACATCTCATTATCTTTCATTCTATTGTTCGGATTGCCGTTTATTACTTCTGTATATCCTTTTTTGAGATATAACTATTCTTCTCCGATTACCTCTTTACGCTCGGTTAGTGTCGGAGGATATTCGATTGTATCCCGTGCTGTTTTTCTATTTGTTCAATATATCATCACTTTCTGTTTGATAGTGGTTTCATTGTTTTTTGTACGTCAGTTATATACTATGCTTCATGCAGATCTTGGTTATCAGGTGAAGAATATTATATCCTGCCAGTTTTTATCGCATGATACACAAAATAGGAGGTACTCTAGCGATGAAGAGTGGCAGAAGGAACGTGATTCAGAACGTTATAAAGAACAAGTTATCAGGCAGAAAATGGATGCCTGTCCTTTGTTCGTTTCATGGAATTATGGTAAAATGCCGATTCATTTGGAACCCCAAGTAGATGTGGAAGCGGACAATGGAGAAAAACATAAAATGGCTCTTATGTTTGCCGACAAGAAATATATGGATATGTTCGGGTTGAAACTGAAGGAAGGAAGAGAGTGGAATGATAAAGATCAGTTTGCTCAGTATAAAATGATTATTAATGAAACTGCTAAAAAACTTTTCCGAATAAAAAATATAGATGAGGTTTTGTTACAAACGAACTCACGTTTATGGTGGAGTATGGGAGTGGATGAGGGGAAGAACCCTCCCTTTCAGGTGGTAGGAGTGATAGAGGATTTTCGTACCGGACATTTGTCTAAAGGGGACGCACCGCTGGCAATTTTATATAATGAGAGTGATAATCCGACAGACCCTCTGCTAGCAACGATTGCGGAGGGAAAGCGCAAAGAAGCTGTTGATTTTTTGAAAGGCTTGCACGACGAAGTGTTAGGACAAGGAGAGTTTGATTACCAGTTTGTAGAAGATGAGGTTAAAAAGTTATATAATGATGATAAGAGGACGACTCGCATTTATGTCACTTTTGCCGGATTGGCTATCTGTGTATCTTGTCTTGGCTTGTTGGGTCTGTCCCTGTATGACATTCGTCAGCGATACCGGGAGATCGCATTACGTAAGGTAAACGGCGCTACTGGCAAACAGATAGCTTTATTGTTAGTACGCAAGTATCTCTATATTTTAGGAGCGGCATTTGCGGTTGCTATTCCTTTAGCCTACTATATCATTCAGGATTATACGAAGGATTTTGCAGTGAAAGCTCCGATAGGAATAGAGCTTTTTATAGCAGGCTTTATTCTTACCTTAGTAATTTCTTTAGGAACATTGTTATGGCAGGTTTGTAAGGCTGTCCGAATTAACCCTGCACTGATAATGAAGAATGAATAAGCCTTGCATAAGGTGGAGTGGCTATTGGAATAAATGGAATGATTTCACAGATTTTACATCAAAAGACATTTGAAAAAACAGTATCTTTGCATAATTCCAAGTTTATTTCAAATAAGAGAATGTATATGAATAGAATAAAGGTGTTTTTATTGTTTGCAGTTTGGATTGGTCTTAATGCGTGTCAATCGAAAGGAAAACAGGCTATCGAGAAGGAAGTGGGAGAGGATACTTTAATAATAGCTCCAACAGAAGAAGAGAAAACAATAACTGGAGTTGTAGGAGATGCTTCAACGAATCACTTCGCGTTAATTACCTCAAAAGGAGATACGCTTTTTATCAGTACAATGGATCAGGAACCGAACGATGTCACAGGTTTTGAGTTGGGGGATACGGTGAGAGTGAATTATATAGAAGAAGAGGAAGAACCCGGTTCGAGTACTATACCGACCGCCCAAAAGGTAGTTGTGATAGGAAAGAAAATCCGGAATAAATAATTAATCTAATAAATAAAAAAGCTACTTTCCCAATTCAATATAGGAAAGTAGCTTTTTTATAGGGTTATCAATACTGATTATAAAATATCCAAAGTCTTGAATGCCTTCACCAACTTTTCTACAGCACGGTCAATCTGTTCTTTTGTATGAGTAGCCATCAATGCCACACGTACCAATGTATCTTGTGGAGCACATGCCGGCGGAATAACCGGATTGATGAATACACCTTCGTCGAAAGCCAGTTTCGTAACCATGAAAGTCTTTTCCGTATCACGCACATAAAGAGGAATGATAGGTGACTCTGTTGCACCAATCTCAAAACCTGCTTCGCGGAAACGTTTCAATGCATAGTTGGTAGCTTCCCACAGAGCTTCAAGTCTTTCCGGTTCGTTCTGGATAATATGGAGAGCTTCCAAAGCAGATGCAGTAGCAGCCGGAGTATTGGATGCGCTGAATATATAAGTACGTGCATTGTGACGCAGCCAGTTGATGATTGAAGAATCAGCAGCAATAAAACCGCCGATAGAAGCCAGTGATTTGCTGAAAGTACCCATAATCAAGTCAACTTCGTGAGTCAGACCGAAATGGTCGCAAACTCCACGTCCTTGCTTTCCGAATACACCCAAACCATGAGCTTCATCTACCATGATAGTAGCATTGTATTTATGTTTCAAGCGTACGATTTCAGGCAGATTTGCCAAGTCACCTTCCATAGAGAACACACCGTCTACTATGATTAGTTTTACTGAACTTGGATTGCACTTTTGAAGTTGCTTCTCCAAGTCAGCCATATCGTTGTGCTTGTATTTCAATTGCTGGGAGAAAGAAAGACGACGGCCGTCTACGATAGATGCATGGTCACGGTCATCACAGATGATATAATCATTGCGATCTGTCAAAGCAGGAATAACACCGGAATTCACAGTAAAACCGGTAGAAAAACAGAGAGCTTCATCTTTACCGACGAAAGCTGCCAGTTCTTTTTCCAGTTGGACATGCAGATCAAGCGTACCATTCAAGAAACGCGACCCTGCGCATCCGGAACCATATTTATGCATGGCTTGAATGCCAGCTTCAATAACTCTTTCATCTCCTGTAAGGCCAGTGTATGCATTGGAACCGAACATCAACACTTCGTGTCCGCCCATCTCTACCTCTGTACCCTGTTTTCCTTCTATCTCACGGAAATATGGGTAAACGCCCTGTGCCATAAACTTTTGTG